>Ga0208278_1001114_pt1 | contig 13235 bp, 23 predicted proteins | sample ETN01SmetaG_FD_185794 | JGI IMG/M metagenome (GOLD analysis project Ga0208278, IMG submission 185794) | Marine microbial and viral communities from oxygen minimum zone, Eastern Pacific Ocean - ETNP2014F12-01SV259 (SPAdes) (version 2) | ecosystem: Environmental > Aquatic > Marine > Oceanic ...
ATGTAAACCATCCTCGCCAGAAGTTTGACCGATTTTTATTACCTCACCATTAATTACCATGAAATAACAAATTGCTAATTTTTCTTTAACAATCTTTTTATGTTCTGGTAAAGGTTTAAGTGCAAGTTTTCTTTTATAACGGACGTGTTTTTTACCTTTATATTCACTATGATGATGTACTATATCACCAACATAAAAAGCATTAAGGAATTCAGAAATTTTCATAATCTTTCTCTCACTTTTAGATTAATAATATTTTACCTTAAGCCACTCCAATTCATCCATTCGTCATCGTACATTTCCATTTGTCTCAAATCTCTTGTACGTTGTCTCGCGGCATCGGCTGCGGCTTCATCAATAACATGTTGAGGAATATCATCCGATTCCTCTGTTTCTGTAAAATCTAGTTCTAATTGCGTATATTTCTCTTTCTTAAATTTTTCCATATTATCCTTGAAAAACTTTAATAGTTTCGAAATCAATCCATTCGGTATTGAGATCAGTTAATACGACTAATAATTCTCTAGCGGACTTTGCATATTTGTAAAGTATACCAGGAATTCCTTTTTTAGTATATTCAATGCGATATTTCATTTCACTCTCCTATTAATTCCCAATCAAAATCTCTGTCATTATCATTATCGACCCAACGCCAATCTTTATCGGGGGTTTCCACACAAAAACTATCAGATCTCATGTGAACTACACTTGCGGTATTTCCGTGTTCTCTTGCACGATTCTTACCATGCCGTGTTTTTGGAATCAATTTTATTGTATCACCAATTTTCATATCAATTTACAACTGAAAAGGATTCCAGACAACCCAAAGTAGGTTCAACCGTAAATAACTTACTTGTTTTACCTTTGAGCGGATGGAAAAAAGTTAATTCAATATTTCCACCAAATGTCAAGCGAACATCTTTAATCTTACGCCTAACTTGAAACTTACTTCGGGGATTCCAAACAAAGGTTCGACCCTTAGAAGACAAGATCATATTCATTATTTCTTTAATAAGTATTTTCATATTCTTACCTTTTTACGACAAGCCATTTTGGAAAAACGCTTCTTCTCATTTCCTTTTCTCTTGGTAGAGAAACGTGTCATCCGAAGGACGGCGTCAAATTTTTTGAGTTCTGTTAGGGTTTTCATAATTATCTCTTTTCTCATTTTCTACCTTTATTATACCACAACCCCAGCAGGATGTCAAGCCTTTATTCCTTAATAATCAATAATTCTGTTCCCACGGTCTGTTTTTTCCCAGATGAAGCCATGCTCGCCTTCTTGAAATCCTTCCGGACCCATTTATACTCACTTTCGGGATACCATTCCTTCATCTCTGGAAATTCGTAGTAACTCAGAATCCATTTGCTCTTGCACTCGTTCAGCATATCCGCTAATTCCTTATGCTTCTCCTTCGTGAAGTTATGGAATGCATAGAGATTTTCTGTTCCGTAGTATGGCGGGTCCAGATACAGGAGGGTTTTCTCGCCATCGACTCTTGGAATGAAATCTTCGAATGTCATCGACACTGCTTTGACCTTCCCCAATTTCTTCTGAACTTTTGGATTCTTGACTCTGCCTACGAAAGAATTATACTTTGAATTATATTTCCCCTTGAGATTGACGTACTTTACCTTCTCCGACATAATACCAGAAAAGCATTGTGTAATGATATATGCATATTCTGCTGCCAAGTCAAAATCTGGCATATTAATATTGTTGCCAGAATTTATAACTTCAAGAACATCATCCTTGCAACGATAAAACTCATCTTCATCTTGAGCATCGCGAGATTCTAATATCGGGATGAATTTATCATATTCACTACAACAATACAGAAGATTTGCCATCTGACTATTGAAATCATTATAGTGAACATCATCAACATTTATATTACCATTGATGTATGTCCACATTGCACCACCGAATACTTCAGCGTATCTTTCAAAATCTTTTGGGAGATATTTTGATATCCACTTTGCTTGTCTATATTTACCACCTACATATGCAAACATATTTTCCTTTTAATTTATAGTGCAAGTCCGGTTGCCTGTGAAAGATATTGGCTTTCCATATCCTTTTTGGGTTTACCTTTTGTCATAACTTGATCACTGGAAATGGTAAATGATGTATCACTAGAAGCCATTATCCACGGCACTAACGCTAACCCCATTTGTCCAGGTTGTTGACCGGGCACAGCTTGAAGTGTCATTGGAGTGTCTAGAATGAGTGTATCATTTTCTCCTTCTGAAACTCTTGCTACTACCTCTTCGCCCGTTTTTAACTTTAATATATAAACTTCTTTTGACACTTATTACCTTTATTTAAATTCACAATCAACCATCATTTCGGTCAAACACGCTACTAAATTAATTTCTTGATCTGCAACAAAAGCAGATTTATACTGATAATCCGCAAGAATTAAAACCGCCTGAGGAACGGATGCATCTTTGAGATGTCCACTCACTCCATCATAAATCTTACGAAAAATCCTAACTGGGTCATTATCAATGTTTTGAGTAACCCATCTTCGCACTTCAGAAAAATGTTTTTCCTTCAATGCTCTCATTAATTCTGTTAAATTGATTTCACCGATTTGTGCGAGAATTCCCGCATCAATAATACCACCTGCAGAATATCTCTGCAGTTCATTTAACACTCTCCGCATATCTGGAAAGTGTTTCATAATCAATTCAATAATAACTTTTTTATCAAACTCAACATTCTTTTCGGAAAGAATTACTTCTGTTCTTCCTAAACATTCTTGTGCTAATTGAGGCCTATCCGATTTCGGTATTACAAATTCTATTACAGAACAGCGAGAATGGATAGGATCAATGATCCGATTACGGAAATTACAAGTAAAGATAAAACTAACATTGGAACTATATTTTTCAATGAACCCCCTTAGTGCAGGTTGAACCGATTCAGCATTCATGTAATCTGCTTCATCGACTATAACGACTTTTCTTCCACCTTGCATGGAAACGGAACTACAATATTGTGTAAGAGTAGTTCTAACAGTATCTATATTTCTTCCTTCATTTGAACCATTAATTATTAAATGGTCCACTCCAATCTCATCACACATTGCCTTTGCAACAGAAGTTTTACCCACTCCAGCCGGACCAGATAAGAGTAAATTAGGGATTCTTTTATCATCCACAAATCCTTGAAATACTTCTTTAATCTGTGCTGGAAGGATACAATTCGCCACCCTTCGCGGGCGGAATTCTTCTACCCATAAAAAATCATTCATTTTTATCCGTTATAATTTGAACTTTGTTCTGTGGCGACCCAATATTCTAACTTGGAATGTTCGTGCGAGAAATGTGATATTCCTTTGGAGGAAATTCCAACATCATAAGAACCACTCAGGAGTTTCATATTTTCAATTTTGAATACAAATTGAAATTCTTTATCCGTAGTTCCTACTTCTTTTTGAAATTCATCAGAAGAATCATTATTAATATCTGTTGCTACCAGAAATGTTTTACCATCGATGCCACGCACAACCATTTCCGGCAAGGATAAAACTTGTGCTGCTTTTATACTTTCATCATAGGTTTCTTTTGAAAGTTTAAATTTAACTTCTGGTTCTGGAAAGTCTAGAGATTTATCTGGGGGTAAAACCAACATAGACGGATCTCCATAAACATAATTAAGTCTTGAACTATTTCCGTTAATTGTTAGTTGTTTTTCTCCAACAGTTAATTCTGGTTGTTCAAAAAGACTTAATGCTCCTAACAACTTATTCAAGTCATAAATGGCAAAGGTGCTTGGAATATCTTCGCCAATTTCTGTTTTGGATAGAATGTTCTTTTGGGGGGAAATTGTTGACAGGCTGTTACCCTGTTTGAATTGTATGTTCTGATTAATTGATGCGTAATTTTTAAGTATCGCGACGGTTTCATTTGATAATTTCATCATATATCCTTGTATAAACTTATTATTGTATATCTTATTATATCACGTATTTTTGATTTGTCAAGTAGATTTTATCCGTCATTTATCCGCCACTCTCAATGTGGCGGAAATGTGGCGGATATTGGGGTGTAACACATTGTAATTATGAATGATTTTTACCCTTCAGGTGTTTGAAGTTTTACTGCTTTCCCTTTTTTCTTAGATTTTCGTTCTGCGGCCCGTCTTTCTTTTCGGGATTCTTTGAGAGGTCTTGTATCTTGGTCATTTCCATGAGAAGCATATTCTAGTTGTCCGAGATCACGTAACGTACCATTGAAAACATAAGAACCAACATGATTTACTTCCATCCAGGGACACAACCAAGTTTTAAAACCAATCTTACGCGCCCATTGACAAAACATATAATCTTCTGACAAATAACGATCTGAACCACTCGCACCTTTTCCTGCATATAATTCGTTATCAATGACAGTATCAAAGAATGCGTGAATATAGCGAGAACCATCAAAATGTTCTGAACGATTGTGATCTGGTTTGTAGGAAAATTGTGGATATTCATCTCTAAATTTTTCAAAAACTTCACGAGCAATCAGTACAAATCCGGTACCAACTTCCAATACTTCAACTGGTTCATCAACTTTAATTTGAGTTGTTCCCGCTGTTGGATTGAAAACAAAATCACCAGTGTACTTTTCTAAATTTTGAGGATTTTCATCGCCTAGTCCGGCATCGACCGCATTACGTACTTTTTCCCACGCAATACATTTCTTTGGATATGGAGCACCAATAATTGGTTTATCCTCATCCACAAGTGACGCGAGGGCTAATACATCTTGAGGGTTAAAATTGATGTCTGAATCGATGAACATCAGGTGGGTATAGGGGGATCGCAAGAATTCATCAACTAGATAATTTCTCGCTCTTGTAATTAAACTTTCATTAAAGAGATAAAAGAACTTTAGATCCATACCATATTTTGTAGCAGTAGTTGCTAAATCACAAGAAGCTTTAGTATACATTCCATGACATTGACCACCATACATTGGCGTGCCAACAAATATTTTCTTTTCTCTTAATTCATCAATCTTAATTTTTATTTCCAATTCAAACTCCTATAATATGTTAATTATTATCTCAATATTTAGTGAAGATAACCATGATCATGTCCTTGTACTTCGATACCTAGAACATTGGGTCTGCGAACTTCTCACGAATCGTCATCACCGCTCTAGTGTATGCGATTGAATATCATTTCCTGAAATGACAGGGACTTAATCGCAACATTCACACATAACATTCCTACCTCAGAGTCATTGAAGGGGATGTTACCCTACAGCTTTGGTCAACGAACCTCCACCATACCTCTGACCTAGACCACCACCAGCTCGGAATGCTTAGGTTATCTTATATTCTTTGTTGTATTTTCTATTGTTATCTTTGCACGTTCAATCTTTTTCTTTAGTCGTTTCTTCTCAACTTCTGGATTAAACCCAATGTCAGGGTCAATTCTTGGAATAGTGGACATTAATTCTTCGTATGAAAGAATAGATGCTTCAGTGCGTTTTATTGCTTCTTCTTTACGTTCGCGTTTTCTGCCTTTATACATATATATCTTATTGTTTCATTGATTCAATTATAGCAGGTTCATCTATTCCACCATGTTTTTTAAGTACATCATCAATGATTGAACATGGCACATAACCATAAACAGTATCACAAAGATTTTCTCCATCTTCTGCATATCTTGCAATCAAATGTTCCTCTTTAGACGGATATCCAATCTCCATTTCTTTATAACTATTTACCACATCTCGCGGCTCACTATACAAAGATTGTCCTGCCTGAACAGACATTTCAAACCCATCTTTACAAATTACATGAGGGGTATGAGAACTTGTTATGCCCGGTACAAGATTTTTCACTTTTCTATACTTCTGTATAAATTCATTTATTGTCATTCTGATACTCTCTTACTGCGGCTTCCGCCTCGGTTATTGTTTTGAAGAAACCGCCACCCATCTCTTCACCATCTTCGTACTCACGCACGAAATACTCTCCTGCGGTACGAGAACCAAAAATAGTTTCACCTTCTTCAAGGATTTCAATTGTTGCTGTTTTCATTATACCTCATTCATTAATCTGTATTCATGTCTATATGGAGCCTTACAACCATCTTTTTCACAAACAAAAATAATTAATTTCATTTGATTGAAATATTTTTTGAATGTTCTCCAAGGCAATTTGCCCTTTTTCCTTGGGTTAACTTGCGGCCGAGATGGAACCTCCGCCCTTCTCTGTCTTTTGGTTTGTTTCATAATTTCCAAATGCGTTCCAGTGTTGATTGGTTTTTATTGGTGTGTGATGAATAAATTTCTTTTCGACACCAATATTACTTAATGTAGCATCAATAGTGCACATTTCAAGTGACCCGGATATTGCTTCCTCTCGTAATTCAAGAAGAGCATTAACCGCAATCTGTAATTTAATTTTATCTTTGATGTGTTCAGGAGTCATCTTTAATTTCGCCTTTAAGTTTTTCGACATAGACGCATGCGTCCATTAATTCTTCTTGCAAATGTTGCAACCACTCTAGAGGAGAAAGGTCTTCACGCATAGTATTTACACCATACTTGGACATACCACGCTTCTCTCTTTCCCTTAGAGAATTACAAACATTTTCTACATTAATATCATTCATAAACAAAGCCATACTACTGAAACGACATACATCATTCCAAAAAGTAATATTGCTTTAGTTACTTCAATTACATATAACTTCATCATCTATCTCTATTAACGATTCTCTCCAATCTGTAAGATTCTCGGAATCTCCCATTTCAGGAATAGATGGAGTAATTTGTAAAATTTCGCCTGTTTTTACATCCCATGTATCACACGCAATATCTGTGGCAATACTTGGTTTGTCCACAAAAGCAAAAACAGAGCCATCCAGATCCCTTGCAAGAAATCTAAATTTTTCATTTACTGCTGTTTTTATTGTTATATTTTTTGTTCCCATAATATTTATCCTTTGATTGGGATTGACATTGCGGCTTCTTCATCGAAATTGACAAAAGCCTCATTTAAAAAATCTACCACATCTTTTTCAGAAGTAAATACTCTGTTATCATTATGCGGTACATGTAAAAATCGAGTTCGATAACTTACTCTAATCCATTTTGGACTATAAATCTCAATCACTCCATCAAGGTTTACTGGTTTACAAAATAGAACACTATAACACCGTTTCTTTTTGAGAACTTCTCCTCCATACGGTTGAACTAAGTTCAATTGAATGATCTTGTCGCGAATTCTATCCGCGACTTCAGACCTTTTAGAACGGATTGTTTTCATCATTTTCAGATGCGTATCCAGAATCTACGGATTCTTCATCCAAGAGTCTGTGAGCTTCTTCAGCTTCAGTTTCATCAGAAGGAATCACCGCTTCTGCATCAATCTTGGAATACAAATCCAAGAAAGAAGTTTTGGTATCTTCATCAAAACGATTCACACACATTTCGATTGATTTCATTCTATCACCGAAAATAGCGAATGCGTTTGAGATATGAACCAACCTACGAGTTGCGATTACTTCATCGATTCCACCATCGTAAAAAGTCTTACGAATAGCGTTCGCCCAGTTTACCAACTTCTCTGCGAAATCAGAATCCGAAACTCCAAGAGAATCAAGAACTTTGTTCACAATTTTCTTTTCAGTAGGAGCTGAAGGATAACCAACTTCCATTGTAATCGGAAATCTTTCAAGGAAAGCTTCATTCAGAATATTGGTAAAAACAAATCTACCATCTTCAGAACCTTTACCTTTGGTATTTGCAGTTGCGACTACTGTAAATCCTGCAGCCGGAGTAACCATCTTGTTAATCTTTTTCAGATAAACACCTTTACCTTCAAGTATAGGTTGGAGACACATCACTTTGTTGGATGCCAAATCAATCTCATCAAGGAGAAGAACTGCACCACGTTCCATTGCGATTACAACAGGACCATCCTGCCATACTGTATTACCATCAATCAATGCGTAGTGACCCAAAAGATCATCTTCATCAGTTTCAACTGTAATGTTAACTCTGATAAACTCTTTCTTGAGTTTAGCACATGCTTGTTCTGTCATGTAAGTTTTACCAGTTCCAGATTCACCAGTTTCAAATACTGGATAGAACTTTTTGGATTGGAGAACTTTAACCAAATCACCAAAATGTCCGTGAGGCACGAACAACGGATCTTTTGAAGGGATCAATTCTGCTGGATTAAAATATGTTGACATATCGAATGTCTCACTTTCTTTATTTTTAGATTCGATAACCACTTCAGATGCTTCATCTACTACTACAACATCAGCAATCGATGCACCTTCTCCACCATTTATTGCGGGAAGACGATACTCATCTTTACCAATTTTAGTAAAAGAACCTAAACGCCTTGTGTCGGTCATCCAGAATGGGAATTTCATTCCATTATCTTCTGCGACTTCTGACAAATTCAGTTTAGATAAAATTGCACCTTCACCATATTTGGCGATTGCAGCTTTCAAAAAACTTTCTTGTTTTAATGTATATTCCATTTCACTTTCTCTCATAATGTGAATATTCAAGGAAATATTTCCTTATTGTTTAATTATATTATAACGCCGTTTGGGGGTAAAAGTCAAGAGTTTATTCAAACTTTTTTTCACGCTGCCACCATATCGATGAAACGTGAAAGGAGTTTTCTCTTTTCAAGTTTTCCAGAAGAGAACTTTTTGAATGCTCTCGCCATTTGTGCTACAGAAGCATCTTCTGCAACTTCCAACTTTTCTTCTGAAACTTCCAGATGTTTTCCACCCAAAATTGTATAGAGTTCATTGAATCCTCTTCCTTCAGGAGAAATCATATACTTGTCTTTACGAAACTTTCTTGCGAACTTTTCATAATCTTCATTAGAAGTATATGTTGTATCACCTGCGGCTTTCATATCATCAATCATATCGATGATATCCCATTTTTTCATTTTCTGAACCAAGAAAAAGTTAACGATATTAATATCAAAAACTTCTCTCTGAAATTTTACCAGATTCTCCGTCAAGACTCCTCGACTATATCTATTTGAATCTCTAGTGCAGAGATGTTGTTTTTTGGAAATTGGATCACGGAGAACCACATTTTCACCTCTAACATCGAAATTCCCTCTGCTACTCATTCTTCCATCACGATACTTACATTCATAAGGAGTTGTCCACATTTCATTACAGGAATGTGATTCACCATCAGTAAGATAAATGCTGTTAATTACATCAACAGGATTTCTTTTCATAAAATCTCTCATTATTGAAAATCCCATGATCAAAGAAGAATCCAAAGGAGTTCCACCTAATGTCATTCTTGAAGGGATTGTAATTACTTCATCACGGCGAAAACCATAAGAATAATTTGAAGTGAAGTGTTCCGCTGTTGCTGTCATGTAAATATATGCATCACGTAACTGCTTTGCTCTCATCTTTGAGGAAAACAAATTCAAAAGATTGAATTGACGAACAATCATGTTACCATAAACTGTTCCATTTTTTCCTTCAAGGATTCCATCTTCATCGACACCTTTGCGGCCACCATCTACATAGTTACCATAACTATCACTAAATGCATAGACATCAAAAGGAATGTTCACTCTCTTACAAAACATAACCAAAACCATCATTTGTTCGATAGTTCCTTTCATATTCCGTGACATTGAACCAGACCAATCGACAAACATCAATAATCCATGATTCTTTCCATCTGGAATTACTGTTAACTTCTTAAAAAGATGTTCATTATATTTGTAAGTATGAAGTCTTTCAGAATCAAGAATTCCAGAGTTAGCAGTTGCTGCTCTTGCATGATCTTTTGCTGCTTTCTTCATCTCAAATTCTTTCGCGAGATATTCAACAACTTTTTTGTTCTTGGAACGAAAATCATTGAACTTTTCTGTTGCGGCTGCAATCTGAGTTTCACCACTGCTCCCATACCTATCAGCATCGTTAGCATAATGAAATTCATATTCCTTATAAAGACTTGTAAAATCAACGATAACATTTTCCAAAGGAATATCATGAGGAATATTCACATACTTATAAGGTTTTGCGTCATCCGAAACCAATTCTATTTCATTATTCCTGAAATTATCATCAGTTTTTGATTCTGGTTCGTAATCATCAAAGTTTCCATCAGTTCCACCTTCTTCACCTGAACCCGCACCGGAATCACTACTATTTTCACAATCCAGACCGCTTTCGTTATTTGAATCTTTGGAATCCTCTTCTTCAGAATTTCCTTCTCCACGTTTTTCTTTTGAATCATCACGAAAATCATTCTCTTCATTTACATCATCTTCTTCACCATTCTCATCACCGGCTCCACCAGATTTACAAGAATTTTCAGAACTTTCTATTTCTACAGAATCACTAGGATCATAATCTTCATCATCAAAGTTAATTTCATCATCATCATCACCCATCATCATCTCACCAAAATCGTGATCAGACATATCGGTTTCTGATTCATTTTCTTTTGCATACTTATAAAGATCTTTGCAAATCTCAACAACAGTTTTCCAAGTATCCGCTTTATCAATTCGGTCAAGAAAACTTTGTTCTTCATTATCAAAAGTAAGATCGACATAATCTCCAACTTTGTAGTGGAGATTAATTTTATCAATCAATCCATACTTACTAATATCATTTTTAGAAAGACCAAAAAAGTCACGATCCATCAGGTTTTTATATCCATCAATAAATGAACGGCGACCTCCAGGAAATTTCGCTTTGATTTTTCTCTCAATTCTTGCGTCTTCTACAACATTAAGGAAAGATTTGAAACCCTTTCCATAACCTTTTGCATCATGATATCCTTCTTCTGGGGTGAACAATGCATGTCCAACTTCATGAAGCACAAGTAAATCGTAAAGACTCCCGCTCATCTCTTTCCAAATTGGAAGACGGAGAACGCGATTCTTTACGTCAAATGATGCTGTATTATAGTTACCATGTTCGACAATCAAGTTTTCTGAAGCGAGAAGTTTCGCCAGAATTGACTTTTGTTCTTTGGTGACTAATTTATGTTCCATATTAAAATCTCTCTAAAATGTTTCTTTCTCAACTCTCTAATTATATTATACCACAGATTGGGGGCAAATGTCAAGTGTTTATTCAAATTATTTCTATATTATAATGAACCATCTCTACGGCTGCAGGATATCCATTCATAATATTTTCAGAAGAAATATCTCTGAGTTCATCAAAAACCCAACCTTCTTCTTCTGTAGTGGCGATCACCTCACCAGTGAAATGACCACCCACATCAAACACGAAATATTCTTCCATATTAACCAAGAATTTTATAGGTTTTACCATCAAGTACTACTTCACCTACAACTTTGTGAGTATTACGTTTGAATTCGATTCCGGAGTCAACCGCGGATTCAACCGAATACATATCGGATGATCTTCTGGTCTTTGTTTCCTTTACCTTCATATACACTTTTTTCATATCCATCTTTTGGAAAGGGTTATTTCTCAATCTCTAATTATATTATAACGCCGTTGGGGATGAATGTCAAGAGTTTATTCAATCTTTTTTTGGTAGGCGTGGATGGACTTGAACCATCGGCTTCTTCCGTATCAGAGAAGTACTCTTACCAACTGAGTTACACGCCTATGGAGTGTCCGACAGGGATCGAACCTGCATGATACGGATTTGCAATCCGTTGCCTAACCATTCAGCCACAGACACATTTTGGCGGTCCCAATGGGATTTGAACCCATGTTACAGGATTGACAATCCTGCGTCCTAGGCCGAAACTAGACGATGGGACCTTAATGGTAGGCGATGCTGGAATCGAACCAGCGACAATCTGCGTGTAAAACAGGCGCTCTCCCAACTGAGCTAATCGCCTAATTATCTTGATTCAAAGTGCTCACACTTCTCTGCCACGCCAGGAATGACTGGCAGTTTGCCAGTGGACACCATGCTTTTCCGAAAAACTCTATGATTGTTTTTCTCGTTTCCGCATCTTACCCCTTGGCCAATGCCAACCATCCAAGACATATACCGGCAATTATAACAGCACTCGTAATCTTTGGGAATTTGGTTTCTATTGTGTAAATTATATTTCATAATCCTTTTGTGGTGGAGCTGACAGGGATCGAACCTGCTACCTCATCCGTGCAAGGGATGCGCTCTCCCAGATGAGCTACAGCCCCATTATCTAATTGGTCCATAATATCTGTTTAAATATCTTTCAACTTCTGTATAACCACCTATAAATTTATTATCAATTACTACTTGAGGAACACTTCTCACATCCTGTCCTGCGAAATCTTGCATTTGTGTAAAATTTTCTACACTTTCAGCGACATCGATTTTTGTTACTTCTATTTCTGATTCTTCTAACATTTGAGTTACTTTATTGCACCATGAACATTTTGGGGTACTGAATACTGTTGCTTCCATACTTTTTCTCCGTATGTAATTGTTTAATTTGGAGCGAGTAAGAGGAATCGAACCTCTATCATGAGATTGGAAATCTCAGGTATTGCCTTTATACGATACTCGCCTATCTCCAATTGCCTAGTCTTCCTCCATATAAATAAATATCGGTTTCCCCTTTCCGAAACAATTCTTTAACCATCTGGAATGCTTCTTTTAAGTTATTTGTACTATAAACTTGTTTTTGTCCTATTTTAATATTGTATGTCATTTTTGTTTCTTTGGAGCTGGTGACAGGAATCGAACCCGTGACCTGAAGTTTACAAAACTTCTGCTCTACCAACTGAGCTACACCAGCATTTCTTATAGTATAACACAGGTTCTATCCTTTGTCAAGAGTTTATATCTCTAGAGTATATAGATTATAAATAAAAAGAAATCGGACACGATGGAAGAAAAAAATTCAGATGAAACATATTATTGTAAGGAGTTTTTTGAGATGTATGGGTGGGTTAGTTGTTATGAGTGTGATAAAATTTTTACAGATATTGAGGAACTAACAAAACATCAAGAAGAATGTTGTTAATCTTCTTCATTTGAAATAATATGGTCGGACTTATCCAAGACAAGATGTCCATCTTTGTCTCTTTTCATTTTCATTGCACGATATAATTTGCCTGGATAAAATGAATCAAGATGACAATCTTTGTGAGTTAAACATTTTACGTGTGGCCAACTGACCATCGTATGTGTTTTGACTTTTTTTAATTCATCATCAACAAGTTTACGATATGTTTTCCATCCCTCAGTAATGGGATTTGGTTGACGTACCTTGCTCATTTAGATTA
>Ga0208278_1001118_pt1 | contig 13170 bp, 13 predicted proteins | sample ETN01SmetaG_FD_185794 | JGI IMG/M metagenome (GOLD analysis project Ga0208278, IMG submission 185794) | Marine microbial and viral communities from oxygen minimum zone, Eastern Pacific Ocean - ETNP2014F12-01SV259 (SPAdes) (version 2) | ecosystem: Environmental > Aquatic > Marine > Oceanic ...
AGGGTTTGCCTTCATCCACTTAACATAATTCTCAAAAAAACTATCTAGAACGGTTTCTAGCGGCCCATTATATTTCACATTAGACCGTATTCTGGCTATGGTAATCTTCATCTTATGATATCTATCGTATGAATCGTGTCGGGCCGCCAAACTTCCAATTCTTTACGAATCCTGTCATCTGCAACCACATTGTTATATCGTTTAGTAGCTTTTTTCTTCCACCATTCTATAATAGCGGGTAACTCATATCTGTCAAAGCTTTCTGCCTTTTCTAACTTATCGGTTTTCCCTAAAAGCACATCTCTTGTATTACTGAAGCCCCACTCGCTCATGTAGAATCTTTTGGTTGTGGTTACTTCTGCAGCAGTTTGAATTTTATCACAGAATAGTTGATATGCCTTTTCATCATGTTCTTTGAGGGATCGTTTAATTATTCCCACAAAAGCTGTCTGCATTTTCAGTTTTCTGCTTGAAATTCCCTTGCGTAGCAGTTCTTCTCCACCATTTTTTTCTGTAAACCAGGCTTTAAGTTCTGGATAGATATCTTCTCCCAAAGTCAAAAGAAACTTGGATTGCGTATCACCCTTATAACGCAAGTATGGGCGCATCCCATCATAGGCCGAAGCACCTTTGATATTGCCGTAAAGTGATGTGGTCTCAAATAAACAAAATTCTGTATCGTATTTCTTGTTCAACATTCTACGACTTACATGAGAACAACAAATAGCAGCAAGAAGTTTCAAACCCAAGCAATTAAAGCCCCAAGGTTGTGCAGCCACGATATGAAACCCCATAATAGCACGTTTATTGAATATGTCTAGGTCTGGAACATCACCAAGGTAATCATTACGAGGTTTGGAATTGATAAGTGGACTACCAAAACGAATAAACCCTACAATCTTATCTGTGTTTGTTTCTTTTACGATATACTTTGCAGTCTTGCCTGGATTTTCATCTGGACTAAATGAAGCAGTCATTTCCATAAGTGTATCATAAGTTTTTGATTGCATCTGTACAATAGAAAAATCCATATCCTCTGGGTGCATATCAAAATCTTGGAATAAATCATCTTCTAAGCCCATACCAGGCAAAGATGCTGGAATATTCTTTACACGTTCAATCTTTCTTGCACGAAAATAGTCATCAATGCGATTAAAATTGCTAAAATACTTCATCAATTTTGTTGCAGCATAGATTGCGTCTTGACGTTCAAGAATTAAATTGGAGCGGGCAGAGGAAATCGAATCCCCATCATCAGATTGGAAATCTGAGGTAATACCATTATACGATGCCCGCATTAAAAAAAGTCCTCTAGTGTTCCTTGAGAACCATAACTACCGTCAATAGCCCACTTAATTTTGTCCGTAATAAATTTCAACGGTTCAATAAAACTTTTTTCATATTGTAGATTATAGTCTATAAACTTATGTAAGTCAAGTTCCTTTGGCATTTTTGTTATAAACGAAAATGCACTGGACTGATATGCATTTGGTTCTTTAAGGTATAACCAGCTTATTTTCTCACCTTCTAGTATGTAAGGGTATTTGTTGGATAATTTGTTTTTGTCAACCAAGTGATTATATAATATGGCCCCCTTAACATGAATGGGGGCTCTGGATTTAAAGAAACCATATTGAATTGTTTCACCACTTTCAATATTATAGGTATTCTGTGCGTTATCTGTGTACTTTTCAACACCATTTACTGATCTTGGATATGCTATTTCTTCTGGGGGGAGGGTCATAAATTCTTCTCTAAATTCCCGTATAAAGGTATTTAGCGTTTTCTCATCACCATTCATTATGATCTTGAGCGCCTCTTTAAGTTTATCTCGGCATGGCGCAGGAGTCGAACTCTTAACCGCTTCGATGCCCATAATTTTTAATTTGGGTTCTTTGTATCGAACACCTTCGTTATCGTAAACATTGAGAATATATCGTTTCTTTGCCGTCCAGATTCCTTTGTCTGCAATAACCTCTCGGCCCATTATCATTTTTTGGTCATATGCTTTAACCAATTTAGCAAGGGCTTGATAAGACTTGTCAATAAATGGTTCCAACTTATCAGTTGCCACTTTATCCAAGAATTTGACCACCTTAATAATCTCTGGTGATTCCCCAAACACCTTACTAACCAATTTGTCAAAAGTGAGATAAACTGAATCCGTGTCGGAAGCAATAACATAATCTTCTTTATCAGTTTCAAGAATTTTGTTAAGATATATGTTAAGATCTCTTTCAATCCATCGTATAGCCAACTGGCCGCTAGTTGTAATCGCTTCAGCGTTTCGCAAATCAAAATACCTAAACCAATGATTCCCAATAGCACCATACGCCGAGTTAAGAGATATCTTCTTCGCCATCTGGATATTGTTGTATCTTGAAATAACCTTGAGTAAAGACTTGTCCTTCGTGTTCTCATATTCTTGTTCAGCTTCCAATAATAGTTTTTTATATTTAACTCTATCATTATAAATTGTCTCCATTAATTCTGGCAGAAACCCCCTCTTATCTTTTCTAAAAAATGCACCATTTGGAGCCATGCAATACTCTGTATTATTTTTAACCTTACCGTCTAAAATTTTATTCACCATATCCCCAGAGGATTTTTCCTTTGATGGAATAAGAGTTTCTGGTGAAATATTATACTGCATTATCAGGTGTGGATATAGACTATTTAAATCAAATGACATTACCCATTTATGTATACCAATTTGAGGTTCTTTAACATAAGCACCCTCATATTTTTCAACCTTTTTTCTTTGTTTCTTGGGTGGTATGACAATCTTTTTCTTACAAAGATGGTTGTAGATGATTATGTCCCAAAATCTCACAGTTCCAAGGACATCTGTAAAGTTCACCTTGGCTTCATATGCCATCGTAAGACACAGCTCAATCAGTTTCATCTTATCTTCTAATTTATCAACCAGCTCCACATCGTTAATGTTGTATTCGATAAATGATTGATAATCTTTAGTATACCATTCACGAAACGTATCATAGGGATTTCCTGATTTACGTTCACCCAATTCCACGAATGCAATATGGTCAAGAGTATATCGTTCCTGATTAGTGTATGTGAACTTACGATATAAATCAAAATAATCTAATGCAGCAATACCGTCTAATGTATATACCTGATGCGTTCTACCCATCTGATACACTTCTCTGGAAAATATATTTTTCCAAGGAGACAGACGCTTAACTTGATCCTCCCCCTCATCAAAAATATTTATGATACGGTTACAAATATAAGGAATATCAAAAAACTCTGTATTCCAGCCCGTAATAATATCTGGTATGTGTGTTTCCCAAAAACCCAAAAATTTCTCTAATAAATCCTTTTCGTTTTTACATTTTATATAAGTTACATCGTCTCGATAGTTATGAAAATCATTAACACCCCAGACAACAATTCGTTTGGATTGGTGATTCTTAACCGTGATTGCCAAAATAGGTTCAATAGCATCTTCTGGTTTAGGAAATCCATTTTCACACTCAACCTCAATGTCAATAGTCACCATTAACATTTTATCCAAGGACCATTCTATTTGATTTGGAAATTCATCAGAAATCCAGCAATAAGGATATTGAGTATTCCCAAAAACAATATCCTGATTTTCCCTTTCGGAAGACCATCTTTTTGCATCTTTAATACAATCAAATTTGTGGGGTTTGACATTTTGGCCGTCAAGGGTTTTATAGCCCGTTTCCTTTAGGCCGGGTATTAAATCAAACAATGTAGGTTGATATTTAACTCTACGAGTTGTGCGTTCCCCATCCTTGACTTCACGGACAAGAATAGTGTTACCATACTGTAATACATTAGTGTAAAAGTTCATATAAAGATTATATCAGGTTTCCGTAGATTTGTCAAGGGGTAAAAACATATTCTTTTGCAGGATTAATAGTTAAGTTTGCTTGAATTAAAAAGTCTCTGTTCATAAGAAGTGTAGATTTATCTGATCTGTCATCTATCGTAAAGGGCAGTCCTTTATACATATTACCATTAAATTCTAAATCTAATTTAATCTTCGGCCGATCCTCTTCACCGCTACCTGTAATAGTTTTATAGTCTCCCAGATAACTTGTAGTTAGAGTTTTACCATTTAGTTTAAAGGATAAGGTCTTGCCACTTATATCATAGGAATCTGCATGAATAACAGAGTTTTCAGCAGAATTTCCTGTATCCATTGTTCCAACCATTTCCCCCAGAACCTTATGTTTAAATTTTTCATATACACCACTAGGTTTGCTACTTTTTACCCACAGATTACGGTCCATATACATTTTCAATATTTCTTTTGTAATACTACGATTTTGGCCCTTGATTAGTGGCTTTACAACTGCCTTAGATAATACTGCCTCAATACCCATCAAGCCTGGGGTAGAGTTAACTTCAATAAAATAAGGACTTTCCTTATCTCTATTTTTTGTTGGAATAAAGTCTACACCAACAACAGCACCATTTACTACTTCTGATGCTCTTAAAGATTCTTTTGCTTCTATGTCTGTAAGTTCATAAAATTGTGGTTCTGATCCTTGAGACACATTACTTCTAAAATCTTCATTAACAATTGGTCTTTTAATTGCACCTAAAATTTTACCTCCAGCAATTATAACACGAACATCATAGTCTGTTTTTATATATTCTTGAATAATAATATCAACAAATTCATCTTCTCTATGTAAAAGTTGAACAACACTATGAAGTGATTTTAAATTTTCTATCCAGATAACACCAACACCTCTAGACCCAACAGCAGTCTTGAGTATCATTGGAAACTTATTATCTAATCGATTAACCGCATCTTCAGCACCTTCTGCATGTCGAATTAAGGCTGTGTTGGGAGTACGAATATTATTCTGTTGAAATATTACTTGATTATGCCATTTGTCATTGCATATATCGTGACAACTAATAGGATTAATAAGAGTATAACCTTGATGTTCTAAATTTAAACAAGTAGTTCGCCATGATAAATTACCAGTTTTAACAGTAGAACCAACACCTCTAGCCATTATTAAAGTGTTTTTGGGATTTATAAGAAACGGTTTATCATATTTTACTTCATCTTTCATATCAGGTATTTGTGCTTGTCCCTTTTCATTTACGGGAAATGAGTATACAAGTTGGTCATTTCCCTTGTCTTCCATATACATACCAGAAAATTCAGTAAGATAAACTTCCAAACCCATCTCAGAAGCTTTCTTTTTAATCATCGGACCAGTTTCATTAGGGTCAAGAGGATCATCATGTGAAAGAACTAATAATTTATAAGGTTCATCTTTTTCTTCTGTGATAAACTCTGAGAATTTTTCCATCTTAACCATCAATCTTCTTTTTTCTTACCTATGTTATATTTGGTTTCTAAAGTCCAATCGTTCTTCTCAGCGAATGACAACACTTTGATTTGGCTGAGAGGAGCAACTTCTCCAACCTCATTAAGAATTTTAACCAATCCCCAATCTTGTAAAAGTTCGGCAATTGTATTTCTGCGAGCAATATCATTTGTTGACAAGTTGGTGTTCTTTCCATCCAGAGCAAATAGCTCTTTGAAATGCACAATATAGTACCGGCCCTGTTTATGTAGAATATGGCAGGACTGATAAAGTTTTTTTTCTTTTCTGGAAGCTACACCAATACGAGATAGAGTTTCTCTTACTTTAAGAAAATCATCGGGTTCTTTTAACCCGATTTCCAACATTTGCTCTTGCGTCCAATTAAAATCTTCCATCTCTTCCACCTTTATATGTTTTTCTTTTTATGGCAGAAATTTGTTCCTCAGACAATATATCAAGAGCCGCCTTTGCCTTTGCGTTGTTGTATCCATAAAACTCTTTAACATACTCTATGTCTTCTAATTTCTTCGCCTTCAGCCAGGGAGTAAACCTTTTCCTTGGTCTTAGACTATTTATCAAAAAATCAAACTGGAGTTTCTTATCTAGATGTGGTAATAGGTTAATTTCATTACACAACATAAGGGTGTCTGGAAACGGCGATACGCACTTATTTACGATAAATGGAGGATATTTCCTTTCCCACTCATCATCCTCTGTATCCATTAGAGGATCTTTAGTCTCATTTATTGCTTTAAGATAATCCCCCAGCTTATACATTATGAAACAATGCACTTAAAGACAACAATAATTCTTAGTTCATAGCAGTGTCGAGAAACAGGAGCTGCGCCGTGCGGGTGGGCGCCACCATGAAAAGCAACCATTCGGTTTCCTTTATTTTTAGATTGGGCCTCTATCTCCAAGGTATCCTTGTTGTAAATAATTGTTCCGCCGCCCCATTCTGCTTTCCAATCGAGCCTTGGATAGAAAACAAAAGTATATCTTTGGTCTAATGGGATCGGTGAATCCGAATCATCATAATGAAGATGCGGTTCTAATCCAAAAGTTTGGGCATTACAATAGATCCTCTCGTATCCAGAGATACCATACAAAGAATTAAAATCCAGTTTATTTTTTGCATGTTCAAAAATGTCGTGGGCCCAATCATAACCCCCAGCAACACACTCTTCCCTATTGTGACCCAGAACAACATGCCAGTGTAGATTTGGTTTATTTGGTGCTGACTTGTAATCATACTCCCATTTTAATTTTCTAACTTCATCATCAACTAGTATTGCATTGTGTTCTTCTAACACATTATCATAAATATCAATTTTCATTTGAATTTTCCTCTTCCCATAATTTCGACCAAACAGGCCATCATATTAATTTCAACATCAGCTACAAACGCTGTTTTATACTGGTACTCACCAAGGATAACAACCACATGAGGAATAGACCCAGCATCAATATAATTATATAGGTTATCGTAAATAAGGCGAAACAACTTATCACTATCGTTATCCAAATTATCGACCACCCATTTGCGAACATTAGTAAATTCCTTTTTCTTCATCATCCCCATCAGGTCTTTGATATTTTTGTCACTTAAATTAACTAAAATACCAGCGTCAATTTCGCCTGATACAGAATATCGTTGTAGTTCATTAAGAGCCTTACGCCAATCTGGGAAATGATTGTTTATGAGTTCGGCTACAACCTTCTCATTAAATTTAATTTCATTCTTACCAAGAATATCAATAACTCGTTTGAAAAACTCTTGGGCAAGTTTTGCTTTCTCTGAATTTGGTATTACAAAATCAATCACACTACAACGAGATTGTAGTGCTGGAATAATACGATTCTTATAATTACAGGTAAGAATGAAACCACAATTTTTGTGAAACTCTTCCATGAAGCCACGCAGGGCTGGTTGAGTTGATTGTGGGTTTAGATAGTCTGCTTCATCAAGGATAAGATACTTCTTACCCCCATGTAGAGATACAGTAGAAGCAAAGTTTTTAATTTTGGTTCGTAGGACATCAATACCCGATTCCTCTGAACCATTAATCATCATATAAGTTGCACCAATCTGTTCCAAAATGGCACGGGCGGCTGTTGTCTTACCAACTCCTGATCCACCAGATAAAATTAGATTGGGTAAAGATTCCTTATCAATAAAGGCTTGTAAGTCATTTTTTAGAGTCTTAGGGAGTATACAATCATCAATTGTGGATGGTCTATAAGCCTCCACCCACAGGAAGCTTTGTTCGTTCATTTTTCACCTCTTTCATAATATAAATTCCTTAAGCATTTTCCTCAGCTTTTTCATCTTTCTTTTCAGTATAAGTTGATTCGGGTTCTAATGCAATCCAATACTGCACACCTATTTTGGTATTAGTAAAGTGTGTAATTTTCTTAGAAGATATCTCAACATCATATGAGCCCGGCATAAGTTTAAGATTTTCAACCTTAAACCAAAACTTATAATCTGCATCAACATCGCCAACATCAATTGATGTCTCATATGCATTTGCAGTACTGTTCTTTTTGTCCGTAACCATTAATTTACCATTTACAAGTGCCATATCAGGAACACCAATAACGGCCGCGGCTTTAGTAATTTCCTCTAGCGTATTATTTGTCAAATTAAAGGTTATTTCAATTGACGGCATTGTAATCTCTTTAGTTGGTGTTGTAACCACTGATGGGTCAGAAAACCAGTACTTGAGAGATTTCGATGCGCCTTCTTCTGTGATAATAACAAAATCGTTATGAAACTCTAAATTGGGTTCATCAAATAGAGAGAGTCCCGATAGGAACTCGTTTAAATCATAGATAGCAAAATCAGTCAGAAAGTCTTCTTTGACCTCTGCTTTTGCGACAATATTTTTCATCGCCGACATGGTAGCAATACTCTTACCAGCCTTTACCATTAGATTTTGATTTATTGTAGAGAAATTCTTCAATACAGAAATTGTTTCATTACTAAGTTTCATTTTTCACCTTTTCCATTTCGTTAACATGTAGAGCTATAATACCATAGTGAATCAATTTTAACAGGTCACTTCTGTTCTTATCTCTCTTTTTTCCATATCGTTGAGCATACTTCAGTATGTTCCCGATACAAAACCCTTCACCATGACCACCATCTATAATAAACTCTGTAGCTTGATACTTGTTCTTGCTATAATGTTCATCATATGTGGAGTCAATATAAACCTTTAACTCGGCGAGAGCCGTGTCTTCAGAATATTTGTATTCAATCATTTATGCCGCCATTGACAAAGATATAGTCGCTGCGAGAGTTCTACACTCGCTTTCTCCAGAGAAAGGTACTACATTGTACTGCAACCATGATGGAAACATAATTAAAGTACCAACTTCTGGTTTAACAAACTCTTCATTACTAGGCCGAAGCACATTGTCATCATATTCTATATCAGAACCCCAACGCAAATGCGACCATCCTTCATTAGAATCGTCATTAGATTCAATCTGAGGAGGCACTTTTAAATAAAACAAACAGGTTAGACCTGAATACCAAGGCTTTGATGTTGGCTGTTGCCACTCATCAAAAGTTTCAGAAAAAACCCTAGTGACATACAGACTTTCTATATCAACTGTAAAAACTTTATCTTCACCTAAAGTATGTGATACATATTCCTTAGCAAGCCGTAAGAATACAGTAGAGAGTTGTTCCCCCACTTCATCATCTTCATGCGACACAGTAAGATAACGGGGCGGGTTAAGTTTAGCAAGGTAATCTATTTCTTCAGCATAACTCATCCTCTCTTTAATTTCTGGATGTTTATGAGCATTGGGGATAAATTCAGTGTCCATATAGACATTTATCTCATCGACAATTTTTAAGGGAAATTCAACCTTCATTATATTAACAGCATGTTTGGGGCGCATAGAAATAGCCATGCCACCAGCATTATCACCAGCAGGGTTAGCTTGTGATGGGGCCTCACAGAAGAACTCATTATCAGGAGTCTTTTTAGCTACTGCACCATCAGCAACCCCACCAGGCGGTAAATCATATTCTTCTACCAATTTATTTAATCTCCATGTTCTATACATAATAAAGGAAAAGGGAGCAAAAGTCAACTCCCTTTTCCAAATATTTTGAGAAAATTATTTGACTGTAATAAGTCGAGGTTTCTTCTCTTCTGGAATAATACGCTCAAGATTAATCAAAAGCATACCATCTGCAAGTTTTGCCCCTTTGACTTCAACATCATCGGCAATTGTAAACTTACGTTCAAATTTCCGATATGCGATACCTCGATAGATATCAGCGTCTTCGGGAGCATCCTCTTTGGGAAGGTACACAGAGCGAACTGTGAGAGTTCCATCAGCCATTTCTACCTCAATGTCCTTCTTACCAAAACCGGCAAGGGCCATTTCGATTACATAGCTGTAATCGCCTTCCTTTCGGATGTTGTAAGGTGGAAAATTCCCAGTATTGATGGAATCTGTCGTATATCTGGCAAGTGTGTCAAACATACGGTCCATTCCCACAGTATGGGGAGTTAGGCTGTTAAAGTGGTCGAATAAAGTCAGTGCGTTGTTCATTGAATATCTCCTTTACTAAGCAAGACTATGTTATGCACCCCTATAAGGCGGTGCGGTTAAATGTGCGTTTTTTCTGTCTGGCCCATCGTCAGCATAGCCAAACAACGGTAAAAACGTACCAAAAACTCCGTATCACTATAAGGACTTATGAATCGCCTTACTGTTATTATTTATACTACACTATATAGGTAAAAATGTCAATACCCTTTTTAATTTGTAATAGCTTGATGACCACCACTAACAGCAGTTCTAACCTTTGCATCTGAACATTCGCCGTTAAGGATTCTAGAAACAGACACCCAGCCGTGGCAAGTTATGCTATCACTAACAAAGAATTTCCGATTGCGGTTCATGCCTGGAAATTTCTTATCAAAATCATCTAAACTTGTTGAAGGGAAAGGTTTCCAAGTATTATCCATAACAACACTAGGGCCGTTTTCAAGACACTTTCCAAACTTATTCCGATAGTTGCATCGTACAGTAGGCTCATAGATAGGGGATGTCGCAGTTTTACGATTTACTCTACGCAAATCAGCCATAATTCGATTAACATTTGAGGTAGGGCCGACTGTGATACCAGTACCTATCATAGCTTTTGCAAGATCGTAATCTTTACAACTAAACTTGGGTGGATTGGACAAAACAAGTGTACCCGGCCGAACATCATCCGAACAAGTGATGGTAATAGATTTCGGTGTTGGAACTGTTACCTTTTTGTCTTCAGCTATCGCAGGCGAAGCCAATAGGGTTGTTGCAAATACAACGGTCAAAAATTTATTCATAATTACTCCTAATTGATTAATATACTAACTATACACCATTATACAACAAAAGTCAACTCCCTTTTGTTATTTTTTTTCACCCCCCGAACTGCCCGCCCGTGATAGTACAAAACGTGAACAAAGTATTTTAAAAAAAGAATCTTCAATTGAAGACCCTAGTTTTAAGTGAGAGGTGGTCAAAAAATATTTTTAAAATGGATCGCCCCCATTAACTTCATCATCACTGATGGGATCGATGATATCGCCCTCTTCATCTTCACCAACATTTATACCAGCATCAACTTTGGTATAGAGGTCAAGGAAGGAGTCTTTAGTATCCTCATCGAACCGTGCAACACAAAGTTCAATCGCTTCCATTTTATCACCGAAAATGGCAAACGCCTTAACTATGTGGTCCAACCGGCGAGTTGAAATTAACTCATCAACGCCACCATCGAAGAAAGTCTTACGAATTACATCAGCCCAAGTGACTAAGTTCGTTGCAAACTCTTCATCAACAGCGTTATATTTTTCCATAGAACCAAGAACAATTTTTTTCTCAGTTGCAACTGTCGCATAGGGCTGTTCCATCGCAACACCAAACCGTTCTAGGAAGGCCTCATTCAAGATGTTGGTTCCGATAAACCGGCCATCTTCTGAACCCTTACCTTTAGTATTGGCAGTAGCAACAATGTTAAAACCATCTTTAGGAGTAACCCATTTAAGCAGTTTCTTGAGATAAACACCTTTACCTTCAAGAACAGGCTGTAAGCAGAGTAACTTGTTAGAACCTAAATCAACTTCATCAAGGAGTAGTGTGCAGCCCCGTTCCATCGCCTCAATAACAGGGCCGGGAACGAACTTGGTTTCACCGTTAACAAGCCGGAAACCGCCGAGTAAATCATCTTCATCGGTTTCGATGGTGATGTTCACCCGAATAAGTTCTTTTTTAAGTTTGGAGCAAACCTGTTCAACCATCAAAGTTTTACCGTTACCAGATAAACCAGTAACAAAAATTGGATAGAATAAACCAGATTTGATAATCTTTTCAATCTTCGAAAAATTACCCCAAGCAACAAACCCTTCAAATGGGGCCGGAACTAGGTTCTGTTTTTCCATATTGGTCGCAACCAGATTAACAACTGTTGGGGAAGCGCTATCATCAGAAACAGTCATGGGAGCAGGAACACCATAATCTTCCTCATTAGGAAGTTTATAAGCATTGTGACCAACTCGACAGGCCTGTTTGAACCAGTATGGTTCTGGAACCTCGCATTTATTTGCAGCTTCAATTACTTCTGCTTTTTTTAACACGGCACCAGCACCAAACATATCAGATGCGGTATCAACAAACAATTTCTTACGGGGAGATAAGTACATAATTAACCTCTTTCACTTCTTATCATATAACTTAAGCTAACACAGAAAACAACTATTGTCAACAATTAATTTCACTATTTTACAATTTAGTTGGATAGTGTGACATTTTTATCACGCCACCAAATTCACAAACTGATTAAGTAACTGACGACTCTCGATTTTACCTTTCATCGACTTTCCAAAAGCAGTCTTGAGTTTTGCTTTCGAGGCACCAATTAAATCATCACTAAGGCCTGCATTCTCTGTCTTGAGTGCATTTCCACCAGGCAGGATATAATATGCATCATACCCGCACTGCGTAATTGCAAGATATTTATTTTTGTTGAGAAATTTAACCATTTCCATAATCACATCATAATCTTCATTAACAAGATACCGAATAGTGCGTTTATCGACACGGCCTGTCCGTCCAGAACCAGCGATAAAGAAACCAACCACATTCATATCATAAACCCGATTTTTCAAGATACGGATTAATTCGTTGGTCAGACCCTTTGCAAAATCTACCTCATATGACTTATTTGTAACTGGATCAGTAATTATAAAATCGTAATCGGGCAGTCCCCAAGAATTAGCTATTGGTTTAGTATCAATAAACTCTTTATGTTTACCTTTATCATCACCTTCAGTGATTAATTTATAATTATAAACACCCTTCAGGCCGTTAGAAGCACCATCAGTTAAAAACACTGTATTAACTTTCTGGACACCTGTATCGGATTTAAATTTAGGGACAATATCCATCATGGCAATAATTGATTCATTTAATGGTGTTCCACCTAAACTATAGGCTTTATGTGGAATGAGGGGATATGCATCATAATAATAATTACGGCGACTAAAACGATTAGCGTACATCCACAGAGAGTGCATCATTTCCATTTCTTCTTTTATAGTCATATTACTAGAGAAGAAATTTAACAAACTAAAAGGTTTAAGAGCAATATCACCACATTTAAACTTAGTTTGTGATTTAATTTTATTAAAGACACTATCTTCGTTTTTACGGGGATATATATCAGAAAATGCAAAGACTTCAAAAGGAATTTTAACCTTGCGGCAGAACCAAATCAGATTAAATAACTGAGCACAAGTACCGGCTAAATTCT
>Ga0208278_1001119_pt1 | contig 13148 bp, 10 predicted proteins | sample ETN01SmetaG_FD_185794 | JGI IMG/M metagenome (GOLD analysis project Ga0208278, IMG submission 185794) | Marine microbial and viral communities from oxygen minimum zone, Eastern Pacific Ocean - ETNP2014F12-01SV259 (SPAdes) (version 2) | ecosystem: Environmental > Aquatic > Marine > Oceanic ...
TGAGCTACAACAAGAACTAGGTTTGGCTTACGTTTTTATCTCTCACGACCTTAGTGTGGTGCGCCATATTTCCGACGAAGTGATGGTAATGTACTTAGGCAAACCCGTTGAACAAGGACCAAATGAAGCGGTTTTTAACACCCCACAGCATCCCTATACACAGGCGCTTTTATCAGCTACGCCTCAAGCAGATGTTGAAGGCAAGCGACAAAGGATTAAACTCACTGGAGAACTTCCCTCGCCTATAGACCCGCCTAGCGGTTGTGCATTTAATCCTCGCTGTCAATATGCCGACAAGAATTGTCAATTAAACGATCCAGTTATGGAGCTTTATGGTGACTCTAGAGTATCTTGTTTAGCGCTCGCACAAAAACGTATCGGCCTGCTTAAGGCTTCATAGAGGCTGATAATCAATATCATATTTGAAATATCGAGGCCCAATCATTTCGATAGCCTCTTTGCTTTGCCAAATCGGGTCACAGGGAAGTCCTAGTATATTTACAGCAAGACCATACTTAATCGTTTCGGCAGTAACAGGGGTGCCTGTGTTGGCATCAAACATACATATTAAGTCAGGGGTTGTAGCAAGAACCTTATCTCCTTCCATGGCAACTAAGAATTCATTTTGAAAATCAATTTTCGCATCACGATTCACAAAATCATCTACGCCTTCTAGTTTAACAATACCTCTATTCCAACCACCCTCAGTTCTCCTTTCAACATCTCTTACTCTACCCTGAAAAAGATGCTTTCCATTTAACTCTTTTACAAGTATTTCGTAGGCATTAAAACTATGTTTTTCTATAATAGAGCCGATATGGTGAATTAAAGACAGGCTGCCCTTAATTAAATACTCCTTACACTCCTTAGCAGAAACTGGATAAAGACTACACATGGCTGAACCACCCATCTCAATTGTAATTGCTCGTGCAAGCTTTTCAGTCCAAGAATTACTAATAGTAGCATAATTACAACCGTTGCCTTTTTCGTCAACCATCGCCATTGGTGTTGCACTTATTCCTCCTAAAGTAAAAGTTACCATCTGTAACTCAGGGAAGGCTCTTCCCATTGCATCACCATCGATTATTGGCAGGCCTAATTTCGATGCTGCTACAAATGGAATCGTTGAGTTTAAGCCTCCAGCCTCGATACACAAAATAGCCGCAACAGGCTTGGTGAGCATTTTTTCAATCATTGGAATCAATTGTGCAAATTCATTACCAGAAGGAAATTTTTCAACCATAACTGTAGGAGCCCCCATCATAGCAATTGGCAAAATCAAAGCATCATCTGGCAAAGACTCAATATCAATTACCTCCACCCCTCCTGACTCTTGCATACTTTGTTGAGTCATCAATCTCCCAACATAAGGGTCACCACCACCACCCGATCCAAGAACAGCGCCTCCTAAAGCGATGGCATTTATTGACTTATTATCAACAAAAGATAGTTTTTTAATACTCATTACATTTCCTCCATTAAAAGGTTGCCCACAACAGTAACATTAATCAATAAGTTATTGCCTGGCAAATATGAAAGTGGCATATCTGATACTGTTAAAACAGAAATCGATTTAGGATCTGCATGTCTTTTAACTGCAATCTTAGTGGCCTCCTCTGTCACTTCCTTAATGGCAGTATCGCGATCAATATCATCATTTAGTAAAACTACACGTGACACCTGTCCACTAACTTGTGCAATAGCAGCTCCTACCGCATTAGCTAAATCGTTATGTTTTGGAGAAATGACTTCTAGTCCGTCAACCTCAGAAGGCATCATAACACTACCTCCGCCAACAGCTATAACTGGAATAGCTTTGTTGCTTGTTCTAGCTCGTGCGACCTGATCTGACACCATCTTGTCTAGAATTTCCACTAGCTTGTCAATGGAGGCTATTGATGGTGGGGCAGTATCGCCAACTTTACATCGTCCAGCAGCAACGGCAAGGTCAGTCGCAGTTAATGTGTCGCCTCCAAATACTTTGGCTTTTTGAGGAAGCTCATTACCTACTGAAATTGGCCCAATAGACATTGGGTCATTGTCACTAACAATAGAGCCACCACCAAGCCCTATACTTATTACATCAGGCATTGCAAAGTTAGTTCTAACATCGGCAACCATAACAGAAGTACCGGCTAATCGAGGAAAGCCGTCTTGAACCTCACCAACATCTGTGGTTGTACCACCAACATCAACAACTAAAGCATCCTGCAAACCAGAAAGAAAAGCGGCCCCGCGCATAGAGTTTGTTGGACCACAAGCGAATGTAAGTACAGGCAACTCAATAACCTCCGCTGCCTCAATTAACGTACCATCATTTCGAGTAAAAAACATTGGACAAGAAAGCTTTAAACTTTTCTGAAGAAGCTTAAATGAATCAACAACCTCTCCAGCCAATGGCTTAAGTGAAGCGTTAATAATTGCTGCATTTTCTCTTTCAAGTAATCCCATTCCACCAATACTTTTGCTAAGTGTAATGCTAAGCTCTGGCATAGCCTTACTTATTACTTCTAAAGCCTCATCTTCCATATCTCCTCTAACTGTGGCAAAAACCGAACTAATTGCAATTTGATTACAACCCAAATCGCTTAACTCTTTAGCGGCATCTATAAGCTCATCCTTATCAAGCGAAGATATCTCATTTCCGTCCATTTCATAGCCGCCTTTCACAAGCTTACAAGATCCTTTCATGCCATTAACCAGAGATTCTGGCCAGTCAGCAAAAGGAAGAATTGATGAGCCTGATGGCAAACACATTCTAATCAGCCCAGTTTGTGCAAGCTTAGTTCGCTGAACTAATGCATTCACAAAATGAGTGGTGCCAATTATTAGAACGTCCACACTATCGGAAGAAGTTTTCGCCTCACCCAAGGCGGCTTGAATTGCATTTTCAACACCGGTTAAGATATCTTGTGTAGTAGGTCTCTTAGCGCCCCCTAAAAACTTTTGTCCTTTCATAACAACTGCGTCAGTATTAGTTCCACCAACATCTACCCCAACTCTAATCATCTAAATTCTCCAACTCTAATCATCATATTATTTAAACATTTTTGCGTTGCGACCAGGAATCGATTGCAACCGCAATCACTATAACAAGCCCTAATATTATTCTTTGCCAAAGTGGATCAATTTGATTCAAATTAAATCCATTACTCATGAATGCTAAAAAGAAAGCCGCTGCTACAGTTCTCCATACAGCCCCCTTGCCTCCAGCTATAGAAGTACCTCCAACAATAACAGCCGTTAGAACTGAAAATACAAAACTAAAGTCATCAGATGGCTGTGCTGAAATAGCTCTTGATGAGCTCACAATTCCTGCAAGCGCAGAAGCGCCTCCAAGCAAAATAAAGGCTACAGCTTGAACTCTAGAGACATTAACGCCTGCCAAACGGGCAGCCTCCTGATTGCCTCCAGTCGCAAACACGTTACGGCCAAACCTCGTTCGAGTTAGTATGATGCTCGCAATAATTACCATTGCCAAGGCAAGCCATGTAGCAGAAGTAATATCAAAAAACTTTGTACGAGCGATTTGTTGATAGGCATCGCCCATAGGTCTCATTAAAGATCTGTCACTAATTAAGTAGCCTAGACCAAAAAACATAAAAGAGGTTGCCAATGTTGCTATAAATGAATTGACTTTGAAATAGGTAACAACAATTGCATTGAATGCACCCATCGCGAGACCTATACTAACCCCTGCTAATACAGCTAAAAATATATTTCCAGTTGCATTTTCAACAAGCAATGCAAACAAAGGAGATACAACAAAAATTGACGAAACAGAAATATCAAAATTACCTGAAATGATAACAATTGTCATAAATGAGGCAGCTATCAAAATTGTCGACTGTTGATCTAATAAATTTCTAAGATTTCGCTCTGTAAAAAAACTATCAGTTGTTAGAGTTAATACAATAAAAAGCAAAATAGTAATTATGGCAATGCCATGTTTTTTTGAAAACTCTAATACACTTTTCATAAGATTAATCCTGCTTAAAAGCTGCTTCCATTATGGCGTTCTTTGTTATTTGACTGCCCTTGAGCTCTGCCACAATTTGACCCCGTGACATAACAAGCGTTCTGTGTGCAACTCCAATAATCTCCTCCACTTCAGATGAAATTAATAAAACTGCTTCGCCTACTTTTGATAATTGAGATATGAGCTCATAAATTATCTGCTTGGCCCCAATGTCAACTCCTCGAGTTGGTTCGTCCGCTATGAGCAACTTAGGCTTGCCCATTGCTGCTCTTGCGAATAATACTTTTTGCTGATTACCTCCAGACAAAAATTGAACTTCTTTTTCTAGTCCGCTATGCTTAACCATTGTTGTGATACAACTATCATCTACTTCATCATACTCTTGACGTTTGTTAAGGCCATAAATCCAAGAAGAAAATTTTTTCAAATATGGTAAGGAAGTATTTTCTAATAAAGAGCGCTCTAAAATTAAACCTTGCTCTCTTCTAGACTCTGGAACCATTGCCATGCCAGAATCAATCGACTTGGCAGTGTCTTTAACAATGAACTCTTTCCCGCAAAATTCTACACTACCGCTATCAGGCAAGCTATTTCCATATATGGCATGTGCTAACTCACTTCGTCCCGACCCAACCAATCCAGCAATACCAAGAATTTCGCCTTTTTTTATTTCAAATGATATATCTTCAAATTCATTTTTACGAGTAAGGTTTTTTACTTTCAAAAGAGTGTCACTATTAGGGTTTATTTTTGGTTTTTTAGGGAATAAGCTTCCTGCATCTTTTCCAGTCATTCCTTCAATAAGGCTATTTTTGGTTTCTTTTGATGTTGGCTCAGTTCTGACCTTTAAACCATTTCTTAATAATGAAATAGTGTCAGAGATTTTTAAAACTTCCTCAAGAAAATGAGAAATATAAATTATAGTAGTACCGGATTCAGCTAAAGAACGTACCAAGTTATGAAGCTGTTCAGCCTGATGACTAGCTAGTCGAGCTGTAGGCTCATCAAAAACAATTAAACGGGCGTTGGTGTTTAATGCTCGGAGGATTTCAACCTTCTGTTGATCAGCTACTGATAACGTCCCAACAATTCTATTAGGTTCAATATAGAGATCATATTTTTTCATAACACTCAGGACTTTTTCAAGCGTTTGCTTACTAGAAACAAATGGTCCAAAAGTTGTTTCTCTGCCTATAGCAATATTATCAACTACTGTTCGATCAGGCAATAATGATAGCTCTTGTGAAATTCCTACTAAGCCTTGATTTACTGACTCTTTTGGCGATGAGAAAGAGACTTCATTACCATCAATCTTAATTACCCCTGAGTCATGTTTATGTACACCAAGAATGAGATTACCTAAAGTAGATTTTCCAGCTCCATTTTCGCCCACTAAAGCGTGTATCTTTCCTGCTTCAAAATCAACTGAGCAGTCGATTAGCGCATTCGTTGCGCCAAAGCTTTTACTAACTTTATCAAAACTGATAAAAGCCTTGATATTATTGTTACTTTTTTCCACTGGATTTAATTCTTATTTAACAGTTATACGATTTCCAAATTGATATTCTTCATCAAACAAATTGTAACGCTTAATATCACTTTCAGGTGGAGCTTGTGTGCTCCATTGTCTTGAAGGCTTCCAACCAAATTTATTTTTTAAAATAGCAGCTTGTTCAGCTTGTTTTAATGCCGCTATAGAAGGATCTATAACTGGAATATTAAAGGTATTTTGAATTTTTTCAAAAAAACCAAATTCCAAAGTGCACCCTAATATTATAGATTCTGCCCCATCTTCATCTATGGCTAGTCGAACGGCCTCCATTAATTTTTCTTCAGTTAGTTTATGGTCTTCTTGAAACTCAGGAACTGTCATGCCAACATCTCTAAAGGAGGCCAAATGTTCTCCAAAACCATATTCTATTATTGTCGATTGCATTTCATGCTGCCATTTTTTCTGTCCTATAATAACGGAAAAAGAGTTGGATAATTTTAAAGCTATTTCAATTGAACAGTGGCATGGTCCAACAACTATCATATCGCCAGAGATTTCCCTAGCGTCTAGCAAGAATGGATCGTAAAAACAACCAATAATTAACGCATCAAATCCATCAATCGATGCTTGTCTTGTTGCCTTAATTAGATCTGATGCTACAAGTGCATTATAAGTTCTGTATTCTAAATTATCCATTTGTCCAACTGATTGAGCTAGCGAGGTTACTTGAACTTCTGAACTTGGCAACTTGTTCTTCCTTATCATTTCTGCAAAAAAAGCATCATAAGCATCGAATCCAACTGGATTTAAATACATTATTTTTTGTCCTGTGTTTTGGCTTTTCATAATTACACTTTTTGAAAGTTACAGATATTTTTCTATGAATTATTAAGCTACTAAAATTCGCTTCCAAGCAAAATTAAGTTGGAATTGATTGATCTATAAAAAAACAAAGCCCGTACTATTCATTTTAAGAACAATAAGGGCTTTGAAATTATTTAACTAGCCATCCCACTCAGCTGTAAATTTAGAAACATTTTCAGAGGTAATTAAACCACCGTCAGGTGCTGTTGCAATAGGATCAATTCCGCCTTGGTGAACGCCATTTTTCAAAGCATCAACCATAGCTTCCATTGCATAGCGCCCTTCGGTAGCAGGCGCTCCTAAAACGCCACCAAACCAAGAACCATCTGCAATGCCTTCCATAGCTGGCGCGGATCCACCTAGACCTATTAGCTTGACTTGACCAGTCATGCCCTCATCAGCTAAAACAATTGCAGCTCCCTGCATGGATTGATCAGCACCAACCATAACATCAAACGAGCTGTTCATGCTGAGAATGTCCTGCGTAGCTGCTATACCGCCATCAGGTCCAAGATATTTTCCTTCGCCTTCAGCAACAACTTTAATTGAAGAATGCTGTGAAATTACATCATCAAATCCTTGTCTGATTGCGTCATCAAGTGGTATGCCTTTTATTCCATAAATAAATACCACTTCACAGTTACTGTCACCTTCACAAGCTCTAACTGTTAGCTCGCCATGACGAGTTCCTGATCGATATGGTGAAGCCAAAACTGATGCGGCAATACCATCCACTTGGGGATCTGAAGTAGTTAAGTCTGGGCCAACAACTTGGTTCAGCACAACAATTTCAATACCTGCAGCAATTGCTGCCTCAATGTCTGGAATTAGTCCTACACCATAAATGGCACATACAACAATGCCTTGATACTTGCCTGAAGCAATTGCGTCTTGAAGTTGTGACGTTTGCTTTGCTGGATCAAACTGGGCATCGAACTCTGTTATATTTATATCATTATTGCCTGCGACTGCCTCCATCGCTTTCACGGAAGCGCCTAACCAAGTATTGGCAGAGCTTGCCGATAGATAAGCCACTTCATAGCTCTTAGCAAAAACTGCATTTGAGCTAAATGTAAATAAAATTGCCAAGAACATTGAGGCAATTAAACCTAAAGGCTTTTTGCTATATTTAACATTCATATTATTTTTCTCCTAATTAATAAATAACCCTAGTTAACTTGTTAACTGGAAATTAATATTAACACACTTTTATAAGTTTGACTCATATATTTAACTTATACTAAACTTTTTAGTATTTTTTTGTTCATATCTAATAATTTAAATAAAAGTGTGTTAATATATTTTACCTATACTAAAATTTACTTATAAAAACAACTCATGAAAAAAAACTCAACAGTAATTCAGGAAGATCCAGAAAATACACTTGGGGAAAGACTAAGGCTTCGACGAAAAGAACTAAAACTCTCGATGAAAGAAGTTGCTATTTCATCGGGACTCTCTATAGGCTTTATCTCTCAAGTTGAGCGAGGACTAACCTCTCCATCTCTAACTTCTTTGACTGCTATTGCAAACTTTCTTAAATCTGATGTTTCAAATTTTCTGAGCCAACCAAAAAGCAAATCATCAATTACTCGTCACCAAGAACGAGATATTTATACAATCAACAAAAATGGCTTGCAGTATGAGCGTCTATCCGACTCGTTTCCTGGACACATGCTTAACAGCGTCATCATCCATGAGATGCCAGGCCATCGCACTGAATCAATTAGCCATGAAGGCGAAGAGTTTTTTTTCATATTAGAAGGTTCTATTACCATTTATATTGATGGCAAGGTTAATGTCCTTGAGTCAGGAGATTCGCTTCACTTTGACTCCTCTAAAAGCCATTCAGCATGGAACCATACAAATAAAGTAACAACTCTTTTACACGTTTGTACAATGAATGTTTTTGGAGAAAAAGAGATGAGCAAAGAAATACCTGGAGTTTTTGATTGTCGTGGAAATCTAATTTTTTCAAAAGACCACAACATGGATCTAAACCTTCACTCGAACCACACTTAATGAAAACGAGTTTAAATTAATGAGTGACTATTCGGAACTATTTGAATCTTTATCAAGGGGGAAAAATCATCCTCAAGATGCGTTTAGTAGACTCTATGAATTAGTTAATAAATCAATAGGGATAAAGCTTTTTACTCTTACAACATTCGACATTCCAAATGCCGAAGCTCAAAGGGTGTATTCAAATATGCCAAAAGAATATCCTGTCTCAGGAACTAAGCCAATAGAAAGATCAGCCTGGACTAAAGTTGTTCTAGACAGGCACGAATCTTTTGTAGCTAACAATATCAATGATATTGCAAAAGTTTTTTCAGACTATAAATTAATAGATAGTCTAGGTTGTCAATCTGTTTGCAACCTTCCTATTGTTCTAGACGGCAAGTTGCTGGGAACAGTAAACTGCCTTGACGAAGAAAATTACTTTACTTCAAAAAAAGTTAAAGAACTCGAGCAAATCAAACTTCCAGCTCTTGCATGCTTTTTACTTAACCTATTTAAAAAAATATAAGAGATTAACTATGAAAAAATCTAATATACGTGTTGCGACCGATGTTGGTGGAACCTTTACTGACTTAGTTTGTTTTGAAACTGATGCCGAGACAGGCAAGCATTCTGTTGTTACTGCAAAGTCTGATACAACGCCGCCTGATTTTGAGACAGGCGTTTTAAATGTTCTTGCTAAGGGCAATGTTGACCCCTCCGAAGTCAGTTTTCTAGCTCATGGAACAACAGTAATTATTAACTCGATTACTGAAAGAAAGGGAGTAAAGGTTGGCTTAATTACTACCAAGGGCTTTCGAGATAGTCTAGAAATTGCAAGAGGAAATAGGCCTGATTTTTTTAACTTACATTATCAAAAACCCATCCCTTTTGTTCCTCGATATCTTCGAAGAGAATTGCCTGGAAGAATGAGTTACCGTGGTAAAGAAAGCGAACCCCTAGATATGGCTTTATTGCCAAATATTTTGAGTGACTTTAAATCAGAAGGAGTAGAGGCAGTTGCCATTTGTTTTTTACATAGCTATGCTAATTTTACACACGAAAAAACCGCAATGTCTGAAGTACAAAAATTATGGCCTGAAGTTGCTGTAGTTGCCTCTCATCAAATTACTAGAGAGTGGCGAGAATACGAAAGAACTAGCACAGCAGTCCTTTCTGCGTATGTTCAACCAGCTGCAGAAAAATACTTGCAGCAACTTGCAAATGGATTAAAGAAAAAAGGGTTCAAAGGAAGCCCTTATATTATGCAATCAAATTGTGGTGTAGATTCTTTGGAGTCAGTATCACGCATCCCTATTACAATGGTTGAGTCTGGTCCAGCATCAGGCTTTTGGGGTGCTGCAGAGCTTGGAAAACTAATCAATGAACCAAATGTTCTTGCCTTAGATATTGGAGGAACTACTGCAAAATGCTCACTTATAGAAAATGGGCAGGTGCGCATCATGACCAACTACTGGATTGAAAGAGATGGGAAAAGTGCAGGCTATCCCATTATGGTTCCTGTAGTTGACTTGGTTGAAATTGGCAACGGTGGTGGGTCTATTGCTTGGGTAGATGAATATGGCAAACTTCATGTAGGTCCACAATCTGCTGGCGCAATTCCCGGGCCAGCGGCCTACGGAAAGGGGGGCAGTGAAGCCACAACTACAGATGCCAACTTAAAACTAGGCCGCATAAATCATGACTACTTTTGTGGTGGATCAATTAAGGCTGACATGAAGGCTGCTAACTCAGCTCTAAACAATGTTGGAAAAAAATTAGGAATTACATCTACAGAAGCTGCAAGAGGAATTATTAGAATTGCAAATAATAATATGATCAACGCTCTCAAGCTAGTATCTCTTAATAGAGGCTTTGATCCTCGTGACTTTGTATTAATTGCGTTTGGTGGTGGAGGTGGGATGCATGCTGTTGACTTAGCACAAGAGCTAGGAGTTAAAAAAGTTGTCGTTCCTGCAGCTGCATCTGTGTTTTCTGCATGGGGCATGATGATGTCAGACTTGAGGCGTGACTATTTTCTAACTCATCTTGCTGACCTAGTAGATGGTGCAGCGTCAAATATTGAGAAAGCTTTTTCAGATGTTGAGTCGCAAGCAATATCACAATTTAAATCTGAAGGCATAGAAAAGAAAAATATAAAATTTACTCGCTATGGAAATTTTAGATACAAAAATCAAGAGCATACGACTGAGGTTAAACTGTCCGATGGAAAAGTTTCAGATGAGCAAATTAGTTTAATTGAAGACGAATTTCATAAAACGTATGAGCATGAATACACGTATCGACTTGACATGCCTGTTGAACTTGTTGGAATTCATGTTGTTGCAACAACTGAAGTAGGAAAACTAACAATGAAGGAAATGCCTAATCAAAAAACTGATGAATCAGAAGCTAGAAAAGGAGAGCGTGAGGTAGATTATGCTCTTGACGGAATTCATCAAGCAACACTCTATGATGGTGAAAAGCTTATGCCGGGTATGAAACTTATTGGGCCTGCAATAATAGAAGACTCTGGGGCCACTACAGTAATTCAACCTGGAAATAAAGTGTATATTGATGGTTATACAAATATTCATATTGAAATATAGTTATGGTAGCTTTTGTTTTGCTATCTTAAGGAGAAGAAAATGAAAAAAGAAAAATACGATCCTATTACTCTTGAGATTATTCAAAGCTCACTTCAGGCAACTGCCGATGAAATGTTTGCTTCAATCAGAAAAACAGCTATGAGCTCAATTATCTATGAGGTTTTAGATATGGGCACTGGAATAATGGATGCCGAAGGTGAAATTGCATCATCTGGAGCAGGAATACCCGCTTTTATTGGTGTGCTTGATAAAGCAGTTAAAGTTATATTGAAGAAATTTAATCAGCCTGGTGATATTCAAGAAGGCGATGTGTTCATGACAAACGACCCATATTATGGAGGCGTAACACATCTAAATGATATAGTTGTTGCAATGCCAGTTTTCTCTGATGGAAAGCTTATAGCTTGGACAGCAGATATTGCACATAACTCTGATGTAGGAGGAATGGCGCCTGGCTCATTAACTGGAGAAGCTACAGAAATCTTTCAAGAAGGAATTAGACTTCCAGCTATTAAAGCAATAAGCCAAGGCCAAACTATTCAGTCGGTTATGGATATTCTTATAGTTAATTCAAGAATGCCTGACACTATATATGGTGATGTTTGGGCACAAATAGCAGCGGTTAGAATTGGCGCAAAAAGACTTCAAGAACTCGCTAAAAAATATGGCGCCGATGTGTTTGAGAAGGCTATGGTAGAGTTCATGGATTTTGGTGAAAAAGCTTCTCGTGTCGAGTTGTCAAAACTGCCTAAAGGAGTTTTTGAGCTTTCTGAAGAACAAGATGACGGCAGTGTTTATAACGTAAAAATAACAATTAGTGATGATCGATTTACTGTTGATTTAACAGACAACCCTGAACAACTATCATCCCCAGTTAATACTACACGTGATGGCGTCATGGTTGCCGCACAAATGATTTTTAAATCTATGACAGACCCATACTCCCCTTGTAATGGCGGATCCTTTAGACCTATAGAACTTATTACAAAGCCTGGAACGGTATTTGAAGCACAGGAACCGGCTCCACTTGGCTTCTATTATGAAGTAGAGCTTAGGGTTTACGACATAATGTGGCGTTGTCTAGCTAAGTATATGCCTGAAAGATTATCAGCAGGTCATTTTGCTTCTGTGTGTGGTACATTTATTGGAGGAACCCATCCAGACACTGGACGGCAATATACCATAATTGAAGCACAAGTTGGTGGCTGGGGTGGTCGAGCAGGCGCAGATGGTAATAATGCAATGTTTAGTGGCTTCCATGGAGAAACATACAACTGCCCCGCTGAAATTAACGAGGCAAGAAATGGTCTCTGGGTTGATCAAATGTCCCTCAATACTGAGCCTGGTGGCGAAGGTGAATTTGCAGGAGGGCGTGGAATCGTTATGGATTACCGAATTCGCGCAGAAGATGGGTATCTAACTGCTGGCTATACTAGGTCTAAATTTCCGGCCTGGTCACTTGACGGAGGAAATGAAGGTTCATCAAACTATGTAGAATATTTACCCTCAAAAGGAAAAAGCGAAAGGTTTGCTTTTGTATCTGGCTTAAGCTTAAATAAAAATGATGTAATTAGGGTTGTTACAGGAAATGGTGGTGGCTTGGGTAACCCTAAGTCGCGCAATAAAGCCCTAATCAAAGAAGACCTTAAAAACGAACTCATAACTCCCGAAGTTGCAAAAACAGTTTATGGAATGTCAGAAGCATAAATAGGAAAAAATTTATGCAAAATAAAATAAATTCAGTTCGTGCTCGCATGCAAGATAATAATGTTGACTTGGTCGCTCTTGGCCCAGGAACACACATGAACTGGCTATTAGGCTTTAACCCATACCCAGACGAAAGGCCTTGCTTGCTGTTGATTGGAAAAGAAAAAGAGGCGTTTTTAATGCCATCTGTTAACGCAGAAGGAGTAAGAGAGCAAACCAAAATACCTATACATTGCTGGAATGACGAGACAGGTCCAGAGCAAGCCCTTAAAGAGACGCTGTCTTTTACCAATACAATTAACGCCAAACATATTGCCCTTGATGAAGCGATGAGATCGCATTTTGCCTTGCTGCTTCTTGAGTCATTATCCAACCCAACCTATGAATTCACTGCGTCTACTGTTGGAGCGTTGAGAATGTGCAAAGATCAAGATGAATTCGTCAACCTGAAAGAAAATGCTCTGATTGATGACCGAGCGATGCTAGCCGGATTTGC
>Ga0208278_1001122_pt1 | contig 13109 bp, 10 predicted proteins | sample ETN01SmetaG_FD_185794 | JGI IMG/M metagenome (GOLD analysis project Ga0208278, IMG submission 185794) | Marine microbial and viral communities from oxygen minimum zone, Eastern Pacific Ocean - ETNP2014F12-01SV259 (SPAdes) (version 2) | ecosystem: Environmental > Aquatic > Marine > Oceanic ...
GCTATAGGGCCCGAGTGGATCCAATTTCAGGGCGGTGAAACCCTGTCGCACGTATATGCTTGCGCGCTCAGCCGCCATGTCCGCATCAGTGTAAACGCTTTTCTCCTCGCCTTCCGGATAATTGCTGATCGTTGGGGAATCCTCCGGTTGATCAGGGTAAATGTATGTGTAAGATCGCAGCCTTTCGCGCACTCTCCCGCCGAGCAACTCAGAGACAGGCTTTCCCAGTTCCTTGCCGACAATATCCCAGCAGGCCGTTTCAATCCCACTGAGCACGCCCATTAGAGAGATATCCGGTCGCTGCGTGTAACCGCTGGAGAAGACTACGCGCCATAACCGCTCGATGCGAAACGGGTCTGCGCCGAGCACGCATCGCTCGCACACGTCGGCAATCATGCGTTCCACGGTATGCGGGTGAAAAGGCACCGAGTACACCTCCCCGTACCCAGCAACCCCACTGTCGGTAGTTAACTTGACAAATGTCCAGTAGATACCCCCGTGGTGCGGCGCCGGATTCGCAACCACAAAGGTCTGGTAATCAGCAATTTTCATTGATACTTACTCCCGAATCTCGCCGCGCGGATTCCTGCTGCTGAGCCCGACCGGAATCTAGCGGGAATTTTTTCTTGAAGCCAATCACTTTAGCGGAGCACAAAGGTCGTAGGCGCGACACGCACCGTTTGTCCTACGCAACGTTTCGCACCACGGGGACTTTCATGGCTATATCCACTCCGCCGCAAATTGGATTGCTCACGTAATTATCAGTGGCACTTGGCGAAAAGTCAATCGCACCGGGGCATCCGGTTAGTTCCACCGCTACCCTTAGTCCGGTTTTGATACACGACAATTTAAGGGAGAATTGTTTTTTGGACCACCCGTTGCTGGGATACAATACAAACATGTTGCGCATCACGCAAAGCACGAAAACGCAGGGCGGGCAGCGGAAGCAATGCGCCGCATAGGCATCCTCACCGGTGGCGGCGACGCGCCCGGCCTGAACGCGGTCATCCGCGCGGTAGTGCACACAGCGAAGAACGAATTCGATCTGCAGGTGCTCGGGTTGCGAAACGGCTTTGATGGTCTGGTGGAACCAGAGAGCGTGCGCGTGCTCAGCCGGTCTGAGGTGCGCGGGATTCTCTCCCGCGGCGGCACCATTCTGGGCGCAGCCAACCGAGGGAACCCTTTTGCCCGCAAGATAATTGTGGATGGGCGGGAGGAAGTCAGAGACGTGTCCGCGCAGGCACTGCACAACATCGAGCAATTGAAACTCGATAGCCTAATCGTGGTCGGCGGAGACGGCACGCTGCGCATTAGCAAGGAGCTGTGCGACCGTGGCGCGCCAATTATCGGCATCCCGAAAACGATCGACAACGATATAGGCGGCACCGACCAGACCTTCGGCTTCTCAACCGCCATGCGCACGGCGACCGAAGCCATCGACAAGCTGCACACAACCGCCGAGAGCCATCACCGCGTGATGGTGCTGGAACTTATGGGACGCGACGCAGGCTGGATAGCGCTGGCCGCCGGCATTTCCGGCGGCGCGGACGTCATCCTGATTCCCGAAATACCGTTCGACCTGCAGCCCGTCATGCAGATATTCCGTGCGCGGGCGAAGCGGGGAAGCTACTTCAGCATCATGGCCATTGCAGAGGGTGCGTGCCCGAAAGGCGGTCTGCAACAGTTTAAGATTCCAGCTCACGGATTGCACATTCCGCGTCTCGGCGGCATCGCCCAGCAGGTGGCCGATCAAATCCATGAGAAAGCAGGGGTGGAATCGCGCTGCACTGTGCTCGGACACCTGCAGCGCGGAGGCACTCCCACGCCCTTCGACCGCTGGCTGGCCACCCGTTACGGCGCTGCCGCCGTTCGTCTCGCCGCCGCGGGTGAACACGGCCTAATGGTCAACCTACGCGGGCGTCACATAGGCTCGATGCCGCTCGATGAAGCGCTAGCGCAAACTCCCAAACTAGTCGATCCGGCCGGGGAGCTAGTTACAACCGCACGCGGTCTCGGAATTGTCTTCGGAGACGAGTAGCAGGGGCAAAACAAAAGGCCGCCCGATTCAGAGCGGCCCTTTGCCACGCCGGGGCTTGTCTCTCTATGTAAGACGGAGGGGCGCCCCGGCGCTGGTCGTACTGTTACTAATCATGGGCACCACCTCCCGTTATGAAGAATAGCCGTGTCGCAATAAATGGCCGCGCAGGCCAACAATGTCATCATTATGCCAGACCTGAATCCGAAAGTCAAGCCGGGCAGCAATGCCACCGATTGACCGCCGTTCTGACTCCAGCCATAATAGATAAAATGCCACGCAGATTCACACTGTTAATCTTTTGTGGTCTAGCTGTTCTGGGGATGGTCGCATGCCAACGGGCCGAAGCACCGGCCGACGCCACACCCTTTGCGCTCCCGAACACCAGCACGCCCGCTGCCACGCTGGCTTCCGCAACTGTGGCTCCGCTGCCCACCGCCACCGAACAGCCCTGCGAAAACGACGCCGTCTTCATGGCCGACCTTACCATCCCGGATTTCAGCGAAGTGATGCCCGGCGAACCGCTGCGCAAATCCTGGCAGATTAGCAACACGGGCAACTGCTCGTGGGGGCCAGGATACCACGTGGTTTTCAAGGAAGGCCACGCCATGACCGAGCGCCTACAGCACGCACTTTACCCCGCCCGACCGGACGCAAACGCCGTGGTACAAATTGATATGACCGCGCCCGAGGCTCCCGGAGATTATGAGGGCTTTTGGCGTCTGTACGACCCGGACGGAAACGTGTTTGGCCACAAGTTGTTCATAAAACTCTCTGTGGTCTCTCCCGCTTCCACCCCCACTGCCCCGTAGTCCTGCAACAGGAAAACTCTGCCGGGCTACGTGCCCTCATCCCACGAGTCAAGGTACTTCTCCTGTTCCGCGGTGAGCGCGTCAATCTCTACACCAATGGCCTCCAGCTTCAGGCGCGCGATGTGCCGGTCCACCTCTTCGGGCACAACATAGACCTCGTTGCCAAGGTCCTGGCTGTGGGCAAGCATGTATTCCGCGCCGAGCGCCTGGTTTGCGAAGCTCATGTCCATCACGCTGGCAGGATGCCCCTCAGCAGCGGCCAGATTAATCAACCGCCCCTCGCCCAATAGATTGATTCGCCGCCCGTCCGGCAGCGTGAATTGCTCCACGAATTCGCGCACTCGGCGCACCTTGCCTGCTGAGAGCTCCTGCAGCGCCGGTATATTGATTTCCACGTTGAAGTGACCGGAATTGGAGACGATCGCGCCGTCCTTCATCACTTCCAGATGATGCCGATCGATTACGTGTTTGTCACCCGTCACCGTGCAGAAGAAATCACCCAACGGGGCCGCCTGCATCAGCGGCAGCACCCTGAATCCATCCATCACCGCCTCGAGCGCTGCTAACGCATCCACCTCAGTCACAATCACGTTTGCGCCCATTCCGGCAGCGCGCTTCGCCAGCCCCTTTCCACACCAGCCGTAGCCGCAGACCACGAAGGTCTTCCCGGCCAGCAGAACATTGGTGGCACGAACGATGCCATCGAGTGTGCTCTGGCCGGTGCCATAACGGTTGTCGAATAAGTGTTTAGTCATGGCGTCGTTGACGGCCACCACCGGAAACTTGAGCGCGCCGTCCCTGGCCATAGCCTTCAGCCGAATCACACCGGTGGTGGTTTCCTCGGTACCGCCCACGATTTCACTCAATTGACTCACACGTTCTTTGTGCAGTGTGCTCACCAGATCCGCTCCATCATCCATGGTGATTCGCGGATGATGGTCGAGAGCAGCGTTAAGGTGGCTGTAATAGGTCTCGTTGTCCTCGCCTTTGACAGCATAGACCGGGATCTCGTCATGCACCACCAGCGATGCGGCCACATCATCCTGGGTGGAGAGCGGGTTGGAGGCACAGATGACCACATCCGCGCCGCCGGCCTGCAGGGTGCGCATTAGGTTCGCTGTCTCGGTGGTCACATGCAGGCAGGCAGCCATTTTCACCCCCTGCAACGGCCGTTCCTTTTCAAAACGCTCCCTTATCTGGCGCAGTACCGGCATCTCCTGCTCTGCCCATTCAATGCGGTGTCGACCGCCAGGAGCGAGGTCTACGTTTTTTACACCAAATTCCATTTGATTTATCTCCTTTTTGTTATCAGGTTTCGGATTGAACGTTGAACGTTTCGTTAGATTATCAGCTCTGATTATTATTTCTGCTAGTCCAGCAGCATATCAAGGGCGCCCTCGTCATCAAAGTGAATCCGAAAGCGCTCGGCGAACGCGGGCGGGGTGTAAGTGTGATTCTGAGTGCCCACCTGCTCGAGGCAATAAGTGGCGGCCAGCGCCCCCACCATCCCGCACATTTCCCAGGGCAAATCTGCAGCTACGCCACGCAGAAAACCGCCCCGAAATGCATCTCCTACACCGGTGGGGTCGCGCATTTCGTCCGGAGGGATTGCCGGGGTCTCGTGGCGCGCGCCCTGCGCGAGGATGACCGCGCCGTGCTCGCCGCGCGTGATCCCAAGAATTGCACCTTGGTCCGTAATGGCGGCTTCATCTAGGCGCAGCTTTTCCTTTATCAAACCGAATTCATAATCGTTCACGACGAGCATGTGCGCGCCGACGATTCCCGCGTGCAGGTCTTCCAGTTCCATGCGCACAATCTGCTGACTGGGGTCATAAAGATAGGGTATTGCCATTTGCTGACATTCGCGCACGCGCGCGCGCATGGCCCCGGGGTCATCTGGAGAAATCACCACCAAATCCGGCCTGAAGGGAAGGTCTGCCAGTTTGAGTTTGGCGGCGTGCGCCATCGCGCCCGGGTAAAACGAGGCAATCTGCGCATTGCTGCTGTCGGTGTTGGCGAAGAAGGAAGCAGTGAATTCGTCCGGGATTTCCACGATGCCGCCCGTGTCCACCCCGACGCTATCCAGCCATGAGCGGTATTCGCCGAAATCCTGCCCGACTGTGCCGAGCACAGTCGCCTTCCCGCCCAGGAGCGCGTGATTGTAGGCGATGTTCGGCGCGGTGCCGCCACGGTGACGCGTCATGCTATCGGTCAGAAAGCTCAGGCTGAGCGATTCAAGTTTGTCCGGCAGAATATGGTCCTTGAAATAACCAGGAAAGGTCATCAAATAATCAAATGCAATCGAGCCTGAAAAAACAATGCGCATGTCAATTCATCCCTGCTTGAACACCGGCGACCAGCCCAGTCGATCGCGTATTATGACCCACAGCGCCCGCGCCCCATCCAGCGCAAGAATTTTCTTCCCCTGCGAATAAGCGCGAGGCTGATAATCCAACGCCACCTCATGCACAGTATGCCCGGCTAGCAGCAATTTGTCCACCAGTTCGAAATCCAATTCGAAGCCGTTTCCCACGAGCTGTAGCGATTTGAGCACATCGCTGCGCACCAGTTTAATGGCGGTGGCAACGTCGGTTAACCGACTGCCGTAGAGTAGATTGGTCGCCGCGGTCAGCAGGCGCGCGCCCAGATATGCATGGTAATAGATGTACTGCGGGTGACCGCCCAGCACGCGCGACCCGAGCACAGCAGCAGCGCCATCACACTCAGCTTTATTCAACAGCCGGGGCAACTGGTCTGGATGGTATTCTAGATCCGCGTCCTGAATGACCGCGTAATCACCGCTCAACCGGCTGATGGCAGCACGGATAGACCCACTCTTGCCAAGATTGCGAGGGTTCAGGATGATTTCGGTATCTGGCCAGCTGCCTGCCTGCAGCAACTCGCGCGTCCCGTCAGTGGAGCAATTGTCCACCACCAGCACTTCCTTCGTCCAGCCCGCGCCGAAATCCACCGCGTAAATGCGCTCAAGCACTGTCGCGATGGTGTCGCGCTCGTTGAACGCACACACGATGATGGATATCTTCATGCTTTCAACGCCCGCGTGCAGCCGCAATCCAATCGCGCATTATCACCTGGAAAGCGCGCAGCCCGTCGCGCAACCCTATTTTCTTTCCCTGCACGTAGGTGCGCGGCTCAAAATCAATGGGCACCTCGGCAATCTTGTCCGTCGCCAGCGCAAGCTGGTTGCTCATCTCAAAATCCAGATCGAAGCCGGAGCAGCGCAGCTCCAGCGATTGCAGCAGTTGCGTGCGCACCAACTTGTAATTCGTGGCCACATCGGTGAAGTTGGCGCCGAAAAACCTGTTGGTCATCCAGGTCAGCGCGCGCACCGCCAAGTAGTTCACGGCGTAATGATGATAACGTTTCCCGCCGAGCACCCGCGACCCATAAACCACGTCTAGGTCATTTGCAAGCGCGCGCGCCAACAGGTTGGCGTACTGGCGCGGGTGATATTCCAGATCGGCGTCCTGGGTGATGGTGAAATCCCCGTTGCACAACGGAATGGCAGTGCGCACCGAATGGCCTTTGCCCCTGTTCTCCGGCTGCATGACGATGCGCGTGTTCTCGGCATGGTATTCGCGCAACAGCTCCCGAGTGCCATCCGTGGAGCAGTTGTCTACCACGATCATTTCTTTCTCCCAGTTTGCGCGAAGTTGGGCCAGCTGCACGCGCCGCAAGACCTCCATGATGGTTTCGCACTCGTTGAAAACACAGATGATTATCGAAAGCTTCAACGGAGATCCGCCCGCATGAAATCGGCGAACACTTCCAGTATATAGTCAATGCGCGCCTCGTCCAAGCCGGGGTACACCCCAACGAAGAAAGTGGAGCGCAGCACGCGATCGGAAACCGGAAGCTCACCCACCACGCGGCAATCAATACCGGAGAATCCCGGCTGGCGCAGCACGTTCCCCGCGAAAAGCACCCGTGTTTCCACCCTAGCACTCTCAAGGTGACGCATGAGCTGCTGCCGATTAAACGGCGCGCTGGCGCGCACACTTATCGGAAAGGCAAACCAGGATGGGTCCGCCTTCGCGTGCCAGCGCGGCAGCAGCAGCTGCTGCTCCCACTCCTGCAAGCCAGAATACAACTGCTGGAAGTTTCGCTTTCGCGCGGCGGCGAAATCAGGCAGTTTCTCCAACTGCGCCAGACCGAGCGCCGCCTGCGGGTCGGTCAGCTTCAGGTTGTAGCCAATCTCGGTGAAGAAGTAGCGATGGTCGTAGTGACCCGAAACACCGGGCACCTCCCGCTCGAAACGGCGGCCGCATTTTCCGTCTGGGGGATTCTCGTATCCACACCAGCAATCCCGGCCCCAGTCGCGCACGCTGCGGGCTATGCGCGCCAGGCGGGGGTCGCGGGTGAACACCGCTCCGCCCTCCCCGAGCGTGATGTGGTGCGCAGGATAGAAACTGAGCGTAGCCACTTCAGCGAACGTGCCCAGCACCTGACCATCAAAGGTGGAACCGAGCGCGTCGCACACGTCCTCAATCATAATCAGATCGTGCTCGCGCACTATCGGCATGATAGCGTCCATGTCGGCCGGGTTTCCGAGCGTGTGCGCGAACATCAGCGCGCGCGTCTGCGGAGATACAGCGGCGCGTATCTGTTCTGGATCGGGGTTGTAATCCCCAAGCGTGCAATCAATGAACACCGGAATTAGTCGGTTTTGCACGAGCGGCGCCACGGTGGTCGGGAATGACGTGGCCGGCACGATGACTTCGTCACCCGGCCGCAGGCGGCGCTCGCCGCGCCGCTCGGAGCAAAGCGCCGTAACCGCGACAAGATTGGCGGATGAGCCAGAATTGACCGGCACAATCTCGGGCACACCCAGGAATTCACCCAGCTTCTGCTCGAATAGCTCCGCGTAAGGCCCGGCTGTCAACCAGAAATCGAGTACTGCAGCCACCATGCGGTTCATGTCGCGCTCATCAAAGACGCGACCGGCATATTGCACGCGCGTTTTCCCGGGCACGAATTCATCCGGTTCGTGTTCCAGCCGGAACAATTCTGTAACCTTCCGCGCAATTTCGGCGCGCAGCTGCTCTCTTTCAGTCACGATGCAGCAGCGCTTGCCAGCGCGCGAAGGCCTTCCTCCAGCCTGGTGTGCGCGCGCCAGCCGATCAGTCTCTCGGTGCGGTCAGCATCGGCCACCATGTCCATATCTTCCCCGCGCCGGTATGGCAGCACGCCGAAAGACGGGCGTCCCTCACCCCCGGCGAGGTCGAAAAGCATTTGCACCACTTCACGCAACGGGATACCTTCTCCGGTACCGATATCAATTGAATCTGCCGGCGCAAGCTCGGCGCGCGCCACTGCCAGCAATCCCAAGGCCACATCGTCGACGAACACCCAATCGCGCAGCTGCTCACCCTGAGAGAGCGGGAACTCCTCACCGGCGTGCGCGGCCGCCAGCGCGGCCGGCAGCACGTTCTGCGCCGACTGACGCGGACCGTAACACTGGAAAACCATCGCGCCCAGCACCGGCCATCCTTTCGTGCGCGCGAACATCTTACAGAAAACCCAGGCGGCGGCCTTGCTGGCTGCATACGGGCTGCTCGGGTTGCGCTCCGCAGCCGTGCGCGCCACCACAACCGGCACGCGACCGCCCAGAGTTTGGAGCAAGTTCACAGTGCCGAGCACATTGGCGCGCAGCGCATCCTCCGCTGGCAGGAACGGGTCACTGGCGCCGGCCGCTGCGAGATGAAAAACCAGCGTCGGGTCGACTCCGTCGAGGGCGCGGATTTCATCGGACGAGGTGAGGTCCATCATAACGAAGCCAGGCAACGCCTCCTCGAGGGACGGAGTTCGGCAATCCACCGCCACGACGGTGGCTTGAAGCTCAATCAATCGGCTGCACAGGCGCCGGCCAATGAATCCGCCCGCGCCAGTCACCAGCACCCGCTCTCCGGAAAACGGCCTGTTCACGACTGCGCCAGAAAGGCGCGGTACCACTCAAACGTCTCGCTCAGACTATCCAGTAGCGAGTGTTCGGGGCGCCATCCGAGCCGTTCGTGGGCCATCCGGCTGGAGAGGTACTGATCTTGAATCTCGTTGGGGGCCGCATTCTCGACAATCGGCTCCAGTTCTGGGTTATCCGAAATAGCCAGAATATTCTGCACCATCTCCAGCGCCGTGAGAGGAGCATCTTTCCCGAAGTTGTATGCCCGGCCGGCGTGTTCCCCCGGGTCGGCGGCAAGCGCCTCAGTGATGGTCGTGTATGCTTTGATGACGTCGTGCACGTAGATGTAATCGCGCCGGGGCGTGCCATCAGACCGGATTACGGGCGGTTCGCCGCGCAGCGCGCTGCGCATGGTGCCGGGGACGATACGGTTCCAGTTCAAATCGCCGCCGCCGTACATATTGGCGCAACGGGTTACGACCACCGGCAGGCCGTAAGTGTGCGCGTACGCACGCGCAATCAAATCCGCGCACGATTTGGAGACATCGTAGGGATGGTTCCCGCGCAGCTCAGCCGATTCAGAGTAGGGCAGCTCGCTGTGCGCACCATAAGCCTTGTCGCTGGAAGCCACCACCATCTGCTCCAATCCGGGCCAGCGCCGAGCGGCGTCCAGCATCATCCAAGTGCCACGGATGTTGCTCTCGAAAGTTGGCAGCGGCGAGCGGTTGGCGATGCCCACCGCCGTCTGCGCGGCGAGATGCATACAGGTACTAATCTCATAATCGGAAAAGACACGCTCGATCAGAGCTGCGTCGGTGATATCCCCTCGCACCAGATTGACGCGTTCGCTGCCGCCCGACCGCACCAGCTCGCTGTGCGGCACCCAATCTCGCACGATTCCGACCACATCCGCGCCCAGATCGAGCAGCCGCAGAGTCAACCACGAGCCGAGAATACCGCTACAGCCGGTGACCAGCACTCTGCGATCTTGCCAGAAATGAGAATCAGCCACGATGACCCCTTGTTGCCCTAATCGCCCCACACTTTCCAAGGCGCGTTCTCGTCCCAGACTTCGTTAAGGTAGCGGGCATCCTTAAACGTGTCCATCGACGCCCAGAAGCCCTCATGCCGGTACATCATCAGTTCCCCGGCAGCGGCCAGACGCGGCAGCGCAACGGTCTCAAGATCAACGCTCTCGTCCCCGGCAAGGTATTCCAAAACACCGCGCTCAAAGACGAAGAAACCGGCGTTAATCCAATGCTGGAGCCGAGGTTTTTCATCCAGCTGCAGCACGCGTCCATCGTCCTCAATTTGGAGCACGCCGTATTGAGAGAGCGGCCGGAAACCGGTCAGAGTGGCCAGCCTGCCATGCGAACGGTGGAATGCAATCAACCGATTGATATCGACATCGCCAATGCCATCCCCATAAGTGACGCAAAAGGTGGCCGCATCGATTCTCTTCGCGGCAAGGCGCACGCGCGCGCCCTTTCGCGTCCTAATGCCGGCATCGAAAAGCATCACCTGCCATTCACGCTCAACCGCGCTGGCAGGCGCGCGAACGTCGGGCGAGCCCAGCCGGAAACTCAGATCGCTCGACAGTGCCTGAAATTCGAGAAAATAGCGTCGAAAAGCCTCCCCGCGCTGGCCGAGCGGAAAGAGAAAATGCGTGTGCCCGAAATGGGAGTACAACCGCATCACATGCCATAGCATGGCGCGACCACCCACCTTCAATAGGTGCTTTGGCAGGTCGCCGGAATCCGCGCCCATGCGGAACCCCGCACCACCGACCAGCAGAACCACCGGCAGACTGTTCGTCAAGAGAAAGGTCTCTGATTCGCGAAAAACGCTCTCGGCCAGCGAGAGCGCTGCAATTGCGACACGGAAATCATATCAGACGCGCATGTTAATGTCAACGAAGCATGGTAAACTGCCCGCCGATGCCCACCATCCCGCGTTTGCTGATCTCGGGCGCACTTCTTGCCACCAGCGCCTGCGCGCAGAGCCGTCCAGCGGCCGCCTCCGCCACCCCACCCCCGGAAACCGAAATCGCCCCGACGGCCGCACCGGATGAAACCGCCCGCACGCAAAGCGCGGCCACCGCAACAAGCTCAGCTACGGTAGCACCCACGCCACAACCAACGCAACCCCCGCAGGTACGCATAGAGGGTGGCGAGCGCGCGCTGCGCAACGGAAACTTTCAAGCAGCCATCAATGCCTATCTCGCGGCGCTGCAATCAACTGCGGAGGTTGAGACTGCGCACGCTGCTGCCCACCTGGGTCTCGCCACCAGCTACCTCCGCAGCGGCGCAACATGGGCTGCAGCCGAAACCCTAGAAGAATTCATCACTGCCCACCCGGATGCGGACAATATTGCTGATGCCCGTTTTCTGCTTGGCTTCGCCAACCTGACCCTCGGAAACAACAGTGCCGCGATCCACCGGTTCAATGAGTATCTCGAAAACAATCCCGGTGTGATTGATTCTTACGTGCTCGAACTAATCGGTGATGCACACCGGGGTCTGGCCGAGTACAGTTCGGCGGCCGAGGATTACCAGGCCGCGCTGCTCGCCGACCGCGGAGCGAACATCAATTTCCTGCTGCTCGACAGAGCAGAATCCTTGCAGGCGGCCGGCGACATCGACGGCGCTATCTCCCTATTCGATCTGGTTGACCACAATACGCAATACGCGGCCACGCGCGCGCGCATGGATTATGAACGGGCGCAGGCCCGCGCCGCCGCCGGCGACTACACCGCCACCTCAACATACTACGCGCACGCTGTAAACACTTACCCCGATTCTTATTACGCCTATCTCTCGCTGGTGGAGTTGCTTAGTTACGGCACGCCAGTGGCCGAATTCCAGCGCGGCCTAGTAGATTATTACGCCGAGCAATACACGCCGGCCACGCTCGCGTTTCGCCGATACCTGGACGCTAATCCCACACACGATGCGCGCGTGCACTATTACATGGCGTTGTCTTATCGCGCGCTGGAAAACATACCTGCCGCAAAAACACATTTTCTCGAAATAATTCAGACCCATCCCGGCGACCCGCTCTGGGCGGAGGCCGCACTGGAACTGGCCTATACGCAGTGGGGATGGGACGAAAACTACTCGGCCGCGATCGCCACCCTGCTAAACATGGTCGAAAGCGCCCCGGGCCACAGCACCGCCCCCGAGGCTCTCTTTGATGCCGGCCGCGTGGCCGAGCGCGGCGCCGACTTGCGGCTTGCGGCAACTCTGTGGGGCCGCGTCGCCGATGAGTATCCCCAATCCCATCTGGCGCCAAGAGCCGCTTTCCTCTCCGGCATCAGTCTGTACCGTCAGGGAGAATACTCTGATTCCAGTCCCCGCTTCGTTCAGGCCGGCAGCTTCTCTCACGCTGACATTGATGAAATCACGGCCGCGCTTTTGTGGACGGGCAAAGCACACGCGCAAAACGGGAACGAGAACCTCGCCGCCGAGGCCTGGGAAGTGGCCAGCGCGACCGACCCATACGGCTATTACGGGCTGCGCGCCCGCGAACTGGCAGCCGGAAAGGCGCCTTTTACCCCAAACCCCAAGATTGATTTTACCTCCGCCGCCTCGCCAGCGGCGCAAGGCGAAGCCGAGGCCTGGCTGGCTACCCGCCTCGGTGTGCCCGAACACAATCTGGGAAGGCTGTCACAGGGGTTGGCTGCGGATGCGCGCTGGAGGCGCGGCAGCACGCTCTGGCGTCTGGGCCTCTTTGAGGATGCCCGCGACGAACTCGATAGTCTGCGCAATGCTTACCAGGACGATGCCCTAGCGTCATATCAACTCGCGCTGGCTTACGGAGATTTGGGATACTACTACGGTTCCATCTGGGCGGGGCGTCACTGTATGGATGCGCTGGGATTGAGCAACCCATTCAACGCGCCAAAATTCATCACCCACCTTCGCTACGGGGCGTACTACCTCGACCTTGTAGAACCGGCCTCCGCGGGATATGTCCTCGACCCGCTGCTGGTTTATGCACTCATCCGTCAGGAGAGCCTGTTTCAGGGGCAAGTCACTTCATCGGCTTACGCGCAGGGGCTGATGCAGGTCATCCCACCCACGGGCGAATACATCGCCCGACAGTTGCGCTGGCCGTCTTATGACAGTACGGACCTTTATCGCCCGTACGTAAACATTGCCTTTGGGGCTTTTTACCTGGATGAACAGCGCGACATTTTCGATGGCAACCTGTACGCTGCGCTGGTCGCCTACAACGCCGGCCCCGGCAACACTTCAATCTGGCAGCGACTTGCCGGGGACGATTACGACTTGTTGGTCGAAATCATCCGGCTGAAGCAACCCCAGGACTATGTGCGCCGCAT
>Ga0208278_1001136_pt1 | contig 13043 bp, 19 predicted proteins | sample ETN01SmetaG_FD_185794 | JGI IMG/M metagenome (GOLD analysis project Ga0208278, IMG submission 185794) | Marine microbial and viral communities from oxygen minimum zone, Eastern Pacific Ocean - ETNP2014F12-01SV259 (SPAdes) (version 2) | ecosystem: Environmental > Aquatic > Marine > Oceanic ...
TTTATATTCCTCTACTTTCTTACCTATGTTATGTGATTTAGGAAACCCACTTCCATATATCCACATAATCTGATCTCTTATATCAAATCCAGCATCTTCAATAGGAATAACTCCTCTATGATAAGTTCGCGATCCAAAAAATGAGAGTAAATGAGCTCCAGGTTTTAATGTATTATAAACTTGTTTCCATAATTCTTTACTTGGAACATCATAATCCCACTTCTTACCCATAAAAGATAATCCATAAGGTGGATCTGTTACACAAGCATCTATCTCTTTTAATTCTGATAAAACCTCTTCACAATCACCACAATATAAAATTGCGTTTCCTATAACTTTCTTTTTCACCTTACTATCGGCTCCAATTCATCTTGTAATTTTTCTGATTCAGATTTTCTATCATATTTTGTCTTATCTTTATGTGTGCGTGGCTTATGAAATTTATCCATATTCTTTTTTACTGGATTTCTTTTTTTCATTCTTGATACCTATGTATTTTTCCTCTTATCCATCGACCATGACAATTACACTTAAACGGAGCAGCTAATATTGGTTCTGTTGTTTCATAATCAAAAGTAATTTCTTCTCCTTTAGAGATATCACATTTCGCAACTACAACTCCTTCTTCAACATCAGTAATTTCCCAAATCTCTGCATTAGGATTACAATGATGATTTAAAAAGGCTCCCTCATAATGTTCAATATTTTTATCTCGAACTCGTATTGATGTTCTAGTAGGTTCCGAAAAATGATTACCTTTTAACATAAGTATTAAATTACCTTTATACATATCTTCTGTTGCAAACAGACCTTTAGAAGTACCTAATTCATCTTTATATTTAATTTCAACTTTCATATTTTTTCTCTAAAGCTGGTGGAGAATAAGAGAGTCGAACTCTTAATTGCTCCGTGCAAGGGAGCCGTGATCCCATTTCACCAATTCCCCAATAATTTTAAAACTTCTTATAACATTGTTGACAAAATTGTGCCTTTGCTGGATAAACTCCATAATCTACTTTAGTAAAAGATGGTCTACCGGCCATACTTTCGGCCTCATACACCACTTCTATTGATGAAATTCTAATACCACATTTCCAGCATTTACCTGGACCAAACTTTTCTGTAAATTCAATTTCAGCCATCATTAATATTCGAATAATACATCCTAATTACAAACACTCTAATTAATGCTGCAATTGTTATACCTGCTGTTGTAAAGATAGAAGTCATCAAAACTGAAAATTCTAATATTTCAAGAGCAATATATAATAATCCTAAATTAAGTGGATAAGTAATTACAAATCCTGTAAAAACTGTTACAAGCGTTTCTTTAATCGCCTCTATCTTCTTCTGGTTCATAATATACCCATTCCATAATTTCTTCAAACATAAGTCTAAAATCTTCTAATTTCAAAAAACTCATGTCTTGTTTTATTTGATGCCGTCTATACACATCATATGCATTTTCTAATTGTTCTTCTGTATATAAAATCATCTAAAATCTCTCAAAACCTGCCGGGGATGGAGTCCTGTCTATCCATAAAGAGTATAAATAAGTGAGCTCTTCGTATGTTGAACTCCTGTCCCTAGGCCGAGGTAATTAGCCCCCTATTATTATTTTGTTTTTCTTAAAATAGATCCACTAAAAATTGCTACACCACCTATGAACCCAATACCAATAATAATTGGTATGTCTAACATAGACCATACACCAAGATAAAACATTGATGCGGTGAGATATATTCCCACTGCGATAAAGATGTTTCCTAATATTTTCATGCGTAATACCCCATTGCAAATCCTAAAAATAAAATAAAAAATGTGTAAAAAAATAATTGATAATTATTCATAATTAATCCTCTCTAATTCCGTTTCCCCAATCAATCACAACTGGAAATCTTGGGATACCATCTGGTGTTTTCTCAAAATATCTACAAGTTACCCATGTAGGCTTATCTTCTTGTTCTAAGAGTGCTTTCAATGTTTCTTGATTGCCTCTTACACCACTTTTGAAGTTTCTTCCATCACCAAGTTCTAGTTCAAAGTGTTTAGCATATCCTGCCCAATTACCTTGTCCTTCTAAAACATTGATAACATCAAATTCTTCTGTTATAAATTCTTTTCTCTTGAGAAGATTTTTACTTCTCTTATTTTCGTAAGGTGTATCATTACGAACCATCTGGCCTTCATAACCAGCTTCTGTATATTCTGAATACTTCTTATCAAGTTCTTCTTGAGTTTCACACAAAGTTGTTTCAACAAATCTTAATGAATCTTCATCAGGATTATCTTCACCTATAAAGAAATTTCTTATAGAAAATATCTCAGTCGGATCATTAGTATTGAAACTATCGTAAATATGATATTGAACTTTTTCAAAACACTCTTTTGCTTCTTCTGCTGTCGGTTTTACTTTCCTAACAAGACTTGTAATCTTGTTGAAGTCTGCTTTTAATTCGTGATTGTAAAGTTCACCATCTAAAATTATATCTGGCTCTTCTTTAAAAAATTCTTTGAGATCATGTTCAATATGTCCACAAGTATTAATTGCTTTACCTGCTCTAGTGAACAATCCGTCTTTAGTTGCTATGCATCTAATGCCATCTAACTTCGGCTGACTCCACCCAAAGTCCTGTGGTCTTTTTGTATAATCGTGAGCTAGCATGGGTTTAAACTTATCGTAAGAGTCAACTTTTTCTATATCTTCAAAATATTCTTTTTCTTCTTTCTTTTCCCACTTAGCTATCGCTTCTTTCTCAGCTTGTTCAGAAGGCGTTGTTTCATTGACTTTTCCGATGTTTTTACCTTCTGTAAGTTTCCATTCAGAAGATACCATTTTGCCACCTTGAATTCCAGCAACTGTTCTATAACCAGGAGCCATTACTCCATTTCCTGTCCATTCAATAGTGTATTCTCTAATTTTTCCTTTAGAATCTCTTTTGTATAGTGTATTTAGTCTATTTATCATGCTATAGAAATTTCCCTCCCCTTCGTCAAGAATAGACTAAGAGAGGGAAACGCGAGGTAATTGTTAAAATGCTTTTTCATCTGTATCTGGTTTGTCAAAATCGTCAAATGCGATTGGGTCTAAATCTTCACTCTTTACTTCTGCTGCTTTCAATTCTTCTTCGATAGGCTCTGCATCTATTTTAGTGTAGAGATCCAAGAATGTCGCTTTTGTTTCAGTATCAAACCTTGAAACACAAAGTTCAATTGCTTTCATTTTGTCTTTGAACATTGAGAAAGCTTGTGAAATATGGACTAGGCGCCTTGTTGAAATTAGTTCATCAATTGCTCCTTCAAAGAAAGATTTTCTGATAACATCTGCCCAAGTTACTAGGCAATTGATGTAATCTTCCATTCCAGGAATTTCCAATCTTTCAAATTCTTTGAAAAGAATTTTTTTCTCAATTGCGTTAGATGGATATTCTTGCTCCATTGTTATGGAGAACCTTTCCAAGAAAGCTTCATTCAAAATGTTTGTTCCGATAAATCGGCCATCATCAGAGCCCTTTCCTTTTGTATTCGCTGTTGCGATTATTGTAAATCCTTTCGCTGGGGTGATATACTCGCCAGTCTTTTTGTTAAGATATCCACTACCTTCAAGAATGGACTGTAGACACATGATCTTGTTAGACGCTAAATCAATTTCGTCAATTAAGAGAACAGCACCTTTTCTCATTGCTTTGAGAACTGGACCTTCCCTGAAAACGATATTGCCGTCAACCAAAGTGTTTGATCCAATCATATCATCTTCGTCAGTTTCGACTGTAACATTGACCCTGTAGCATTCTCTTTTGAGTCGCGCACAGACCTGTTCGACCATCATTGTTTTACCATTTCCTGATAAACCTGTGATAAAAACTGGGAAAAACAATCTTGAAACCAAGATTTTTTTCAGATCCCTGAAGTGTCCAAATGGGACATATTCTTTGACTGACTCAGGAATGACTATAACATCACTTTGTAGCACACCAACAGTCCCAACTGATGGATTGCCGACTGGAAGATCAATTACTTCCGCTGTTGCTACTCCTGCGAGCTCTAAAGAATAAGTGCCGTGTCCAACTCGATATTCTGGTTTTAGTAACCAAGATGGAGTTGGGCATCCTGTTTCTGATACGATTTTCCTGACTTGTGCAGTGGAGAATTCCACTTGGCCTGGAAAAACGATATTTGCTGCATCTATGAATTTCTCATGCTGAGCTGTAATTTTAACTGTCATTTTTTTCCTCGCAAAACTTCATTATATATACATTATAACAAAAGCGTACCTGCGGTTTCAAGTTTTTCTTCATACCGCCATCTGCTCAACAAATTGGTTGAGAATTACCCTTTGTTTCATTTTATTATTTCCTGCCTTGATAAGAGCTCTTTTTAATTGACCCTTTTTGGCTCCAATATCTACATTAAGTTCATCGGCTTTGTAATCAATATTGATTTTCTTTTGATTGATAACGATGGACAAGTCATATGCTCCATCAGTAAATGATGTTGATAATTTGTTAAATTCTTTTCTTTTGTTTAATGAGTATTCATCATAACCCTTCATTTTAGCTCCACAGAAATTTTCTACATTACTGAAGAAAGCTGCGCCACCAGTTTTTGTTAAGTAAAACCCGATTGTTCTAACATTTGCTGTTTCTTTAAGCCATTCTAACATTTTTTTAGTTTTGCTATCATAATACCTATCTTCTGAGGCTGTCAATGGAAAGACTTTATTAATCTTCCTGTCAACTAAATGAGCGTTGTAATCACTAAAACAATTATGACTTTCACCATCAGTCAGTGCTATGAAACTACAAATATCTAACCCGTAATTTCGTTTAAAATCTATTAAGTAATCTCTCATTACTACTATTGTTGCATCTAATGGAGTTCCACCCAAGTTTAGTTTAGTTGGTGCATACCAATCAGAATCATATGATTCAGATCCAACCTTTTCATAACCATAATAAAAGTCAGTAGATGCTGCTAATTGGAACCAATTTTCCATATTTCGAGTAAACTCAGCATTTGACATTTTTTCATTGAAAATTTCAAGAAGTGCAAGATTGCCTAAATCCCATTCCCTCATGCCGTCATTACATCCCTTTGCTTTACCATAAACTCTTTCGCTTTGCCAATCTTGATATGATGTCATTTTATCTTCACCATCAAATTTAGGCCTTGAATAATTATCACTAAAAGCAAACAATCTAAATGGAATTGACAAACGCCTGCAGAACATTGAAAGTAATGTTGCCTGTTCTACTGTTGGTTTTACTGAACCGGACATTGATCCAGACCAGTCAATTACCATTACAACACCATGATTTTTACCATCTGGTGTTACTTGGACTCTATTGAAAATGTCATCCTTTAATCTATACAGATGCAAGCGATCCATATTCAATTCACCTGTTTTAGCGCTATAACTTCTTTTATAGTCAGCTGCTGCTTTTTTCATTTCAAATTCTTTGACCATGTAGGCAACGATTTTTTTGTTGCTATCTACAAAGCGTTTTACATATTTTTGAATAGGATCCCTATTTAAAGGCTTTCGGTATTCGTTTACTGGTTTTCTATTGACTAATTCATCAATTTCTTTCCATTTGACTGTAAAATTACTGTATTTGATTTTGTTTGTTAATTCGTAGTGCTTAGGCTCTCTGGTTAAATAATCGGATTTAAATAAACGACCTTCGTTTTTTCTGAATGATTCATCAGTTTCAGATTTGTTTAATTCATCTGCTAACTGCTCTTCTGGAGATTTTCCACCTTTCGAACCAGGATTTGGCTCAGAAGCTTCTTTAGATTCTTCATCAGATTCTTCATCAGATTCTTTTTCAGCTGCTTTCTTATCAGCATCTTCTCCGAAAAGTTCTTCATCATCAACCGATCCACCAAAAGAATCAGTTTTACCAGAATAAATTTCTTTACCTTCCTGTTCAGCTGTATCTTCGCCTTCAACTTGAATTGTAATAGTCTCACCAGAAGTTTCGCCTTCAGCTGAAGGATCAATTTCAAGCATTTCCATCAAAGCTTCTAACTCCTCTTGAGTCATTGACTTCATTTCTTCATCAGTTCGTTCTTTTTGTCGATCAAAAAGCTCTATGGCCAATTCCATGACTTCATCAAAAGTTTTGAGATTTTTACACCTTACAATATAAGGACGCTCTTCATCTGAAAATTGAACTCGTGCTTGAGATCCGATTTTAAAATGAATATTGATTTTATCAATTAAGTTAAGCTTTGATAAATCCTTTCCTTTAATACCAAAGAAATCGTCAAATGCTAATTCTTCATAGCCTTTGTAAAAAGACCTGCGAAGTCCTGGATATTTGGTTTTGATTTTATCTTCAATGCGACAATCTTCAATCACATTTAAGTAGCCTTTAAACATACTACCTTTTTCACAAACTGCATCATGCCAACCTTCAGCTGGAGTATTTCTAGCATGTCCAACTTCATGTCCCATAAAAAGATCATAGAGCTCTGAGCTCATATTATCTTTTAGGATTGGACAAACTAGTGTCCTTGATTTTACATCAAAATATGCTGTTGGAACTTTTTTATGAAGAACGGTGATGTTCTCAGTTGCCATAAGTTTGGCTAAAATGTCTTTATTTGATAATTCTAAATTTAACATGGTCCGTCTGGTCCTTCTTCAAATCGCTTATTTGCAACTAAATCTGCAAGATCATCAAAACTCCAATAAGAAGCTTCGAAAATTCCCATTTTTAATTCTGCAATAAGTTCGAGTCGACTCAATTCAAGCGCATCTTCAAAATGACGCTCTAAAATCTCTGTATTTCCTAAGTGGCTCATTATGTGCAAATCCTCATTATGTATATAGTATAACAAAATAGTACCCGCGGTTTCAAGCAAAATTTTTTTAAAGGAACTCAAACCAAGAAGTTAAAATGTACTTATCTGACTCAGATTTTCTCCCACAATGATAAAAAGGTAAACATGGTGGCCATATTGCCACTTTGCCTGTTTCAGGTTGTATTGCCGTACCACCCATTGAAAAAACTGTTTGGCCTCCTTTTTCAACATCATTCAGAAATACTATGACGGCAAGGTATATCTGGGTGTGATTTGGGCCAGACTCTATATGAACTGCAGGGTAGCCTTTATCTTCTGATGTATATTTTTGTATCTGTAAAGAACGAAATCCTGTCTGAAACATTTTTGTCATAGGTTCATCTGCCGGCATGTAATCGGTATGACAAAGAGTATGTAATTCTCTTTCATACTTTTCACCTAATGGATATATTAAATCATGTAATATTTGTTTGTATGCCACGGCTTGTGGTCTTGGATCACCCATAAGTTGCATTTCTTGGGATTGTTTTCTATGATCATCTATTCTGAAGGTTATACTTTCTTCAAAAAATTCTATCAATTCTTTACAAAGAACTTTTGGAACAATGTCTTTGTATTCTTTTATTACTTCTGAAAGGTATGTGTCGTGTAATTTCATTATAATGCAAATTTAGTTTGATGTTGATATTTTTCTTTTCCACGAGCTCTAAACTTTTTTATCTTTCTTGCCTTTTCAAAGGCTCTTTGTCTAGACAACTCACCTAATCTGTCTACAAAAAGTATTCCGTCTAAATGATCTAATTCATGTTGAAATACTCTAGCCGTCATTCCACTTGCAAGTTGGCCTTCTTGTTTACCATCTTGATCTAAATATGATATCGCTACATGAGATGGTCTAACAACTCTTGCAAAAACATCTGGTAATGAAAGGCATCCTTCTTCCATTGTATTCATTTCTGGAGAAAAATCTTTTATCTCTGGATTGAAACAAACAATACTCTCTTTTTTAGTTTCACCTCTCATAGCAAAAACCCTATATGAATAGCCTAATTGATTAGCAGATATGCCTAGACCGGAATTTTTCCACATAGCGTCCACAAGAGCTCTTGCGAACTCTTTAGTATCTTGCTCAGGGTTTTCGAATGACCAATCTTCGGTTACTTTTTCTCGTAACTTTTTCACTTCTTTAATTATCATAATATTATAATATATAAAATCCTATACAGTATCCCGTCAAAAACATAATTAAAGCCTCAATTGGATGCTCACGCGACCACTCCCATACTCTTTTGAAGTATGCTATCATTTTTAAAACTTCTCATTTTCACACCACTCTTGAAAAATTTTGAGCCTTCTCAAACTCAATTACATTATTAAACTTCTCATTCATGCTGTCGCCTTTATGACTTATAATAAAGGTGTTAGTATCATTTCCTAGAGTATTTAGTATCTTTAGAAATTCATCAGTTCCACCCTCATCAAGTGAACTGTCGAACACTTCATCAAGCACCAATAAATTTGTATTAACAGAATTTTTTAACTTAGCTATACTTCTCCATGTAAAGAGTAGCGCTAAGTCTATTCTCATTTTCTCGCCTTCGCTAAAAGATGAATAAGTAAATGTATCTCTATATCTAGATTTAATTTGTTCGTTGAATTCTTCATCAAGTTCAAACTGAACAAAAAACTCCATACTCGCTAAGTATTTATTAATTAATTTATTCATGATTGGCAAATACTGACGAATTATTTTAGTTTTTATACCAGAATCTCTCAAAAGTATCTCTGCTAGATCATAATAGTGCCTTTTATCTACTAATTCTTCTTCCATGCCTTCTAATTGTTTGTAAGCCTTTCTATACTTCTCTAATTTTTCTTTATCTTCTTCTGCATGTTCTTCAGCTTCTAATTCATTCAATTCTTTAGTTAATTGTGATCTATATCTTTGACCAGCAGTAATATGACTTTGTTCTTTTTGAATATCTGTTTGTATTCTAGTTATTTCTTTATTGATTTCAGCTATTTCTTCTAATCTTGTATTGATTTCTTGAATAGAAGAGCTTCTTTCTCTCAATTTTTCATCAAGTTCTTCAACAGTTTTATCAATTTCTTCGCAGATATGTGATTTATGTCCTTCTTCTATGTCTTGTTTACAAGTAGGACATTCATCATTTGTTTCATAAAACTTTTCTTCTTTCAATAGTTTTCTTCTATCTGATTCAAATTTCTTTTCTTCTACTAAAACAGATTGTAATTTTATTCTAACATCATCTTCATCTTCTTTGAAATTTTGTTGTTGTTCTACTCCTCTAGTTAAAAGATCAATACTACCTTCATAAATTGCTTCTTGTTCATCTGATTTTTCAATATTAGATTTTAACTTTGTTATCTGTTCATCACGATTTTCTTCTAATCGCTTCATGGTATCTTCTTGACTCTTAATCTTTTCCTCACCAATTTTGATATTAGTCTTTATTTCATTAAGCTCATGTCGTAATGTTGCATATCTCTGTTTAAGTATCTCGTTCATTACTGAAAAGATTTGTATATCAAGTATATCTTCAATAATTCTTCTTCTATCAATAGTAACCAATTGCATAAATGGTGTAAATGAAGAACTACCTAACACAACTACTTGAGTAAATGACTTATAAGTAAGTTTAAGTATCTGTTGTTCTAGTATAGCTTGATAATCTCTTACATTAGCATCTTGATGGATCAAACTACCATTAAGATATATTTCAAACTTATTCGGTTTAATAGCACGCATAACTCTATATTGTTTTCTTCCAATAGAAAATTCTACTTCAACTACTGTATGTTTCTTATTGATTGAATTGATTAAAGCCATCTTATTGACTTTCCTGAATGCTTTTCCAAACAAACCAAACGTCAAGGCATCAAGCACTGTTGACTTACCAGAGCCGTTAGCTCCTATTATAAGTGTTGTGGGTTTTCTATTAAGGTCTATTTCTGTGAAAGTGTCGCCTGTTGATAGAAAATTCCGATATCTTACTTTATGAAACTTTATCATACCCAAGTTTTCTAAGCTTTGTTTGAAACTCTATTGCGATTTCTAATCTTTCTGTTCTTTCAGTATTAGAAACACTTCTACCACTAATAAACATTTCTTTAATAGTGCATGTATCATCAGGAGTTACTAAAAATGTAACAATATGTCCTTCACATTCGTATTGACCATTATATATTATGTTACTCATTTTATTGGAGTTACAGATCCTTTTGGTGGTGTTATTATTTTACTGAATATTTCTTGATACTGATTAAGTAATTTTTGTTCTGGATCAGCCATCCAAATTATTTGATCTGGATTAAGTGTTATGTTTCCTGCAGCAATTAAATCATACGGAAAAAGTTGAATATTAGGACCCTTCTCTGTTTGTTGAATATTAATGAACAAAGGGTTTTTTAATTCATAACTCACTTCATCTACTTCTGCCATTATTTGCTCAGCTGTTGCTAATTGTATTATTTTTATCATACTAAAATATCTAAACTCTCTGTGTATAATGATCTCATTAATGCATCAAGTTTTTTCTTATCTCCTTCTATATTTAAACTGTCAATATGTTTTGTTAAAATTGTTAAAGTATCTTCTGCTTCTGTCGCGAAATCATCTGCATCTAAAATGTCTAAATTGCTATGATCTTCTACAACTTTCAAATCAGCCGGACTAGATTGAATAATCTGGTCAACAAAAACATCAAACCAATATGGCTCATTTTTATTTGTAACAATTACCTTAACAAAAGTGTTTTTTAAATGATCGAACTCTTTCTTTTTGATTGTCATAAGAGTTTCATTTGTATCATCATAAAATATCTTATGAAACATCTTTAATGGATTATAAACAGCTTCTACTTCTCGCGTTTCCGTATCTAATATATGAAAATATTTTGCGTTGTCAAAATCGTTCCATGTGAATTCCATTTGTGAACCCAAAAATTGTATATTGGCTAATTCTGATTTATGATGAAAATGTCCTGAATAAACTTGTTCAAACCTTTTGAAAAACTTAGGTGGTAATCCTCCACCCTGATAATGGCCTGGAGATACCATAGCTCCTGTAATTTCACCATGTATCATAGCTATATCAGCCTTACATATCCCTAAAAATTCTTCAACATCATCATAATTTTCTGAATTAATCCATGGGACTAAACAAATACTTAATCCATCATAATCCTTAACAATTGGATCTTTGAAAACATTAATGTTTTCAAAATCTAAGAGATAATCTGGACTGTTTAATTCATTAGTATTCTTAAAATAAATGTCATGGTTTCCCACAATCAAGTCCATAGTCATATCTCTGTCAAGCATAGGCTTGACAAAATGTTCATAATTCTTATGTAAAGAATAAAAATTGACATCACGACGCCGATCAAAATAATCACCTAAATGGATTATTGTCTTAATGTCGTGTTTATCTAAGTAAGGAAAAAAGATTTGTGAATAAAATCTTCCCTGATACTCTGCAAACATTTGATGATTGTTCCTGACACCACAATGCGTGTCATTCAGCAAAGCTATTTTCATTATTTTTTCTTTTTAGAGCCGCGGGGCTTATAATTGATTGGGTTCATATTTTCTTGTAAAAAATCAATATACTGATTAGTCATACCAGGTTCAACTTCACCATCTATTGTAGAAAATGTTTCAAATAGATAACCAGCTTGTTCTATACTTCGTTGTTTAATCGCAGCTTGTTTCTTTTCTTTGTGTATTCTTCTTAAAAACGCAAAGTATATAATCTGAGTTACATATGCAAATGCATTTTGAGATTTCTCTGGATTAAAATTATTGATATACTGTAAAGTGTTCTCAATCCCATCGCAAATCATTTCATCTCTATAAGAATAATTTATAAAATTTGGTTTTGTAGATAATCTTGTGGCTATCTTATAGATACACTCACCAATGTATTCTGAAACTCTTGGTTTATCTTCATCTTTGGCGAGAGCTTCTTTACATGCTATATTATGAGCAGTAATCGCCGCGGTAAATTCTTTATTGTTCACATAATGAACAGATGCTTTAGTTTGTCTTTTTTGTCTAGCCATACTTATATTATACTTGCATTCGCTGTATTGTCAAGGTTTCATTAATATCATCTTTTTACTTGACCGATTAGCGTTCTGATGTTATAATAAATTGTGATGTCGGAAAAGAAAGAATACATATATTAATGAATGGTGTCATCTTTTCCAGGACCAGATTCATTGGCCAATAGTTTTTGTTCTTCTTCAATATTATCTAACATATCATCTATTTCATCTCGAAAATCTATATCACCTTCTTCGAATCTTCTTTTAATCATTCCTTCCATAAATTCTTGTTGTTCTTTCATAGCTTGTCTACCTGATTTAATATCAAATTTACTTTCGTCTTCTCTAATATTTAGCCAAGCACTACAAGCTTCATCATAAAAACTAATGAATTTTTTACTGATACTAGTTCTAAAAAGTACTGCATTCGTATCTACTGTAATACTGTCTTCTTTAGTAAAAGGAATATAAGGCCCCAAATGTAATAATACACCACCAGTTATTGCTGGTTGTAGTTGAATATTCATAGGAAAGTGAAGTTCTAGTTTACTTTCTGCGTCTCTTACCATAGCAAATATTTCTTTTCCATCTTTGAATTTTACAAATTGATATTTTGTCTGTTCGTCTATGTATGGCATTTGGGTATCCTTACTGAATGAATTTCGTAATTAAAATTCTCTTTACTATATGTATTTATTCTTTCTGAAAAGTGGTTAAGGGTATAATTTGTATTTTTTTTCCATGAGAGATCATCAGCTATATCATATAACACAACACTTTCTTTACCTTCTCCTATTCTTAAACCTCTACCTATTGATTGTAAGTTACGAATTCTACTTTTACTAGGAGATGCAAATACAATGTTATGTAATCTTTTAATGTTAATTCCCGTAGAAAAAGTTCCGAAGCTTGCTACTATCACAGCGTTTTGTTCTGTTTCTACAATCTCTCTAACTTTTTCTCTATCTAGGGCATCGGTTCCACCAAAGACAAAAAAGCTTTTTCTTTTTGATGTATCGTTAGCTATTACCTCTGATAATATTTTATATAAGCCTCGACCATGTTTCTCTACATACTGAAACAATACTAATGTATTACCATTTAATCCATTAACTAGATTTCTTATGAAACCATTTCGTTTTTCATTTCTAACGATCCAATCCA
>Ga0208278_1001138_pt1 | contig 13037 bp, 10 predicted proteins | sample ETN01SmetaG_FD_185794 | JGI IMG/M metagenome (GOLD analysis project Ga0208278, IMG submission 185794) | Marine microbial and viral communities from oxygen minimum zone, Eastern Pacific Ocean - ETNP2014F12-01SV259 (SPAdes) (version 2) | ecosystem: Environmental > Aquatic > Marine > Oceanic ...
GATTGTGCGACCACGCAAAGTATTTCAAACATCAGCGTAGCCCCCGTCAAAGCCGTGTTTCCGGTTGGATCAAAAGGCGGCGCTACTTCAACCAAATCTCCACCGTAAAGATTCAGATCTCCAAGTTCACGAATCATTAATTGTGCTTCCAGATTGCTGAATCCACCGATTTCCGGAGTTCCGGTTCCCGGTGCATATACCGGATCCAGACCATCGACATCAAAACTAAGGTAGGCCGGTTCAGTTCCCACGATTGACTTTGCCTCATTGATGACATCTTTCCAGCCACGCTCGAAAAACTCTTCGATGTAAATTACTCGCATTCCAGAATCATGACTGAATTTCCAAATATCCGGATCGTTGAGGGAACCGCGGATACCGATTTGCACGGTACGCTTTGGATCAAGCAAACCTTCTTCAACAGCCCTCCTGAAAGGAGCGCCGTGATGAAACTTGGATCCGAGATAATCATCGCCAGTATCACAATGCGCATCAAAATGGACCATTCCTAGGGGCCTTTCTGCAGCAATCGCCCGAAAGATCGGCAACGTCACTGAATGATCACCTCCAGCAGACACCGGTAATGCACCGGAATTATGAATTTCATGGAAGAAGTCTTCAATTTCCTGATGACTTTTCTCCAGATTAAATGGGCCTTCCACCCATGCATCACCTACGTCTGCAATCTTTGACAGAGCATAGGGATCAATTCCGTTTGCCGGATTCATTTTTCTGATAAGACTGCTCTGATTTCGTATTTCACGTGGACCGTGCCTTGCTCCCGGACGGTTGGTCACTCCACCGTCAAACGGTACACCGACCAGAGCGATATCAAGTCCTGATGCAGTTTCCTGAAACGGAGTCCGGAAAAAAGTCGGAATTCCGGTGAAACGTGGACGAATCTGAGGGTCTTCAAATTCCGGATAGCGGAAAGATCGTGACATATTACTAATACAAATTAATTTTTTGGAGATTCAGACACTCGGAAAAATGCCGGATGCATTTTTAATTGAGAATCTGTACGTTTTAAACTACAATTCAAATAATGAGACTTGAAGTCTCAGCAAAAGTAATTGTGGAATTAATATCTAACATTGACCTCATTTCAAGTCAAGGGGAAAAAAATGGCTGATAATTTTTTTGATAAAGGTTCAGCAATGCACCGTATTCTTGCGATTATAGAGCAAGTGGCAAACTCAGACCGTCCAGTTACGCCTACTGAGATCAACGAAAAATTAAACCTCCCCAAAGCCACTATTCATCGGCTTTGTTCTAAACTGGAAGATGAAAATATACTGCAGCGTGAAATTGACGGTAAGCGTTTCATGCCTGGAAGCAGGCTGAGACAAATTTCTCTTGGAGTAATAAGCAATGAAAATTTTAGAACCCATCGACATGCTATTTTAAAGAAGCTTTCTGAGGAGGTTGGAGAAACCTGCAATATTACTATTCCTGACGGCAGTCATATGAGATACCTGGAACGTGTAGAAACTCATTGGCCTTTACGTATGCAGCTTATGATTGGTACAAAAGTACCTCTGCACGCTTCTGCCAGCGGGAAACTTTTTCTCAGCCAACTACCTGATGAACAAATGTCAAGTTTGATCGAAAATTTAATTTTTGAACAAAGGACTGTGAATACCCTGACAAACGCTAAAATCCTTAAGTCTGCATTAGTAAAAATCAGGAAAGAGCAGGTTGGAACAGATAACGAGGAGTTCATCGATGGTATGGTTGCTGTTGCAGTACCAATTTTCGACAGACGAAAACGTTTTATTGCCACCTTGTCAATTCACGCGCCAAATACAAGAATGTCCATAACAGAAATTACAAATCATATCCCCCGTATGCAAAAAGCTTCTCAGGACTTGACCTTGATTATTGATCCCGGAGACAATTAGTGGATGTTTTTCAGTAGACAAAAATAAAATTCTCCCGAAAGTAAACCTGTCATTTTCAGGAATCCTGTGCATCTTCTCCTCAATTAATATCTGCCAAGATGAAAAAACATTACGGTGCAATTCTGCTTGCCGGTGGTCTGTCTTCTCGTATGGGACAGGACAAAGCCGCTCTTGAGATTGAGGGTCAAACTATGCTTGAAAGGCTTTTAGTGACTCTGCGTCCGCTGGTTGCTGAAACAGTAGTGATCCGGGCGGCCGGGCAGACTCTTCCCCGTATTTCTCAGGAACTGAAAGCATGGATCAAGATTGGCTGGGATGCTGAAGAAGGAAGGGGTCCGCTGCAGGGAATTGTTGATGCTCTGCCGCTATTGAGTTTAGAAATTGACAAGGTTTTCCTGCTTACCTGTGATTTGCCTTATTTAACCGCTGAATGGCTGCAAACTTTACGTGACATCATGACTGACGAATATGACATTGTCTGTACAGAAGAAGATAATATAACAAATCCGCTACTGGCTCTTTATCGGCGTCCTGTTTTGGAAGCTGCCCCGCAACTTCTTGCCGCAGGGAAGCGCCGTCCTTTATTACTTTGGGAGGGCTGGCGAATGGCCCGTCTCTCTGCTCCGGAAGAAACTCCGTGGATTTGCCGCGATGCAAATACTCCGGAAGAATTTCAAGAAGCACAAACCTATTTTCAAACAAAATTTAATGATTGATTTATACACCAGCGCAACTCCAAACGGTTACAAAGTTTCTATTCTACTTGAAGAACTTAAACTGCCTTATAAGGTGATTGCTATTGATCTTGTGGCAAAAGATCAGAAAAAACCTGATTTCCTTAAACTCAATCCGAACGGCAGGATTCCAATAATAGTTGACCATGATAATGGCGAATTTACAGTTTTTGAATCCGGAGCAATCTTGATTTATCTCGCAGAAAAATCCGGACAGTTTTTGCCAACAGACCCCAAAGGACGTTCTTCGGTAATGCAGTGGCTGATGTTTCAGATGGGTGGAATAGGTCCGATGCAGGGACAGGCGCATGTATTTTATCGCTATGCACCTGAAAAAATTGAATATGCGATCAAGCGTTACCAAAAAGAAACTTTTCGACTTTACTCAGTTCTTGACACTCAGCTTGAAGATAATGAATTTCTGGCCGGGGAACTCTCAATTGCGGACATGGCTGCCTGGCCGTGGGTTCGAGGTTATCTCTGGGCTGGTTTGGAAATTGAGGAACTTCACAATTTACGGCGCTGGCTGGATGTCTTAGCAGAACGACCTGCTTTTCAAAAAGGTATTGAAGTGCCCTACAAGGTCGATCGAAGTACGACTACGGCAGAGGATGCCCGTGAAAAAGGAAAAAGCATCTTGATCTAAAAAACCCTTATGTCAACCCCTTTACTTTCTGTCAACAATCTATCAGTAGACTTCACTCAGGGAGAACGTGTAACTCATGCGGTACGTAATGCCTCCCTGCAGTTACACAAGGGTGAGACACTGGCTTTGGTAGGAGAAAGTGGTTCTGGAAAATCCGTCACCGCTCATTCAATCCTGCGACTCCTGCCGGATTCTGCTGCTCATCCTGAAGGAAATATTGAGTTTGAAGGCCAGAACCTGCTCAACTTTTCAGCAGCAGATATCAGGGCAGTAAGGGGAAACCGGATAGGTATGATTTTTCAGGAACCAATGAGTTCTCTGAATCCTTTACACTCAATTGAAAAACAAATCAGTGAAGTCTTGTTTGTCCATCAGGGTTTGAGTAACAAACAGGCCCGTGAGCGTACCCTGGAACTGCTGGAAATGGTGGAAATTCAAAATGCTAAAAAACGTTTAGGTGCGTTTCCCCACGAATTAAGTGGAGGACAACGCCAGAGGGTGATGATTGCCATGGCGCTCGCTAACAAACCTGATTTGCTGATCGCTGATGAACCGACTACAGCACTCGATGTAACAATACAGGCACAAGTTCTTCAACTCCTGAGGCAACTACAGGAGCAATTTAAAATGGCTATCCTGTTGATTACTCATGATCTTGGGATTGTACGTCATCATGCAGACAGGGTTGCAGTCATGACTCAAGGTGAAATTGTTGAAACAAACGTGACTGAACCTATTTTTTTAGCACCGCAACACTCCTACACAAAACAACTTCTAGCGTCAGAACCAAGCGGGAACCCAGTTCCAATCTCAGCATCCGCGCCGGTTTTTGTCTCAGCCAATAATTTAAAGGTCTGGTTTCCAATTCAGAAAGGAGTTTTAAAACGTACGGTGGATCACGTAAAAGCAGTTGACGGTGTCAGTTTGGAAATCCGGAAAGGACACAGCCTCGGTGTAGTTGGAGAAAGCGGTTCCGGAAAATCAACTCTCGGACTTGCTTTGCTCCGTTTAATAAAAAGTGAAGGTTCAATTCAGTTTGGAGATGTACACCTGAACACCTTAATTCAGCAGCAGATAACTCCTATTAGGAAGGCGATGCAAATTGTATTTCAGGACCCATTCGGCAGCTTGAGCCCACGGATGACAGTAGAACAAATAGTAGCAGAGGGTCTTGAAATTCACAATCTTGAGGATCAGCAAAAGCATCAGGAAATAATCGTACAGGTTCTTAAAGAAGTCGGTCTGGATCCTGAATTGAGACACAGATACCCTCACGAATTTTCCGGAGGTCAGCGACAGCGAATTGCCATCGCACGTGCTCTGGTGCTTAAACCAAGTTTCCTGGTGCTGGATGAACCAACATCCTCGCTGGACCGCTCAGTGCAGTCCCAGGTTTTGGAACTCCTGCGTGATTTGCAAAATAAATACAGCCTGACTTTTCTTTTCATCAGTCATGACCTGAAAATAATCCAGGCACTTTGTCATGATATCATCGTCATGAAAGACGGAATTGCGGTAGAATCCGGTCCTGCTGAAAAAATTCTGAATCAACCACAGAATCAATATACTCAGGCTTTACTTGAAGCTGCTTTTTAAGATATGAAATTCTTTGTCTTGAAAGCTTACGGGGAACCGCCCCAATTGGAGATTAAAGAGTCTTCAATTCCTGACTTATCGGAAGACGATATCCTTGTGAAGGTTAGTTATTCTGCCGTCAACGATTACGATTGGTCTTTGAGCACAGGTAAACCTTTATTGTATCGATTGCTGTTTGGTCTTTTGAAGCCCAAATTGAGACCGGGAATGGAAATAAGCGGTGTTGTAAAGCAAATTGGGACAAAAATCCAAAATTTTCATGTTGGTGATCGGGTATTTGGTGATCTCAGTGAAGATCGATTTGGAGGTTTTGCCACTCACGTGCTTGCAAAAGAAAAATCACTGAGAAAGATTCCGGATGAATTGGCTTTGGATGAAGCTGCTTCACTTCCTCATGCTGGACTACTGGTACACCAAAGCATTGAACTATTAAACAACAAGCAATGTAAAAAAATTTTGATAAATGGTGCAGGCGGAGGAGTCGGGACACTTGCGTTTCAACTTCTCAAAAAAGAAGGGGTGCGTATCGATGGTATCGATACAGGTGAAAAATTGTCAGACATGGACAAGCTTGGTTATGAGAAAGTCTATGACTATAAGGTTAAAGACCTGCAAAAACTTGACGAGCAATATGATTTCATCCTGGATACCAAAAGTAAATTCTGGCCCTGGCACTACAGCAGTAAATTGGCAAAAAACGGAATCTTTGTCACGGTAGGGGGAGATTTACCACAATTGGCAGCTTTGCTTATTTTCAAGGGGTTGATCAAAAAATTGAGCCAAAAAGAATTAAAGATACTGGGATTAAAAGCGAATCGTGGGCTGGAAGATTTTGTTAAGCTTTATCTTAAGAAGTCAATGAAGTCCAGAATAGATGGACCTTACCCGTTCGATGAAGCAGCAAATGCTCTTTCAAGATTTGGTCAGGGTCTGCACAGCGGAAAAGTTCTCCTGAAGATCGCTTCAGAATCTGAACACTAGGAATTTTAATTATTTTTTTTACTGAAGGCAGCCATATTCAAAGGGCTTTGGTTAATATAAATTTTTAGAGAAACATCCAACTAACTACTTTATGTATTGAATGGCGGGTACTCAGTGTTCCCCCTCCCTCCTCACTCATCAAGCTCTTCCAGCTCATACGCCTCAACCAAGCCTTTGTATAGCAACTCATCCGTGACCTGACTGACCATCATGCCAGTACGCTCGGAAGCTACAAAGTTACGCTTGATGTCGGGATGGGTAGTGGCGCTGAGAACTGAATGTTTCTCATAAATGAATTTGTTATTTGCTCGGATTTACATGTGACAATTCATCCATCCGTGCACCTGAAATTTGATATGCTTTGCCAAATCCTTTGACGAATAGTCCGGATTTCGGCCGCAGACGCAGCAGCTGAAAATCCGGGAGCCTGCGTAATGTTTCCATCAGTTCAGCTGCAAGTTGATCAAACAGCAACATGATCTCCTGCCAGTCTTCGGTCTCTCTCTCCACGGCTTCCGTATCACATTCAAATGTTACACGTTTTCTGGCAAAAATATTTTCCGCCTCTGTTTCGGCTTCAATCAGCATAATTCCGGCCCTGTTATCGTTCAGCAGATTGCCGGTATGTCTGGCAAGGGCGCTGACGTAAATATAAAAATTATTATTTTGATCAACTACAAAGGGGGCGTAACTGCTTTCCGGTCGACCATTTTTACCGATTGTGGATAGTTGAAGACTGCTGAATTTTGCCAAAAATGTTAAATATTCTGCTGTTATTTTTGCTGGAGGAATTGCTGACTGATTCATTTTTCGCTTCCTAGAAAAGTGTTTTGTAAAAATCAAACTAACACAAAAAAATATTTTTGGAAATTTATTTTTTTGCTTAGCCTTAGGTGCCTAATATTGAACGACTTTATTGTTCTTTGATTTTGTATATATAAAAGAAAATTTATAAAATTATTAATATTTTAATCATAATATTATCATTTACTTACGGGTAACTGGCTCATCTTTTTAGAATTCTTTTTAGTTGATTTTTCTCCCCGTTTTGCTTTAGATTAATGAGGCCAGTCTGGTAGCTTACATTCCATGGACGGGAGAAAATTTACGCCAATCTCAAACAGTAATACAGCTGATTTTGAGCGTAAAATAAACAGCAAATGGATTTGAAATATAAGAAGAATGGAGTTGAATCAAGAACAATCTATGGAATTTAAAGAGTGCGTGAAGCGCTCTTTGTCTCCACAGGCAAACCAGGCATGGCTGAACTCTTTGCAATTACTGAAAATCACTCCTTCAAAAGTGATCGTTGGAGGAGTTGCGCACAAGGTTTATCGTTACGAAATTAAGACAAATCACGAACCTCTGTTGAAAAAAGTCCTCGACGAACTTTATCCGGAAAAAGCTCCATTTTCAGAAAAAAAATTCGAATATAAAATCGGAGGCATTGCAAATCCCAAAAAAGTTATTCAACCTGAGTTTGAGCTGAAAGAAATTCCTAGCACAGAGATAGTTGAGGAAACTCTTCCTAAAAAAATCAAATCCCCAAAACAAATCGAAGCAACAATTAGTGCTCACAGTACTTGTCTGCTGGATTCCTTCATCCCCGGAAAACGCAACCTGTTGGCCAGCAGGGCTTGCAGGGCAGTCGTTGACATGCCGGGAGTTGCCTTTAATCCATTCATAATTTATGGTGAGTCAGGTGCGGGAAAGACGCATTTGCTGGAAGGAATCAATCATGAACTGCAGCAATGCAAGCCTGAGAATAAAACGGTACAGGTTGCCGCAGAAGATTTTCTGAATGATTTTATTGTCCATCTCAGAATGAACAAAATGAAAGAATTCCGTGACCGTTACCGCAAGGTTGATGCTTTTCTGCTGGATGATTTGCAGGCATTGTTGCCCTCGTCCAAGTGCCAGACTGAACTTCTTCACACAATTAATGCCTTACGCAAGAAAAAATCGCAAATCGTCATAGCCTGCGAACAGGCACCGACCCAAATTGAAGGCCTCACTTCCGGACTGCGCGGACGCCTTGAATCAGGACTTACGGTTGATATCGGTATTCCTGATGATCAAACACGTATTGCAATTCTGGAAAGCAAAGCAGTCGAACGTGGGATTCCGTTGAGCAATGAACTGGCACATTTTATTGTCCAGCATATCAAGGGCGGAATTGGACGCATGGAAGGTGTTTTGATGCGGTTGGGTGTACATGCATCATTGTTAAATGAAGAGCTAACAATAGATTTAGCAAAATACGCTCTTAAAGATTGGTTGGACGAGTCTACTAAAAATTCAAATCCTGCACAATCTTCCGGTGGTGTATTTGCTGATGAGACCGCAAATAAAATTCTGCAGCGGGTCTATGTCATGTTTCAAATTACAGAAGAAGGTCTGCTGTCCTATCGGCGTGACCGAAAACACAGCAAAGCTCGGCAGGCAGCGGTTTTTCTGCTCAAACAGCTTACCTCACTTTCCCTGAGTGAAATTGGTAAAATTGTCGGACGCAACCATTCTACTATCCATGCTACCTTGAAAAAAGTTGGGCATAGGATGTCGTCAGATGATTTTTTTCTCAAACAAATGCAGACTTTTCTGCTTGAATTTGAGGAAAAAACTGATTCCGCAACGACGCGTGCACAAAAACGCAGTTACCGTTTTTAAGTTCCTGAAGAATAATTTAAGTGGAAGCATTTCTTAACAGCTCTTCCCAACATTGCCTTTCCCTGAATTTTCAGCTAAATTAATCTGCAATCACCAAGCCCCTGAGACAGAAACATTCAGTCTGCTTTGCTTCATGTATTTTAGTTTATACCTGTTTTTGTTCGGACTGCCTGCTTTGCTGCTGATTACAGTTCCCGGATGTTCAAGTCCGCCGGAAAAGACTTATGTAAATCATCCGGAAACATTACGTAAACAAGCTGATTTAGTGTGCCAGAATACGGATGCTTCACACTTTCGGGTTGAAAATCAGATGGTTCGACTGAAACGTCAGGGCGGCGGGGAGCTTGAATTGAAACACTACAATTCTTTACTTCCGGATGGATATTATTTTTGTACACGGCAAAACCGCAAATCCTCGATCCTCGATTGATATAAGATTATGTCCGAAAATTCGCCGCCTAAAATCCTGATCCGGACACCAAACTGGCTCGGTGACCATGTGATGGCAAGTGGATTTGTCAAAGCAATTCTTGACTATTATCATGAATCAGAGGTTGATTTGATCGTTAAATCCGGATTTGAAAATTTACCTCTGCCGCGGCGTGGAAAGATACTTATATTTGATCCGGAAAAAATCTCTGCCGGAGCTTTCGGAAAAAATTTAGCTTCCGCAAATTATTCTCACTTTTACGTTCTCCCTCCAAGCTTTCCTTCTGCCTGGATGGCCTTTCAAAGTAAAATTCCGCAGCGCATCGGTTATGCCGGAGAGTTTAGAAGTCTGCTGCTGAGCAAAGCAAAAAAGCATGAGGGAAAGCCGCGTTCAGTGCACATCCTCAAGGAATACCTGAATTTGCTTGATCCGCAACTTTCCGTGGAAAAATTTCCTCCGCAGCTTGATACAAGCGCGGGCTGGATCGAAAAACATTTAAACTCTTTTCAAAAACCTCTGCCGGAATCTTATCTTGTCTTTACTCCGGGCGCTGTTTATGGCCTGGCAAAACAGTGGCCGCTTGAACATTTCCGTACCTTAGCAGCTCAAATGATTCAGCTTTTTGGAACTTCGATCCTTATTTTAGGAACTGCTGAAGATGCGGAATCCGGGGCGGAAATCTCACAGGGAATCGAAGGGGTTCATAATTATTGCGGACAAACTACTTTAACCGAATTTCTGGCAATCCTCACAAAAGCCAACCTGCTGATTGGCAATGATTCCGGAAGTATGCATTTAATGGGTGCTTTGCAGCGTCCGCAAATTGCGCTTTTCGGCTCAACATCTCCCACCTGGACTGCACCTGTCAATCCTCATGCCTCGGTCTTGAGCCGTAATTTGTCCTGCTCACCTTGTTTCGCAAGAACCTGCCGTTACGGTCACTATGACTGCCTGACCAAAATTCAGCCTGAAATCGTGCTTCAGGAGGCACAAAAAATACTCTCAACGAAAAACTAGTACTTTCACCGGACAAATCCGGCAAGAGGAATTTCTTTACTTTTCAAGTCCGGCACGCCATTCCTGCCAGTTAAGGTATGCGTTAGCGCCGATTGTGGCGAAAGGTTCCGGAGGAAGACGGTTGGGTTGAGCTTCGTTGAGGTAATCTTCGATGTATGGATTCTGGAATCCGCAAGCATACTCCGCTGCCAGAATTCCGGAGAGAGTTCCTTTGGAAACACCGAGCCCATTTTGACAACAGGCGGCAAACATATTCTTCTTGAGTTCACCAAACACGGGCACATTATTCCAGCTCAGGCAAAGCCGTCCGCCCCAGCTGTGTTCCATTTCAAGAGCTTTGAGCATCGGGAAGCGCCGCTGGAAACTCCGGTCATGGTCACGAACCGCTTTTTGAACATCCCGCTCACTAGCTTCCATAGATGAATTGAAGTGAAACTTATTGCGTATGAGAATCCGGTGACCGCCAACACCGCAAATTTTACGCACAGAAGAGCCGAATGGATTAGCCGGTGCAACTCCCCAACTCGATTCTCCGCCCAGCTTGTTGACTTCATCCATGCTCATGGCGCGGGTCATGGAGGCATATAGGAAAATGTGCATCAGCCTGCTCTGCATGAAACCAAAGCTCTGAAGGTGCCCGTTGACACTCAGAATCACCTTGGACGCCTTAACAGAGCCTTTGGGGGTTCTTGCCTGCCAAATTCCATTTGTGCGTTTCAGAGCGATTACAGGTGTTTTTTCGTAAATATCCACTTTTTCGGACATCCCCCGCGCAAAACCCCGAGTATATGCGGCAGCTTGAATGGTGACTGTTTTGGGAGTTAACAGACCGCTCAGGTAATACTCACTTCCGGTGATACGCTGCATCTCAGCGGCATCGAGCCATGTTGATGCTTCACCCATGACTTTCAAATGTTCGACGTATTCCCGGTTATGCCGGTCTCCGGATTCACTGGCGGCCGCGTTTATTTTTCCACAGGGATTAAAGACTTCCTGCGTGAATCCGTACTCTTCAGCAGCTTCTGCCGCAAAGTCAATGGCGTAACGATTTTTCCTGGTTTGCAGAACATCCTGTACAACCGCCCCCGCATAACTGTCTGTGCTGATATCATGGGGTAAATCGATCATAAAGCCGGTATTACGTCCGGAACTTCCCTCACCGATACGGATTGAATCCAGTAGGACAATACTTTCATTTTCACGAAGTTGACTTAGTCGTCTTGCGGCAGCCAAGCCCGCGAATCCTGCGCCAATGACCAGCCAGTCCGCAGTAATATCTTCCTCCAATACACGCTCTGGCTCAGGTTTCGGAAGAATCGCGTACCAACCGGAAACACCGGGATTTCCGTGACGAGTGTTTTTAACCTGAATTTTCAACGACATCGTTTTTTTGCTAGAGTCATTTAGTAAAATATATTACGTAGGTGAGAGAAAATTTTTCGCACCTAGCTGTAAGTTTACATCTTCAAGTGTTGTTTAGTTCAGGAAATTGTAGAAGTTAAACATCCACGATGATCTTGGATATTTCAGATTCCAGGGTGCGAATCACCTTTTCAAGTTCACTCATTTCTTCAGTTGTCAACGGCTGCAATGGAAGACGAGGTAGTCCTGGTCTGAGACCGGCAAGTTCACAACCGTATTTGACACTTTGCACGAATTTTCCGCCCTGCTCCAAAACACGCATCAGCGGTAGCATGGCCGACATTATTAGACGTCCTTTTGTGTAATTACCTTCGAGTACACATGCTTCATACAAGGAAATGTGTACTTTCGGTAAAAAGTTGGAACCTGCGCAAACCCAGCATTTTGCTCCCCACGCAAAATATTCCAGTGCCTGATCGTCCATACCGCAGCACAAACCGATGTTCGGATAGTCGTAAGCCAGGAGGTGAACACGATTGATGTCTCCCGAACTTTCCTTGATACCGTAGAAATTTCCGGATTTACCAACTTCATTCAGGAATTCTTCACCCATGTTGGTTCCGGTACGTCCAGGATAGTTATATAGCATAATCGGCATATTCGCGGCCTGGTCGATCTGTAGTGCGTGTTTGGCGTTTTCCAGATCGGTCGGTACCGCATAAGGAGGTGAATTAACCAGCAGAAAGTCCGCACCGGCTTTTTTGGCTTCTAAGGCAAACATTACACTATCCTGTGTGCGTGTTGCTCCTGTACCCACCATCAGCAAAACACGCTTATTGATAACCTCACTGGAGAAGTTCATCAACTCAATACGCTCCTCATTGGTCTGCGCATAATATTCTCCGGTAGAACCACCGACTGCAATGCAGTGTACGCCGGAACTAATCAGAAACTCCGCCACTTCGGCAAAAGCATCCTTGTCAATGGCACCGTCCGCTGTATGCGGTGTGATGATCGGTGTATAAATTCCTTCAAATTTCATAGTTCTCCTCATGTTTGTCCGTTCGTTATCATGATTATCAAATGAACCGAATAAATGCAACTGCAAACAATAATAAATTATTAAAGGGAGCTTCTAAAAACTCCCTTTTCAAGTCATCTCACATTAACAAGAACCTTTAGCATTTAGTCGATTTAGCGGAGTCGAAACCTAAAGCATGTAAGAAATCCTCTTTCCTTCGACAGACTCAGGACAAGCGAATCCGTTCAGGGAATGGTTATCAGAGTTGCCCTAAACTGAAAAAAATATATTACTCAGATCTTTCTGAAGCCTGAAAAAATCATAATTACGGAATTTGTAATTTCAAGCAAAACATTAATTCTTAATAATATTAGTAATATATCTAATTCATGATTCACTGCTTTACTCGAATTGATATGATTATATTGCTTTTTAATGTTTCGGCATATTTCAAAGTTTTGCTCACTATTGATGAGTCAAGCATTCACAGATTGATTATTTAGTCAATACTGAGGATAATTGCTGTGAGAATTTTTTGATATTCCTGCAAAAAGTCAGTTGATTCACAAACTGAGCTGCTAATAATCAAACTCCGTTCTTCATTTTTTGAATTTTAAAATCTAAACATTTTTTCCCAGAAATACACGACAAATGGATTGGCTACAAGCCCTCGTTCTGGGCA
>Ga0208278_1001143_pt1 | contig 12960 bp, 15 predicted proteins | sample ETN01SmetaG_FD_185794 | JGI IMG/M metagenome (GOLD analysis project Ga0208278, IMG submission 185794) | Marine microbial and viral communities from oxygen minimum zone, Eastern Pacific Ocean - ETNP2014F12-01SV259 (SPAdes) (version 2) | ecosystem: Environmental > Aquatic > Marine > Oceanic ...
TATGTCGAGTGGTTCACTCTTTGGCGTTTTCTCTACCAAAGGCCACCTATGCCACAAAGCACCGGCGGAATCTCCACTGTTGTAAGATTGCAAAAACGAGAGACACGTTTCGATAGCTGAGACGTAATCATCATTGGCGATATGCTCAAGCAGAACACCGCTAAACGTGCCAAGACAGGCTGTTAGATTGTATGTCCCAATGCAATGTGGATGGGCCATCATCCCTTGATCGAAACCTTCGTAAAGGTTATCGCCAACTGGGATAAACTGTGATTCACTAATCCCAATATTAAGAACGATAAGGTGAGGCTCAATCTTGATTGGCTTGCCATCACCACCGTTGTCTTTCGCGATAAGGTCGGTCGTAAGAACGCACAGTGAGCCATCATGAAACGCTGTTTTCTCGACAGTGTTGAATGTTGTCGTGATCTTTTCGCAAAGATCAGTGAAATCGAGTGGCTCGGCATTTGATACCAAATCTCGATCCATCTTATACGCGTTGACCCTGCTTAAAACGTGAGAAACTTCTTCTATCATTTCGCGATAACGCTCCATCGACTCATTGATATTGTTGTTAATCTCCAAGATACGAGCAGGGCGCGGGTCGTAAAGATTCTTGACGTCTTTGGGAGACGGTTTGAATATCGTGTCTAAACTTTCCCGACCAGATTTCAGTAGTTCATCGCATAACGCCTGAGTGTCCATTAATAATCCTCCAAATCACATTAAAAAAAGGGGCGACCCTTTCGGGTCACCCCACCGGGAACCGTTAGGCTCCCTTCGAGGAACGCGAAATAGTGAGACGATCACCATCGTAAAGTGTTGCGCGATCATCGACCACAGTACCGTTTAATACGATACCGATACCGTTTTGGTCGACTTCCTGACTACTCAGGAACTCCGACACCGTACTGGCACTGGTGTCAACAATTTCCCGAGGAGCGTTGTTGTTGGAAAAAATGATTGCTTTCATGTTTAATTTCTCCTTTATCATGATAATAGGGATTGAAAGAAATACAGCGAGTTTTTAATCCTTCGTGATTAGCCTCCTTTGCACTCTTAACGTGCTGGTTAAAGATTATCTTCGTGGGTTAGCCGATTTCTCGGCGACTAAGGGCTAAGCCTCTTTCCTGATAGCAAGCGCATCCAAGATACGTTGGCGTGGCTCCTCAACGAGAGCGCGATAAGCCCCCTTCGTGATGCCGTGGTCTTTCCCAAATTGGCGATACTTACGCACCATTCGCCTAATCGGGTAAGGTTTCCCTTCGTGCATCAATGGCTTCATGTTCCTGCGCTCAGATTTCTTTACGCGCCTAAGATGCACACCATAGCTATCAAGCACAAGCAGGAACATAAATTTGCGCCCTTCCTTCGTGATGATCGCGGTGCGCCATTGTGTGTCGTACCAATTCACAGGTTCCATGTCCTTCTCCAGAAAAATGCGCCCCCGAAGGGACGCGTTGATGATTAAGTGATCTCATCCGCTTGTGCGGCGGAATCGAGAACACTCAGCCCTTCACTACGTGCTGTGTCAAACGCAAACAGCCAGTGAATACAGAGATCTCCCGACCTTTCGATACAACGCATAACGTGAACGTAGTCATCGATGTGGAACTGTTCGTGAACCTTGCCGTGGCTTCTTTCGGTGTTCCAGAACATTCTCGAACAATGCTCAGTAATCCCGATGTGATCTCGTTTTGTTTCTTCATGAATCGTGTCCATAAGCACTCCCTAATAATGAATCGCCCCGAAAGGACGCGTTGATGTAAAGGCGATTAAAACTCGCCCAAGTTTGCCCAATCCTCGATTGGCTCAATTTCATCATCTTCACAACCCGGATCAACGATCTGTTGGTACTGCCATTCCAACTCAGGAATCGACCGCATCCCGCCTCCAAACCAATCTTCTTCGTGCATAGACATAATGCGTACCGAGTTGTTATCGAAAATCGAATCGATCACCGATTCAGGAAAATCAGGATGCAATTTCTTGAGTATCTCAATACTCATAATAGGTCTCCTTCTGGAATATGTAACGCACCGTCACACAGGGCTAGAACTTTCAGGTTCATCTGACCTTCATATTTTTGTAGTTGCTCCTCCAGCGAGAGGATTTCGCGCTCTATCTGATCTTGGAAATGATTCACCACGATATTACAGGCGTATGTAACTGTCTCGTTATCAACATCTCGTTCATCAAGCAAAGCAATTAAATCTTCTTGGATTCGATGGCTGAGACGTGATCCTGAACTCATACTGTCTGTCGCAAAGGTGGTTCCAACAGGAAGTGGTTTTTGTTTGTGATACATAACTTTCTCCTTTCGCTAAAAACAAACGTGAATGAAGCAAACCAGTCAGCAGACCAACTGGATCGCCGACCAATAGAGATAAAATACTTTGTATTTATTGGCGCGCACCTAAAGGGGGGGGTCAGCGGATTTCTGGGAGCCGACCCATAGAGATACGCTCAGCTACCTTTCTCCTTCATACAGGGAGAGGATTTCGCGCTCCATCTGATCCTGTCTTTGTCGTGATTCCCCCAAGTGAGTCCGGGGTCGTGGCAGTTGCTCCTTGAAATGATCTACCACGATTTGACAGACGGATGTAACTGTCTCGCTATCAACATCTCGTTCATTAAGCAAAGCGATTAAATCTTCTTGGATTCGATAGCTAAGACGTAATCCTAAACTCATACTGTCAGGGAGTAGATAGTCCAGTTGCTTATGTAAATTGTGATCCATAACTTTCTCCTTTCGCTAAAAGCGAACGTGAATGAAGCAATCCGGTCAGCAGACCAACCGGATCGCCGACTAATAGAGATAAAATACTTTGTATTTATTGGCGCGCACCTAAAGGGAAAAATCTGACATCCTTTTGCGTAGTCATTACTAACAGGACGACAAACCTGTGTTCGTAAGGGAAAATGTGGTCATACCAAAACGCGAAGGCATTGAAATGATTACCACTGATAATCGTGAACCAATCGAACGTAAGCACAGGCTCACTCCCTCAGAAATAAGCCCTGATCGTAAGAAAGTTTCGCGTGTCACGGTGTCCTCTCTGGCAAAAATGTACGACCGCGCACCTCTCACGATGCGTGACATTGCGAAATTGCGTGGATTTATACGCGATGAAGTCCAGTGCATCCTTCCACTCGCAATTCGCGCTGTCGAGGGTGACATCAAGTGGACTCCGCAACAGGTTTCGTTATTCCGCACGCTAATGGCAAAGGTTGTTCCCGACCTTTCGCAGTCGCACACGACCGTTGAGCATCGCCACGTTGACGTGAACAAGTTATCACGCGATGAACTCGAAGCGATTGCATCAGGTCTGCACGATGGGCAGGTCGAAGAATCCCCTTCCAAGGGAGTCCTGAGTGATGAAAAATCAAGCACTTAGGCTGTTGTTGTGTCATTTCCGTGTCAAACCGTGTCAAGCCAAACTCCAAGCCATCAGGACACGCAAAAAACACACAAAAAAAATGGCGACCCCCGAAGGGATCGCCATTGGTGTGCCTGTGCGCGGTTATGAATTAACCAGATTCTCGATCAGGGTTTCGAGGAGGCTTTCGATCTTCTCGACTCGCTTCGCGAGTCCCGCACCTGCCGCCGGCCTCGCCGTGAGTTCCCAATTCCCTTCGGGCTCAGCCTCTGCCTTCGGCATTTTCCCGGCACGCACTTTCGCGAGATCAGCCTTCTTGCAAGCCTTGCTTGCTTCGCGATATTCCGCACGCCCCTTCACGAGTGGGTCGGTGGACAAGTCCACCGTTACGATCATCGGGCTAACCGCCTGTATTTCGTGCAGATTTCCCTTCACGGCTACGCCGAACTTCGTGACCCGCCCGACCTTGAGCGAGCGAATCGGGTGACCGTTGAGCTCCATCCGCCCCTTCGGGCCGTTAATCGCGATTATCTTCGGCTTTGTCGTGAGAACTGGCATTGTTTTCGTAGTCATTTGCGTACTCCTGCGCTTTACGCGCCTATCCCGGTGAGTCCTGACCGAGTGGCAGGGAATCAGCGATCTGCCGATTCACCGCCAAATAGAGATAAGAGCTTTGCTCTTATTCACGCGTGAGGCATTCGCGTCGTGATGCGCGATTTCACACACGCGGGGGGGGTATACCCGCCGCCCCCCTTTTCGATTTCGCCGTGTTACCGTACCCCTCTTCACGAGCAGTAGCACCATTTTTCTTAACGTGTAACAGGAATTAGACACATGGACATCACCAAACATAAAACATTCAGCAGTTCTGTATCCGTGAACGAGCTTGCGTCATCAATGAAGCAGAAGCGTTTCCATGAAATCAAAGACCCGATAAAGCGTCAGCAAGCCATTTACGATCACCTTATGTCTATGATGATTAATACCATCCATGACAGGACTAAGGCCGCAGACCTTGCCGCCACAAGAGTAGAGACCGTAAGAGACTACGGCGGCGCAAGCCCGACTCTCGATAGCGTTCCTATTGAGGAGATCAAATGACACTAAGCCAGAAAGAGGCGGCTAAGCGTGTACTACAGGTACGCAATGCAGAGCTATCGTTTGTTGATTTCGTTAAATCAATGCACCCTGAATGGAAGATCCCCAAGTTCCAATACACGCTAATGCACGCTCTCAACTTACTAGAGAAGCGTAATCTCTACTCTGGCTTCACAGGAGACACAGATAAGAAGGGAAACCTAATTAAGAAAAACCAATATGGCGAGCCTGTTTACAACATCCTCATCAACATGCCGCCACGCCACGCCAAGTCCACGTTCGCCACCCAGTTATTCCCCGCCTACTACATGGGCCGCAACCCATCACGCTACGTAATGTCCACCTCATACAACGCCTCACTGGCAGTTGACTTTGGACGAGCAGTACGCAGTATCGCGGAAGAACCTATCTTCCCGCAGATATTCCCCCATTTCGCATTCGACCAGACATCCCGCGCCGCAGATGTGTGGCGCACCACAGATAACGGCGCATACTTCGGCATAGGCATGGGAGGCACTACATCTGGCCGACCAGCCAACCTACTCATTATCGATGACCCCATCAAAAACCGCCAAGAAGCTGAGTCCATGACCACCCGTAATAACGCATGGAACTACTACATATCCGCTCTAACCACCCGGCTCCAACCAGAAGCCAACGGCTCTCACCCCATACAGATCATGATCCTCACGCGCTGGCACCCGGACGACCCAGGTGGCCGCATCCAACTCACTGAAGATTGGCAGGAGAACAGATGGCTTCATATCAACTTCCCGGCTAAAAAAGAAGTTAATTGCGGGGTTATGAGATCCGTGGCAGAGTTGCCACCCGATGATCCGCGATATATAAAGACAGGGGAACTCTCCAAGGTATCCCCTAAAAAACGCCACTACAGCCCAACTAAGATAGTAGCCTTATGGCCTGAGCGCTTTCCCCTAGACAATCTCAACCGTATCGAACGTCTCAACCCTCGCGAATTCGCCGCCCTATACCAGCAATCCCCATACATCGAAGGCGGTAACATCATCAAGGCTGACTGGTGGAAGTTCTATGACCCCGAAATCATAAACCCCACCAACTTCAGCGCAATCATCATTGCCGCAGATACCGCCTTCAAAAAGACCGAAACCGCTGACTATTCCGTATTCCTAGTCGGCGGCCTAGCCACAGACGGCGACATCTACATTATTGACCGCGTAAAGGGTCGTTACGACTTCCCCGAACTAAAGCAGAAGGCTGTACACCTCAATACCAAATACCGTGGCAAAGGACTGCGCGGCCTCTACATCGAAGATAAAGCCTCCGGCCAATCCCTAATCCAAGAACTAAAGCATGAGTCCGGCGTTTCCGTTATCGCCTATAAGGTAAACGCAGACAAGGTAGCTCGCGCACACACTGTCACACCTCTTATAGAGGGCGGTCGCGTTTGGCTTCCCCAAGGCGCTCATTGGGTAGACGACTTTATCGACGCCACTGTCTCCTTTCCATCCGCCGTTCACGACGACGACGTAGATGCACTGTCCATCCTCTTAGACTCAATCTCTAAGATGCACGTTGGCGCATCATTCGATGCCCCCATTAATGTATCTGAATCTCTAAACAACCATTACAGTAAGCATAGAGACTCTATTTCACCCCTTTCAGAACTCAACACTTGGCGTGGTTGGGGTCTATAACGGGACGACAAATACCCTTTCAACAAAGAGAATCAAGTAATGTCAGACTATCGTGATTTACGTGGAACAGAGGATCACACAATCGTTGACCTCTCCCCTCATTTCCGCGCTTTAGAAGAACTACAAGACATAGCCTCCCTCCTTTCAGACGAGGAAGAACAAAAACTTGTAGACTTTGCTCGCGCCTGTATGGATATGTCGCACTCGCGTATATCCAAACGCTACCCCCACTGGAAGGAAGCAGACCGCGCACACGACGTATACGTACCCGACACTTCAACCCAGTTCCGCGAAAAGGCTGTTATCACTGACACCCGTGCTATCGCCGACACAGTGCAGACCTATCTTATGGCCGCACTCGCTGGTCGGAACCCTATGTTCCAACTCGAAGGTCTAAACAGGGAATCACGCAAAGTATCCATGATACTAGAGCGTGTACTCCACCAGCACATGCGCCGTACCGCAGGAGAGGCCCGTGTAGCACAGATGATGCAGGACGCCATCCGCTATGGCTTCGCCCCAACAAAAATCGTATGGGACTCCACATCAAACCATAATCGCATCATCAACTTCGATCCACGCCGCACCTTCCCTGACCCTCGCGTTTCATGGGGCGATTGGGAATCAATGGGCTTTATCGGCTTCACCGACTTTGTAACCTACAACAATCTTCTGCGCTCCGGCCTCTACCCAAAGCTGAAACGCTTTCCCGCAATGCGTAACCGACTAGACGTAACCCGCCTCGGTTGGCTTTGCCACCAGTACAACAATGAAGAGGGGCGTGGCTGGAACATTGATCCGTCACTGGCCAACGAAAGAAGTAGCACTATCAAACTATCTAACGCTAACGTAGTTGACGAACTCTGGGTAAACCTAGCGGGTTACGAAGTAGGCTTACCTAACGTCGAATCCATTTGGCTTCTCCTAACCATACTCGACGAACAGTATGTTATACGATGCCAACTCAACCCGTACGGCCAGCAGTTCCCGATAGTTATGGGCGGCATCTATCACGATAGCCACAAGACATACGGCCAATCACTATACGACCTGCTCCTACCCCTTCACGATGTCGCCACTTGGCTACTTCGCTCTCGTATAGATAACGTACAAGCCGCACTCAACAACTTGATCTTTGCAGACCCAACACAGGTCTCCATCCCAGATCTTATTGACCGTAACCCATGGGGCGTCGTACGAACAATGCCGGGAACAAACCCCGGCGACGGCGTATTCATAGCCCAAGTCCCTGACGTAACAAGAGGACACTGGAACGACATCGGCGCTATCTCTGAACTCAAGAACAGAACTGCCGCCGCATCAGACGCGCAACAGGGTGTGCCCACACCAGACGTACGCACTGCAACTGAGATCCAGCGCCTTACACAGCTTGGCTCTCAACGTCTTGGCGTAATGTCCAGAGTAATATCAGCAACCACAATACGACCAATGGTTCGTATGATGGTCGCAAACATTCAAGATGCTCTACCCTTCCAAGGCTCCATCCGGGTTGACCCCTTCGACATGCCAAGCCAACTCGCAGGTTCTGTCGAAGATGATTACATCGATTATGAATCCAACGTCGATCTACAGGGTTCAGTGGACTACCTTGTTGTAGATGGAACCCTACCACTTGAACCAACACGCAACGCCGAGACTTGGATGTCCATACTCCAGATCATGCACCAGACCGGGCTAAACATGGAATACAACTCAGGAAAGATCGCAGAAGAAGCCATCCGTGCGATGGGTATCTCCGACCTGGATCAGTTCCGCATCAGTCCCGAACAACTCCAACAGGGAATGTCTCCAAGCCAACAGATGGCGATGATGGAGAAAGCTCGTGGCGCTTCAGTCCAACCTGAAGGGGAAGTTCAATCCCAAGTAAGCCAAGGCAACCTTACACCTATGAGGGCCGCGTAATGCTAGACCCACACTTAACCGCACTAACGAGCCGAGTAGACGAACTCGAAGTCTTCTTGGCAAAGATAAGACAGGAGATCGCATCCGAAATTACGAAGCATTTGGATGAAGCCATAAAGGTAAAGACTCCACCTGAAGATATTGCAGACACCACACAGGATCTAGTCATCAGGGTTGGCAATCTATCTGCCGAACTAAAAACATTATCTCGCGCTGTTGAATCAATTGATGAACGCTACCCGGATGATGATGAAATTGCCTTATCCAAGAAACACGTTATCAAATTCATGAAAGCCAAGGGTTGGTACGACAAATAAAGGAGCCGCAGAATAATGGCTATCACAAGACCTAGCACTGAACAGATCAGGTTCACTTCATCGAAAACGGGATCACACGTACTCGACACCTATCTCGAAGCCTGTGAGTTCGGCAGCAGAAATATATACGATATCCTCGGAGACATCTTCGATAGCTCAACTGGACTTGTCGATTCTGATTCATTCCAACTCAAGATCGACTCATCCACAAGAAGCCTGCAAACCCGGATGGGGACATTCTCTAGCCCGTCGGTTTCATGGACTAACGTAGACGGCGGATACATATTCCGCCAGAGGGGCGCTCACGCTAACGCAACTGCGTACGAACAACTCGACGTTGTTACCTACAACAATGGTACATACGTCTGCAAAACCGCACACACCTCTTCAGCGGCGACACCTTCGGGCACAAACTTTGCGACCATCCTCGATGGCACCGCACTAGGCACGGCAACCACTTCAGCCGCTGCAGACGCAGCCACCGCCACAGCCCAAGCCAACACAGCAACCACACAAGCCACAGCCGCCGCCGCGAGCGCTGTAACTGCTACCAACTACGCTACGAAAATTAACGGTGCAGTTACTGGAACTGATTACAGTGCGAAAGCATGGTCAATCGGCGGCACCGGAATAGATAACACCGCATTACGCGGTAGTGCAAAAGATTGGGCGACCAAGACGGGAGCAACCGTTGATGGAACAAACTATAGCGCCAAGCATTGGGCAACACAGGCAGATGTAGTAACTGTTGCTACAAACATAGCTGACATCACTGCGGTAGCTGGCAAAGCAACTCAAATAGGATTACTTGGTACAGCAGACGCTGTTACTGACATGAATACATTAGGCACGGCTGATGTCGTTGCTGATATGAACACTTTAGGAACTGCGGATGTTGTGGCGGATATGAATACCCTCGCTATCGCCGATGTTGTTGCCGACATGAACACATTAGCTGTGGCGGATGTGATCGCCGACATGAACACGTTAGGAACTGCCGACATCGTTGCTGATATGAATCTGCTCGGCACTACAAGCAATGTTGCGGCGATGGCTTTACTTGGGACTTCTGATGCAGTAGCGGATATGAATACATTAGGGACTGCGGCTGTAGTAGCAGACCTTAATATCCTTGGAACCGCCGATGTAGTTGCTGACATGAATACTTTGGCTACAGCCGACGTAGTAGCCGATATGAATACTCTCGGCACGGCAGATGTTGTTACTGATATGAACACCCTCGGTACAGCCGACGTAGTTACTGATATGAACGTGCTGGGAACAGCCGGAAACGTAACTGCGATGAACACCCTCGGCACAGCCACTAACGTAACCAACATGGCCTCTGTTGCCGCGAATATTACCGGGGTCAATTCATTCGCTGATAAATATCGTGTACAGGCCAGTGCGCCATCCTCCTCATTAGACGATGGCGACTTATGGTATGACACCGCTAATGATGCGATGAAGGTATATAACGGCACTAACTGGGTTTCCTCAGCCGGGTTCGCGTCTTTCGGCATCTCAGACATGACAGACGTAACCGTCACCTCAGTAGCCGACAACGAAGTTCTGGCTTGGGACTCATCCTTATCTAAATGGATAAACCAGACCCCATCAGAAGCATCCATCGACGTTTCCGATCTAGCAGATACTACGATCACCTCCGTAGCAGACAACGAAGTCCTGGCTTACGATAACAGCTCATCCAAGTGGATAAACCAAACAGCGGCTGAATCAGGCTTAGCTACATCCGCTCATAATCATACTGGGACTTATGAGGCGGCTAACGCGAATATCCAAAGCCATATCGCCGATGCTGACAAACATGGAGAGATAGATGATGCCGCTACAGGGACGACAGATTTATGGTCAGCAAGCAAAATCAATACCGTAACATCAGGAAATACTACTTTAATTTCGGCTAACACTGCCGCAATTTCGGCTAACACTACCGCAATTTCGGCTAACACTGCCAAGGTAACAAACGCTACACACACTGGTGATGTAACAGGTTCAACGGCCCTTACTATTGCTGCTGATGCGGTAGATATTGCTATGCTTAGTGCAACAGGCACGGCATCTGCAACTACGTTTTTAAGAGGGGATAATACTTGGACAGCAGTAGATGCTTTGCCATCACAATCAGGTAATGCAGGTAAGTATTTAACAACCAATGCTACAACTGCAAGTTGGGCAACCTTGGATACAGATGCCAACACAACAACCAAGGGCTTGTACGAACACGAACACACTATTGATGCAAACTACAGTATAGCAAATGGTTCAAACGCTTTAAGTGCAGGGCCAATAACAATTGACACCGGGAATAGTGTTACAGTGCCAACAGGTAGCACTTGGGTAATCGTATAGGTGATATAGATGGCTAAAGTAAAAATTCAAGGTTCGGCAAGCGGTACAGGAATATTAACTATAACCGCTCCGAATACGAGTACGGATAGAACGGTTACATTACCAGACTCAACTGGTACTATCTTAGATGAAAACTCTAGTTTACCAGCAGGTAATCTGACAGGGAATCTACCTGCTATAGATGGTTCTAGTTTAACAGGTCTTACTTCTTCATTTTCTGGATTGACAGACACTACAGTATCAGCATCAGACCCAACCGTATCAACTAACCCATCAGCCGTAGGTCATCTTTGGGTGAACTCTACTTCAGGCGAAGCATATATTTGTACTAGTGCAACTAATAATGCTAATGCTTGGACTAATATAGGGCCAGGTACTGGTGATGTAGAACCACCTTATAATATAGATTGTCTTATTATTGCAGGTGGTGGCGGTGGAGGCCCGCACGCAGGTGCTGGTGGTGGTGGAGCAGGCGGTTATCGTAATTCCTATAGCACTGAAACTTCTGGCGGTGGAGGTTCATCAGAGACTTCATTAACTATTGAACCAGCAATAACTTATACTATTACAGTAGGGGCTGGTGGTACTTCCACCGGTGGCAACAACCCGCCCTACGCCACTAGTGGTTCTAATTCTGTTATTAGTGGAACAGGAATAACTACTATTACTTCTACTGGTGGTGGTGCTGGTAGTTATAGCGGGGCAGCTTTAGCGGGTGGTTCTGGCGGTGGTGGCGGTGGTGCTGGAGGCTCTGGAACATCTGGTCAAGGTTATAGTGGTGCCTCTGGCAATAGCAATCCGCTTATAGGTGGTGGTGGCGGTGGTGCTGGAGCAGTAGGCGGCAATTATTCTAGTTCTGTTGGTGGTGTAGGTGGCAGTGGTGTTGCGTCATCAATTTCTGGCTCTAGTATAACAAGGGCTGGTGGCGGTGGTGGCGGCGCTCATACTGGTGGTTGTACAGGTGGTGCTGGTGGTTCTGGTGGCGGTGGTGCTGGAGCTAGTTATGGTACTACTGATGGTGTTGCTGGAACAACAAATACTGGTTCTGGCGGCGGTGGTGCTGGTGGCAGATCAGGGATAAATGCACAATCTGGTGGTCATGGGGGCTCTGGGGTGGCAATTCTTCGTATGCTTACATCTGATTATTCAGGTACAACAACAGGTTCGCCTTCAGTAACAACATCAGGCTCAGATACAATTCTCACATTTAATGGCTCGGGCTCATACACAGGATAAAATTATGGCGCATTACGCAGAATTAGACTCAACAAACAATGTATTAAAAGTTCACGTACTCAACAATGAAGTAATAACTGACTCTGATGGCAGCGAACAGGAACAAGTTGGTGTTGATTTCTTAACCAACCATAACGGTGGTGTGGGTTGGTATAAGCAGACATCATACAACGGAAACTTTAGAAAGAACTATGCTGGAATAGGATATACCTATGACTCAACAAGAGATGCTTTCATTGCACCTCAACCATATAATTCTTGGACTCTTAATGAAGATACTTGTCAATGGGAGTCACCAGTAGCTTATCCTGATGATGATAAAATGTATGATTGGGATGAGGCAACAACTAACTGGGTGGAGATAGAATAATGGCAATAGTGATTAACGGAAGCGGAACAGTAACAGGCATCTCCGTCGGTGGCTTGCCAGATGGAATAGTTGATGATGGCACTCTGGCAACAGATTCAGTAACCGCAGCCAAACTTAAAGATGATGCTATAGCGACAGGTGATTTGCCAGCAGGGAGTGTGATACAGGTTGTGACGGCGACCTACTCAACTAACACAGTATTCAGTTCGACCTCCTATGCCAGTAGCGGGCTTTCTTGTTCTATTACACCAGCATCATCTTCCAACAAAATTTTAATTTTGTATTCAGGAATGTGTCGGGCACACGCAAATGCAAGCCATGATGCCCCCCGACCCATGAGCATTAGAATTTATCGAGTTACCGATACAACTGCAATTATCACACAAAATACAAACGAAGTGATGGTGAAAACGGATACTGGGGTGACCAAGGAGGGAGGATGGGCATGGACGCAAAGTTTTTGTACCTTGGATAGTCCATCAACAGCGTCATCGGTGGAATACCGTATTGACGGAAGAGTGGATAACACCGCTTATAGGCTGTCAATGAATAGTCAGGGTTCTGATTCAACATTAACTTTATTGGAG
>Ga0208278_1001152_pt1 | contig 12895 bp, 10 predicted proteins | sample ETN01SmetaG_FD_185794 | JGI IMG/M metagenome (GOLD analysis project Ga0208278, IMG submission 185794) | Marine microbial and viral communities from oxygen minimum zone, Eastern Pacific Ocean - ETNP2014F12-01SV259 (SPAdes) (version 2) | ecosystem: Environmental > Aquatic > Marine > Oceanic ...
CCTGCGTATTCGGCACCGCGCCGATGGCTTCAGCCACAATCGTGGAGGTGGGTTTGACGGCGTAAGGATGTGATTCAGAGCCAACCCACACCGCCCCGATTCGCTCCGGGTCCACCCCGGCGCGCGCCACTGCGTTGCGCGCCGCCTCGATAGACATTGTGACCACATCCTCGTCCAGCCCAGCGACCGCTTTTTCCTCCACCGGCAGCCCGGCTGTGCCCTCCGTCCACACGCGCGAGACCTCGGCCGCGGGCAGGCGGAAGCGCGGCAGATACGCGCCGTAACCCACAATGCCCACGGCGCGCGCAGGCTGCATCACGCCCGCAATTCGCTCGTGCTCAGCCATCATTGCTCTCCACCCTAGGCATTTCCGTTCACCCTATTCTCCAAGATTGCAGCATCTCGCGGGCGCGGTCCACGCGTACTTGTCCTTCGACCACCAGCTGCCGGGCCAACCGCTCTACTTCAGCGCCCTCCGCACCGGCTGCAATCGCAACTTGGCGCGCATGCAACCCCATGTGCCCGCGCTGGATTCCTTCAGTAGACAGCGCCCGCAGCGCGGCAAGATTCTGCGCCAACCCGACGGACACTATGATTTCGGCCAATTCTGCGGCCGACCCCACCCCCAGCAGCTGCAAAGCCGCCTGTGCCCCCGGATGCACGCGGGTAGCGCCGCCGACCGTGCCAACTGCCATGGGCATTTCCAGTTCGCCGAGTAGGTCTCCATTCTCATCCTTGCGCCACCGCGAAAGGCTGCTGTAGCACCCACTGCGGGCGGCGTATGCGTGTGCACCGGCTTCAATCGCGCGCCAATCATTTCCGGTGGCAATCACCACCGCATCCACCCCGTTCATGATGCCCTTATTATGAGTGGCCGCCCGATAAGGGTCAGCCGCCGCGAATGCCCACGCCTCGATTATCCCATCGCGTACCCGCTTGCCACTGTAACCGCCAAACGCCAACTCGGTTTGCGGGATGCACACTCGCGCGCGCGCCAGCCGGCGATCGGCCAGGTTCGAGAGAATGCGCAGGTGCACTCTGCCTCCGGTAATCTGCTCCAAAAGCGGTGCCAGCGCCTCGGTCGCGGTGTTTATCGCGTTTGCGCCCATCGCATCGCGGGTGTCGTAAATCAGGTGAGCCACCAGAAAAGGCCCGATGGGCGAACGCTCAATGACGCGCACTTCAAAATCGCGCGCGCCACCGCCCAACTCCGAAATGACTGGGTCGATGCCCTCTACCGCCGCGAGAACGCGCACTCTCTGCTCCAGAAGAGCCGCTTTCGCCGCCTCGACATCTTCAACATCCAGAATCTGCAATTGGCCAATCATCTCCGGCGGCGAGCACTCAGCGCGAAAACCGCCGCCGGCACGCGCGAGTTTCGCCATGAAACTGGCGCCCGCCACCACGGACGGCTCCTCAATTGCCATCGGCACCAGCACATCGCGGCCATTCACCACAAAATTAGCAGCCACCCCGAGCGGCAACGCGAACACGCCCACCACGTTTTCAATCATCTGATCGGCGAGCTCGGGGGTAAGGCCCGCCGCGCCGAGCAGGGCAGCCTGTTGCTCGACGGGCAACTCGGCGCGCTCGGCCACGTTATGCATCCGCTGCTTCGTGTCCAGATCGTAAAAGCCGGGCAATCGGGAGGTAGTCTGCATGGGACTCATTCCAGTGTCAGTGGCTGACACGAAAAACACCGAAGCGTTTTCGGCGTCTGAGAAAGAAGAATATGCGGAAACCCTTTCAAAAGCTATCAGGTTATTTCTTGAAACGTCCTCAGCGCAGCTTCGCAACGTCAGCGCTATGTGTCCTCCCCAAGATACTTGGCCAGGTCGCTCAAGGATCCCTGCCCGGGGACGCGCACGCGCTGCCAGGTAAATGCGCCGGAGAGTTCGTGCTCGACCCCATATTCAGTGGTCACCGCGCCCCAAAAACCAAGCGCCCGCAAGTAATCGATTACCTGCTGGTCATATCGCCCACTTGGGTAGCAGAAAAAACGCGGCTGCCTGCCGATGTGCGCCTGAAGGGTTTGCATGGAACCGAGCACTTGAAACTCCACTAGTTCGAAAGGACGATTGGAAAGTTGCACGTGCGTCTTGCTATGGGGCTCGAGATTCCAGCCGGCGGCGGCCAGTTCCCGCGCCATTTCCCATGTCAGGTAAGCCGGTTGGCGCTCATCCATCAGGCCGGTGAGCAGAAACACTGTGCCGAAATAGCCGAACACCTGCATGTGCGGAAACGCGTGTTTATACAATCCCCGATAACCGTCATCGAAGGTGAAGACAATCGGCTTTTCCGGAAGCGTTTTCCCACGCGCAAGGTGATAGAGCAAATCATACAGGCTGACCGAACGATAGCCGCGCGCGTGCAAATAGGCGAGCTGCTGCCTGAAGATTCCCGGTTGCACGGTCAACCCCACCCGCAACTCATCCGCGTCTTCCGGTAGCGGCTCAACATAGTGGTACATCAGAATGGGCACATGCGCCACGCGCTCAGCTGCGTGAGAGTCCGGCGTGGGCCATGGGGTGGGCACGGGCGTAGGTGGGTCATTAGTGGGTACAGGACTGGCCGTTGCCGTGTGCGTGGCCGGGACGGCGGTGGCAGTTGGGGTACTCGTCAGTGTTTCCGTGACTGTTGGCGGCACCACCGTGGGTGTGCTGCTGGCTGCAACCGTGTGCGTCGCCGGGGGCAAGGATGGAACCACGGCATTCGGCACACGTGACGGCACGGTGGTGGCTTCGGCAGTAGCCGCCACCGTCGGCGCGGCTGCCAACCGTTGTACCGGCTGCGGCGCGCAGTTTGCCAGGCCCAGACTCAAAACGAGCAGCGCGCCCGCTTTCAGATCGCTAATGCCTGAACGTATGCGTACCTTGCTTTTCCGGATTTGCGGAAGCATTAAACGAAAATCCCCGTCTGTGCGGGGATTCGTTTGTCACCCGCCATGACAACTGTTATTCGGGAAGCATCTCTGTGCCGAGAAAGAAGTCAAGCCAAATCCAGACCAGGGAGGCATAGGCCAGACACAGGAAAGTGAAATTATTCAGGATGACATCCAATACTCCAAAGTTTAAGTCAACTGCGTAACGCTCCAGGCTGGTGCCAAACGCCACCACGGTGGCATAGCCCGCCAACGCCCCAATTGAGAGAGATAAAAGCCATACTGCCACCCGCTTTGCCGCCATGCTGTCCTCCGATGAACTATGTTACAAACGTCCAAAATTGTAGTGTAAACCGAACCTGCCGTCAAGTAAATCTCGAGCGACGCCCGCCAAGCCGGATTTCACTTGTGCACGCGCGCCAGAAGACGGAACTGTGCCACAGCCGCCGTCTGCCGCTATTCAAGCAGGCCCATCACCGCCACGACGAGGAAACCCAACGCGAACAACAGCAGAAACGGAGCTAATCCCGGCAGCCGCTGCAGCGCGAGGGCGGCGGCCGCGAGCGCAAACCCCGCCAGCGCAAACTCGACCCAGGTTGACCAATCCGTGCTCAGAGCGTATGCGCGCCCGTCCGGGCCGCGTCCTGCATCCGTCTTCGGGGTGCGCAAGAATTCGGTCGGCCGATGCCCAGAAAGCGCTTCCAAGACCGCGCGGGTGTTGTTCAGCGCAATTCCCACCCCCAGCAGCATTAGTGCCGGAAACCAGAGTGCCCTCTTAATGCCGCGCGGATACGCGTTTGTTTGGGCCACAGCGTAAAGCACCGGCGGACCTAGACCGGCGAGGCCAAGCAGTCCCGGCATTACATTGCCGGCCCCGCCCAGCAACACCACTGGCATGCTGGCGAGGAGCAGACAGAGCATCATGGGATGCATAAGATAACCGCCCAGATGCAGCAGGCCTTGAACACGCTTCCAGAGCGAAAACTCAGCCCGAACCACACGGGCGGCATGCTTGAGCAGGCATTGCACCGAACCCTTCACCCAGCGGAATTGCTGCTGCTTGAAAGCCAGCAGGCTGCGAGGCACTTCCGCGGGCACGACCACATTGGGCAGATAGTGGAATTCCCAACCGCGCAGCTGCGCACGATAAGAAAGGTCGAGGTCTTCAGCGAGTGTGTCCGCCTGCCAGCCGCCTGAACTCTCGATGCAATCCCGACGCCACACCCCGGCAGAGCCGTTGAAGTTAAACAGCAACCCGTTGGCGCTGCGCGCAACCTGCTCCACCACCATGTGGCCATCCAGGGCCAGCGCCTGGGCCCGCGTAAGCATGCTATGGGTCGCATTCAGATGACCCCAGCGCGTCTGCACCATACCCACCCGCGACGTAAAAAAATGTGGCATAGTGCGCTTCAGGAAATCCACCGGCGGCACGAAATCAGCATCGAACACCGCGACGAACTCTCCGGCAGCGCACCGCAAGCCGGCTGCAAGCGCCCCGGCTTTGTTTCCCGTTCTGTGCTCGCGATGCAGGCAAATGATATCCACACCCCGCGCCCGATGCAAAGCCACTCGCCGCCGCGCGAGCAGTGTGGTCTCATCCGTTGAATCATCCAATACCTGAATCGACAGGCGCTGCGGTGGATAATCCAGTCGCACGATCGCGTCAATCAGACGCTCCACCACCAGGCGCTCATTGAAAAGTGGAAGTTGTACGGTCACATGCGGCCAGTCGCTCAGGGGCCGGGGGGTAAATCGTGATTGACGGCTGCGCAGGAAAAGCAGCGTCAGCACAAGGATGTTGAATCCATAGAGTGCCAGTACAGAAGCTGAAAACACGTATGCGCTCTGGGCGAAGACGGCTAACGACATTGCGGGCACGACCCAAGAAAGGCCCGGATTAATAGGGCTCCGGAATAGGGGATCACCGTAGCGGATTATAATCCAGCTGCAAGCGCCTGCCAAATTGACGCGCACACCTGGCGCTGCTATTATGCCCGTGCCAGCCGGGTGATTTCTGCGCAGCGCTGGCCGCTTCCCGGGCACAATTTGACGACATGGCAACTCCCGCCGACCCAGGCCGCAGGCACAGGCTACACAGAACCCTGATTACGGTGATCTTGCTGACGGTTCCTTTCTACGTGGCCGGTTTCGCCGCGCTGCAGTTCCTGCCCGACCCGGGAGCCGGGGCAGACGCCTCCACGCCCACTGTCACCACAGCGCCGCCCAAAGTGAGCACATTATTACCGCGAACCACGCCGACGGATACCCCTGCACCTCCAACACCAGAACCTCTGGCAATGGTGAATGTTGACTGGGGCAACCTGCGTTCCGGGCCAGGCACGGTCTACGTGGTCGTAGCTCAACTTGACGAGGGCACGGAATTGGCCCCTCTGGAGAGGAATGAGCTCGCTGATTGGCTCAGAGTGGAGGTCAAAGGGACGGGCAAGCAGGGGTGGATATCCACGACCATTGTTGATATAAACTTTGCCACTGAGACGCTACCAGTGGCGGAGGAGATGCCGCCTACGCCAACGGCCACCGCCACGCCGAGCCCGAGCAGCACTCCGACAGCTACCGCCAGTAGCACAGCGACCGCCACTTCCACGCACACAAGCACTCCCACAGAGACTGCGACTCGCACGCCCACGGCCACCACGACAGCCACCGCAAGTGCCACGGCCACACCGACTGACACGCCATCACCGACTGACACTGATACGGCCACGCCAACTCCCACTGATACGGCCACGCCAACTCCCACTGATACGGCCACCAGTACAGCAACTCCCACACCGAGCCCAACGCCCTAGCCGACCAGCAGCAATCCACTGTGCACCGGCCTCGATGAGTGAGTGCCGCGCGCTATTCAGTTTTCAGTTTGCTTGCGTTTCGGTATCCGCCGAGAGATGGCGGGCAGTGAGATGAACTTCGGGGAATTACGCAGTCGAGTCCGTGGGAACGCCCGGCAACACGCGCACATCACCATGCACGCGCCGAATACGCAGTAAATCACGGAACATACGATACACGCCGGGAAATAACCGTACCGTGCTGCCCGAAGAATCCGCCCAGCGCACCGGCAGCTCCTCCATGCGCAAGCCGGCCCGCTTGGCGAGGTAAAGAATCTCGACATCGAACATGAAACGTTCAATCACCGCGCGCTCATACAGCGGTCGCACCGCGTCGCCGCGCGCGGCCTTGAAACCACATTGCGTGTCGGAAAACTGGCGCAGGCCGACAATGGCGTTACGCATGCGGTCGAACACCGCTGATGCCATGCGCCGAAAAAGGGGTGATTTGCGCTCAATGCGCGCATCCGGATGCGCGCGCGAGCCCACCACTAAATCTACTCCCGACTGCAGCCGGGGCATCGCGCGGTCGATTTCCTCCACCGGTGTGGAAAGGTCGGCATCGAGAAAAACAATCCACATGCCCGTGGCTGCCAGAACCCCGGTGCGCACCGCGAATCCTTTGCCGCGGTTCGGTCGATATTGAATCAGACGCGCGCGCACTTCCCCACCGATAGCCTGTTCCACAATCTCCGCGGTCGCATCCGCGCTGCCGTCATCCACCACAATCAACTCCCACGAACGCCCTCCCTCGCGCAGGAAACCCATTATCGCCTGCACGCCGGGCATAATTCGCGCGGCCTCATTAAAAGCCGGCACGATGACAGAAAGTTCCACTGCATTCTTGGGGGCAAAGCTCATTCGAGCGCGCGCAATCTCTCCGCCAGCGCGTTGGAGACGGCGTGATTGACGATCAGGTGCCCGTCCTCCTGCTGGCCGATATGGTCGCTGGGGATGCGCACCACCAGGTCAGCCCCGGCTGCCAGCCGGCTGCCGCCGCTGCCAGTAATGCCAATCACCGTGCCGGAAAACTCGGTCTGCACGCATTTCATCGCCTTAATCAGGTTGGGAGAATCTCCGCTGGTGGAAATAACGATGAGCACATCGCCCGCCCGCATCAGGTTGCGCAGCGGTTCCACGAACACGTCCTCAAAAGAAGCATCATTGCCCCACGCTGTGAGCAACGGCACATTGTCGGTCAACGCAATCGCGCGGAAGCGCCGTTTGCCGGGCACAATGGTCAGCTTGCAAAGGTCGTTCATCATGTGCGCCGCCGTTGCCGCACTGCCGCCATTACCGATGATAAAGACCTGGCGATCCTCTCTCCAAGCGGCCAGCAACGCATCGACTACAGCCTGCACGTCACCGCGAGACAAATCCCGAATCGCCGTTTCCAGACCGGTCAGATATTCATCGACATAACTCATTTTGATTACCTTCCCAGCGGATTACTCACCTCCATCCGCCGCGCACCGTTCCAAGCTGGCGCATTTTCTTCCGCGCCCGCGTCGCGAAATCCCCGAAATCAGGCTGCTGCTGCGCCCATTCCAGGTACTCAGCCACGCTTTGTTCCACCGTCCCGACCGGCTGCCAGCCCAGCTCGCCCAGCTGCCCGATATCAGAGCTAATGTGGCGGGTGTCTCCAAAGCGATATTCGCCCCGGCAAACCGGTGTCAACTCCGGCCGCCCGATCGCCTCCGCCATTGTGCGCGCAAACTGGTTTACCGTCACCCGCCGGCCGCCGCCGACGTTAAACGTGCGGAGGTCAGCACGTGCGTCTTCCAGAGCCAGTAGATTCGCGCGCGCTACATCGCCCACGTAAACATAGTCGCGGATCTGCTCGCCATCTTCATAAGCCGTCGGGCGCTCACCGGCAAGCATCTGCATCGCGAAAATGCGCAGTACGCCGGAATAGGCATTGCGAAACGATTGCCGCGCGCCCTGCACGATTGAATAGCGCAACGCCACGGATGGAATCTCGTAGCGCTGGCCAAGCACAAGCGCAATCATCTCCTGCGTGTATTTGCTCATCGCATAAGAATTATGCGGATTCACGCGCTTTTCGTCGGTCTCAACGGCCTCCAGCTGCGCCCCGCACAGCGGGCACTGCGGCTCCCAATCCTGTCGCTCGAGTTGCGCGGTCGTGCGCGGCGGCGGATATTGCACGCCATGCGTAGCGCAGAGATATTTTCCCTCACCATATGAAGCTTGCGAAGAGGCGAGCACAACTTTACGGATGGGAAATCCATGTTCAATAATGACTTCATACAGCAGCGCTGTGCCGACGGCGTTTACATGGAAAAACTTGGAAAAATCGGGCAAATAATCCTGATAAGCCGCCAGGTGGAAAACGGCATCAATGCCTTCAAGTGCCCGCTCCCAATCCGCCTTCTCACGCACATCCCCGGCTATGAACTCCGCCTGCTCCGCACAATAATCGGGCAACTGTCCACTGCGGTGCACCGGCGGCGAGAGATTGTCGAAAACGCGCACCTGATACCCACGGCTCAACAGCAAATCCACCGTGTGCGAGCCGATGAAGCCGGCCCCGCCCGTGACGAGTATGCGTTTCATCTCCACGTGTTAGAATCCTGCCGGAATGCCCACCGATTCAATTGCGCCGCGCCGTCCCCGCAGCGCAGTGTTTCTTGACCGAGACGGCGTAATCAACGAGAACCGCAGCGATTACGTGCGCAGCACCGAGCAGCTGCACATCTTCCCGGCCACCCTTCCGGCGCTTGCGCGACTGGCGCAATCCGAGCATGCCATCGTGATTGTCACCAACCAGTCCGCAATCGGGCGCGGATTGGTGTCTGCGGAAACCGTTGCCCAGACAAACCACTACTTGCTCGAACGAATCCACGCGGCCGGTGGCCGCATCGACGCGCTCTATCTCTGTCCACACGCCCCGGATGACGCCTGTGAATGCCGCAAGCCCCGCCCCGGCCTGCTGCTGCAGGCTGGCAGCGAACTGCAGCTGGATCTGACCCGCTCGTGGCTCATCGGCGACGCCATTAGTGACCTGCAGGCCGCCATCGCCTCGGGCGTGCGCCCGATTCTGGTGGGTACCGGGCGTGGTAAGGAGGCGTCCCTCCAGTTGGCCTCCGAGGGTCTGGCAAACATATCCTTTCTGCCCGACCTTGTCGAAGCAGTCGAGCACGTACTCGCTTCCGCTTGACGCCACCATTTCAGCGCGCGACCTCCACGCTGTACAGCGTGACGTGGTCGCGAATCGTGGTGGCGCTGGCGTCGCTCACCGGCAGCCGGACGCCATCCGCGGGCGAGTACATCACTGTCCATAGGTCGTAATGTCCGGGCGGCAAATCATCTGGAAGAGCAAAGGCAACATTGTGACGCACCACATCCCCCTCGCGCCAGCTGCTTGTCGGCCAAAACCCACCCACCGGCCGGCTATCGTTCTGCAGCGCGATCGTTCCCTTCGGGTTCATCAGGAACGTACCGATCGTGTAGTTCTTCTGGATGTCTTGCAGCGCCTGCCACTGCATTGAAAGGTTCAATACGCTGCCCGGTCTCACCAGACCGGGCGGTGGCTGCGGGTCATATCCGCGCAGCGCAATCCCATCCCCGAGAAAAACCTCCAGGCGGAACTCGGGCGCCGCCTCGCGCGGCGGAGCGGTCGCGCTCGAAAAGCTGATTGCGTGCACATCGTCAGCGTAATCGCGTGCGCGAATGCGGTGAAACTCGGTGTTCATCCACCATTCCATCGGCCGGACGACATTGGTGTGATATATGCCGGTTTCCATCACCAAAACTACAGTCTGATGCTGGCGACCGAAATAATCGACCGGGCTCCATGCATCAGGGTTGAGAAGGTCGAAGGGGTCGGTGCCGGGGTCCGGCGCGCTGCCGCCGGCGGGGATCAACTCATTCGGGTTCAGTTCCAGCGTGTACCACATCGCATCGCCCTTGTAGTAATTGAGCATGTAATCGAAGTAAGTGCGATTGTTGAGGAAGATGACCGCATCCGGAAGCGCGGTGGTCTCCAGCTCGGCACGCATGGAGTGCAGAGCGACATTTTCGCCCCGATAGCGTTGGTCACGATAGAGGCGCTGCAGCGCAAATAGTGAAATGCCGAGAAGCGCCAATATAATTAGGGCCGTTGCAGCGGCAGCGGAAGAGCGGCCCATTTCGGCCCGCTTTAACCAGCGCAGCAACAGGGCCAATGCAGCCACACCCAGCATCAGGGCAATCGCTAGCGCCCAATCCGGCCCGTCCACGCCGGCCTGCACCCAGGCGAAATCCGCCGTCGCGCCAGCCAGCAGAATACGCCAGTGGCCCGCAATAGGTGCAAAAACCGGGGACCATATCGCCACTGTCCACGGTGCTCCCGGGATTCCGGTCGCATCCAGAACCGCGTAGTAATCCAGTGGATTCACCCACACCGCTCCAATCTGCACCGCGAATCCCAACAGCGCCAACAGCGCGAGCGTCAGCCTCCAGCGGCCTCTTCCATTTCCCTCTCCGCAGCGCTGCAGCGCCGGGGCCACGCCTAACATCACAATAGGCATCACCGGAACGAGATAGCGCGGACCCCAATTTGTGCCGCCGAACCAGACGACACCCCGCACCAATGCATAGACCGCAACAAAAGCCGTGAGCATCAACAACGGCCAACTGGTGTCGAGCCGGCGCTCCCTGCTTGCTAGCCACGGGGCTGCCAGTGCCAGCAGCAAAACCGGGGAGTGCCAGAAGACACCTTTGCCCGGGCTAATCAGAAATCCGAGCGCGCCTTCACCTGCGAGGAAAAGGTTGTTGTAGGCCTCTGAAACACGCGCGACGGGATGAAAGCGGAAAACTCCCGCGGCCAGCACTCTGGTGTAAGCAAACATCCCCCCGAAAGCCAGGCAGACAAGCGCGGCCACCAGAAGCCCGAGCTGCCAGCCTTGCTGCCGTGAGCGCGGCAGATGACGCCGCCCGACCAGTGGAATTAGCACGAGCATCGGCAGACCCACCGCCCCGGCTTCCTTGGCGAGCACGCTGGCCGCGCCGCTGGCCGTGGCCAGCAGCAGCCAGCCGTGTGGCCAACCAGCATGCGCGCGCAGCCCCTGCCGCCAGCGCAGCAACGCGTAGGCGGTAAACAACAACGCGAAGCCGGCCACCGGTCCCCGGAAATAAGTCTTGCTATAAGGCCAGGCAATCGTGGTCAACCCAAAAAGCAGCGCCAGCGCCGTGGCCACGCTGTGCTCGTAATCCAAGCTGCGCACATAAAGGAAGAGGAGTGCCCCGGTCGCCGCCGTAACGAGCATATTGAACAAGAGCACGGCATGAGCGACGCCAATTACGCGCACACTGTCGGCGAGCAAGACGAGCGGCACGCTTAACAATGGCAGCAACGGCTCCACATATGTGTGCCCTGGCCAGTCTAAGTCCGCCGTCATGTTGCGCATTACGCTTCCGCGCCGCGCGAAACTCTCCGCAGTATCAAAAAGGAACCACTCGTCCGTGCCAATGAAAGTGAGCGATGCCGTTAGCCAGTACACCAGAAAGAGCAGCCCGAACACGGTCCATCCGGCCGTGCGGTCAGAGGGCGACCACTGCGTTGAGACGCGGGCTTCAGCCATGCAGCCCTACACCAAGCGGCTGCAGAAGGCTGCGACGCCGGGTGCGCTTTAGCCATATGCCGTGAAGCGCCAAAGCCAGTTGCCCGCTGTCGCGTAAATCCTCAACCGCGTGCCAAGGGCCGCGCAGCTGCTGCGGGGCGATTGCATGCGTAAACACATCCGCCACTCCCGCCGATGCCAGCCTTTCCAGCGCCTGTCCGGGGTCCGCATGCACCAGCACGCGGGGGCACTTTGCCCGCGTCAGTGCCCGGCTCACTTCGGACAGCGCCAGGGTGGGCATCACATTCTCGCTCAGGTCTCCGCTCACTACGATCAAATCCGTTTCGCGGATAGCACGCAACACTTCCGGACTGGCAGCAGCCGAACGGTCATCACCGGCAGCCGCGGATAGATTCACCAGCAGCTGCCCGCGCAGCCGAAAGGCCGCATTCATCAGCGCCGCACGCTCGCGCAGGTTGACCGCGTCCCATTCACCCATAGCTTTCAACATGCGCCGCACCGAACCGGGGTGCTCCGCGATCACGGTGGCGAATTCAGCCATACGCTGTCGGTCGACTTCCCGCAAACCTGTGGCGCTTTCACCCTCCGCCGCGACCGGGGTGAGCACAACCGCGACGCTCTTGCCCACAGTCGCCACCGCTTGCAGCACCGGCAGGAATTCCTCCCCACCGCCGATTGCGGTAATGTTGATATCCGCTTTCAGGCGACTTTCGCGCATTCCTTCCCACAGCAACTCCATACCGTAAATCAACCCCAACCCCAGCAGAAGCGTGCCCCCCGTCAGCATCCACGCCACCGTCGGTGTAGCCAGATACACCATCACCGCCGCCAGCAGACCAAGTATTCCAGTCGCAAGGTAGAGAGCAATGGCGGTGCGACGATGGCTAAGCCCTAGTTGCACCATGCGGTGCGAGGTGTGGTCAATGCCGCCCTGCCACCATGGCTTTCCACGCCGCACGCGCGAGACAACCACCAGAAGCGTATCGAATGCCGGCACCCCCAGCACAAACACCGGCACCAGCCAGGTCTGCGAGTGCGAAACGCCCGGAAAAGTGAGCTTAATGCCCAAAACCGCCAGTGCAATGCCGAGCAGCATCGAACCAGTGTCACCCATGAATGAGACCGCCGGTTGAAAATTGTAGAAAAGAAATCCGAGGCACGCGCCCAGCAGCGCCGCTGCCAGGCTGGCCACCAACACCTGCCCATTCAGTACCGCCAGAAGCAAGAAGGCGCTCGCCGCCACAGCGGAAATTCCCGCTGCCAGCCCGTCCATATTGTCTTGAAGATTTATGGCGTTTATCACAAAAACGCCCCAGAACACCGTCACCGCCACGTTCAACCACGCTTCAGCAAACAGGTTGACCTTTACGCCCGTCAGTGAAATAAGCAGCATGGCGATCACTTGCCCGGTCAGCTTGCCGCGCGGCCCCAGCCCAATGCGGTCATCAACCAGCCCAACAAGCGCAATTAACGTACCCCCGACCACAATCGCCGCCAGTTCACGGAATTCCCGGCCGTCCCCGAAAAGCAGCAGACTACCGACCACCGCTGCCCAGATGGCAAGTCCACCCAAAACAGGAACT
>Ga0208278_1001165_pt1 | contig 12806 bp, 9 predicted proteins | sample ETN01SmetaG_FD_185794 | JGI IMG/M metagenome (GOLD analysis project Ga0208278, IMG submission 185794) | Marine microbial and viral communities from oxygen minimum zone, Eastern Pacific Ocean - ETNP2014F12-01SV259 (SPAdes) (version 2) | ecosystem: Environmental > Aquatic > Marine > Oceanic ...
CGACCGCCGCCATTGCTGAAAACCGCCTGATCTTTCTCAGTTTCGAATACATTCGAGTTATCCCCGAAAGGGAAATGGATAGCTGTGTCCTGCAAGCAGAAAAACAACACATAAGGCTAGAATCGGTGTGATTTTTTTCATCCACTGAGGCATTTAATGTCGGTAAAAGCGAGATCATGCATGTGTTTGTCATAAATACCGAGGGAGTAAGTGAAGTTATACCCCCTCAGAATGATTTATGAAACATTCGGGCTAAGTTTCACCTGGTCTGATTCTGACCGGTCGTGCTGGTCAGTTTCTGAGAAACTGCTCAGTTACTGACCAGTAAACGAAAAAGCAGCCTCTGAACCTCGAAAATATTGTTCACTCTTTGTTTAACTTACTGTTTTTAAAAGGGAAATGATAAAATCAAGTTGTTGGAGTAGGAATTTTAACAGAATTTCTGATATTTGAAATCAAATTTTTATTAATAATATCAATATGTTATATTAATATTTTGTTGTAATTCTATGCGGCATGCAAATCGCAGAAGGGATCTCTGCAGAAGTAGATCACACAACAATCCTGGGAGGATCAATGCGACAGATTTGGGTTGGAAGCATATTGACCGGAGCAATGCTAATGCTATTGACTCCGTTTTCTTTTGCAGAGGGTGAGTACACCTTGCCCCCCTTGAAATTCGATGCAAAGAAAGCGGCTCTGGGGAAGCGTCTCTTTTATGATGAAAGGCTTTCAGGTGACGGAGCACTGAGTTGCGCAAGCTGCCACATTCCAGAAAAGGGCTATGCCGACGGCAAGCCTCTTTCCGATGCCTATCCGGGGACCAAAGGATTCCGCAACACGCCGACGTTAATCAACACAGCACACAAGAAGGAACTCGGCATTCCCTGGTTCCACGATGGTCGGATCGGTACCAGCTTAAACGATGTGACCCGTGATCAGATTACCGAGACGATCTGGATGAATATGGACATGCGCATCATGCAGGAGCGGGTCAAGCAGGATCCGCTTTACATAAAGATGTTCGAAGAAGCGGGCATGGGCGAGCCTTCCAACGGCAAGGTCCGTAAGCTGATCCCGGAATACCTCAAAACCTTAACCTCACGCAACGTACCCTACGACCAGGGCCGGATGGATGGTCCAGCGAAACGTGGTGAAGAACTCTTTGCGGGCAAGGCAGGATGTGTTCAATGCCACAGCGGTCCGCTTTTCTCGGACGGTCAGGCGCACAACCTTGGGGTTCCTGAGAATAGGGACATCTACAGAGAACCTTTACGCCACATTACTTTCGTAGCCTTCAACATGTTCATGGGTAATGAAAACTACATGAACCTGCGCCGCGACCCCGGTGCGCATGTGATCACTCATTATGCCGACGGCAGTGAAATGGGGAAGTTTTATACACCAACCCTCCGTGAACTCAGGCAGACCGCGCCTTATATGCATAATGGCATGCTGGCCACCCTGGAAGACGTGGTTGCTTTTTACAACAAGGGAGGTGGAAATGATCCAAACAAGGACTCAAGACTGAAACCGTTGGGACTTTCTTCGGGTGAACAGGCCAATCTAGTGGCTTTCCTGAAGGCACTTTCCGGTGATGCTCTTACAGGTCCGGATCATGTCTTTGGAAAGAGCATCTCCCAAAAATACGAGCCGATCGAGGATTGGTTGACGGTGAAGAATTAAAAGAGGAAATCATGAAACTTGAAAATTGCTCCAAGCGGCTTTTTGTTCTCTTGCTTGCAGCCATCCTCTTTCCGGGTGGCATTTATGCAGAAGGAGATCCTGATAAGGATGCCTCGATCGGGGCATTGGGCGCAGCACCGGTTCAACTCGACAACAAGCAGTCCGCTGAAAAAATTGCTCTGGGAAAGATGCTTTTCTTTGATCCGAGACTCGGCGGGGATGCCTCCATCGCCTGTTCTGACTGTCACAGCCCAAAAGAAGGCTGGTCTTTTGCTGCACCACTCAGCCGAGGTTATCCGGCGACGATACACTGGCGCAGCAGCCAGACAATCATCAATTCAGCCTATTACAACAAACTTTTCTGGGCTGGTTCCTCGAGTTCCCTGGAAGCCCAGGCAAAAACTGCGGCGACAGGAGGAGTGGCTGGAAACGGGGAAGCGGATGTGATGGAAGCGCGGCTGGCCTTCATCCCTGAATACCGGGAACGCTTCCGCAAGATATTCGGTGACGAATGGCCGCTGATCGGTAATGCCTGGAAGGCCATTTCGGCTTTTGAACGGACTCTGGTTCAACGCGATACCCCCTTCGACCGTTACATGCAGGGCGATGAGGAAGCAATGGATGAAGCCCAGAAACGGGGGATGGAACTGTTCCAAGGCAAGGCCAATTGTGTTGAGTGTCACAACGGGGCACTTTTTTCAGACCAGAAATACTACAATCTCGGCGTTCCACGTCATGAAGGCTGGTTGGATGACGGATTGAAACAAATCACTTTCCGCTTCGAACTGTACGCCAAGGGTGTTTCTGAAAACGAATATCGGAACCTGAAAGATGATCCGGGACTCTATTTCCGGACAAAGCAGAAGCGGGACAAAGGAAAGTTTCGAACTCCTAGTCTCCGCTACACCCTCTACACTGCACCCTACATGCACAACGGGACCTTCTTCACCCTTGAAGAGGTGATTGATTTTTATGATGAAGGAGGAGGAGTCAACGAATTTGCTGCCAACAAGAGTAAAATCCTCAAGCCTTTGGGACTGACCGACGAGGAAAAGGAAGATCTGTTGCTATTTCTGGAAAGCCTCAGCGGAGATGAAATCCTGATGGATCCTCCAAAGCTGCCTAAATACGAACCCCTTGCGATGGACTGAAGGAGAGAAATGGACATAGAACAGATTGAAAGAAAAGAGAACCAAGAACAGCATAGCTGTGGGCTTTCACGGCGAAGTTTTTTGTTCTACAGCGGGGGTGCGCTGACTACCGGGACGGTTATGCTCCAGATCCCAGGAGTGCTTCATGCCCAAGAGGCCAAGGTGGCAACCTACCCACGTAAGCTGATAGCAAAAATGAGCCAACTGGAATTGGATCAGCCAGTCATTTTCAACTATCCGGATGATGGGCGGAATTCAAATTGCCTGTTGGTTAAATTAGGACAGAAAGCTGGAGGGGGCATTGGAGGTCAAAATGATGTGGTGGCCTTCAACACGATTTGCACTCACCAGGGTGGGCCGCTGCTCGGAACCTATAAAGCGGAATACAAAACGCTTGGGCAGTGTCCGTTCCATCTGACCACCTATGATCTGACCCGTTACGGAATCATCGTTTCCGGACAGGCCTATCAGAGTCTTCCACAGGTGATCCTGGAACTGAAGGGCGACAATATCTACGCCGTGGGAGTGATGGGGCTGATATTCGGTAGAAACAACAACCATATTGGATGAGGAGAGGAGCAACATGTCCACGCCATATTACACCCCGACCGACAAAGTTCCTCTGCCCCCACGGGATGCCGAGGTATTGACTACAGCCTGTGACTATTGCATCGTCGCCTGCGGATACAAGGTCTACCGATGGCCGATCGGGCAGGAAGGAGGGCCTAAGGCGCATCAGAATGCCTTTGGTAAGGATTTCCCTGTGGCTACCTTTGAAGAATGGGTGGCCCCAAATCAGCACAACATTGTCATGCACCAGGGTAGGCGTCATCACGTCATCATTCTCCCAGACAAACAGACGCAGGCCGTCAATTTCAATGGGGATTCCTCGGTCCGAGGAGGGACGATTGCCCAGAAATGTTATAATCCAGGAACCCCTACCAAGGACCGCCTGAAAAGTCCACTGATGCGGATCTACGACACACTGATGCCCGTTTCCTGGGACCTTGCTCTGGATGTTGCTGCGGACGTGGCGCGACATGTGATCGCCAAACACGGAGCGAATGCCTATTCGGTGAAAACCTTTTCCTATCAGTATGTGGAGAATACCTATGCGATCACCAAGTATGCGCGTAGACACATCAACACAGCGGCATTCACATGGCATGACACGCCTTCAGACGTGACATCCACTCCGGGCTTCAGAGATGCGGGTTTCGATAACTTCGGAGCATCCTATAAAGATTGGGCAGATGCCGAGGTACTGATGATCTGCGGAACCGATCCTTATGAAACCAAATCGATTCTATTCACTCAGCATATCAAACCCGCGATTGAAGGAGGACAGAAGGTGATTGTCCTCAATCCCCGCGAAACTGCTGGTGTGGCCTTCATCAAGAAAATGGGAGGCATCCACATCGATCTTTATCCAGGTACTGACAACCTGGTCGTCAACGCGATGGCTCGTATCATTGTCGAAAACGGCTGGGAGGATCAGGAATGGATTAAGAAGTGGGTTAACAACAAGTGGGAGACGGATTCCGGTTTCGGTCAGGGTACCCGCAACACTCCCTGGCAGTGGCGCACCACTTGGGGCAAGTTTGAGACCAAGGGATTCGAAGATTGGAAGAATTGGGTCACTTCCCAGCCTGAATACGAACTGGAATACGCAGCCAGAATTTCTGGTGTCGATCCTGAAAAGATTCGTCAGGCTGCTGAATGGCTCTCCAAACCGGTCAATGGTAAAAGACCTAAAACGTCGATTGGTATCGAGAAGGGTTTTTACTGGTCGAACAATACTGGAAACACGGAAGCCATTAGTTCCTTGGCCATCATTACTGGTACCGGCGGGCGTCCAGGGCAGATGATTTCACGCTTCGGGGGTCATCAACGTGGGGGTACTGGAGGAGGAAAGTACCCACGTAACAAGTCCCCTGAAAAAGTACCTGGACGGCGTAGGCGAGCCTTGGACACAGACCGTTGGTTATATTCGGGGCATACACGCCTTTCCCATGTGATCGGAACCACCTGGTTGCAGTCGATGTGTGGTTCTCAGGGTTTGCAGAAAAAATTTCATGAACTGGTTTCTGCAAATCCCCATCAGATACGCTCTTTCGATAAGCAGGAGATCATAGAAACCCTGAAACAGCGTGCCGATTCAGGAGGGATGGTGGTGTTCAACCAGGATATCTACCTTGTTGACCCGATTGGTGCGAAATTCTCCGATATCATTTTCCCGGCAGCAACGTGGGGAGAGGAGGATTTTGTTCGTGCGAACGGTGAGCGTAGGCTACGACTCTACTCGAAATTCTATGATCCTCCTGGAGAAGCCAAACCAGACTGGTGGATCATCTCACGGCTTGCCAGGCGGATGGGCTTTGACGGTTTCGACTGGGAAACCTCAAACGAAGTGTTTGAAGAATCAGCACGTTTCTCACGAGGAAATCGTAAGGACTATAACATGATCAAGGTCGATGCCCGTGCAAAAGGGATCACGGCCCATGAACGCCTGAGACAGTTTGGCACCGATGGGATCCAGGGGCCGGTATTCCGCATCAACGGTAAACTGGTGGGAACCACAAGGCTTCATGACACCCAGCGTGAACTTCCAGAAACAGGGCCGATGGGTGCCAACATGTTCAACAAGAAACTGACCCATTTCAATTCACAGAGTGGCAAGAACAACCTGATGAAATCTCCCTGGAGCCTCTTTTCAGATTTCTGGGAATGGCTGTCACCAAAAGGAGAAGAATTGTGGGTAACGAATGGGCGCATCAACGAAATCTGGCAATCCGGTTTTGACGATGTGGAGAGACGTCCGTACATTACCCAACGTTGGCCGGAAAACTATGTCGAGATCCATCCCTGGGATGCCAAACGGCGCAGAATCCAGTCTGGTGACCGCGTCATGGTCTACTCGGAACGTGTCCCTTCCCAAAAACATACCATTCTTGGCGTGAAGGGAAATGACTATCAGTTTTCATCGTTGATGGAAAATGGTCACATCGAGCTCTCAAAAGGCGCTGTGACAGCAATTGCCATGGTGACACCGGCGATCAAAAAGGGGGTGTTGTTTATGAATTTTCTTGATAAACGGCAACCTTCCAATGCGGTTCAGGCGAGGGTGGTGGATTGGATAAGCGGCAACTACAACTTCAAAATGGGAGTGGGAAAGATCGTTCGTCTGGGACCGTCAGCTTATCAGAAGGATCAGCACTCCTTCTCATTTGCTCCGCGTAATATAGCCTGAACTTTGAAGCATGGCTCTAAACCCGAGACTGTTCTTAAGTACGTGTGAGAGACCGGAATCTGTTTAGGCTATAATCATGGTGAATGAAGTGATAAGTGCTGATTCAAATAATGTCATATAAATATATTATTAAGGATATAACTATGCGTCATTTATTGATTTTTCTGATCGGGGTGTTTGCGCTTCCAGTTTTTTCTTTAGCAGCAAGCAAGTATCAGGTGATTGAGGTAAAAAACGGGGGTACGATTTCTGGAACCATTTTACTCAAAGGCAAAGCCCCCAATCCTGAACGCATTGCAGTAGCGAAAAATCCGGAAACCTGTGGGACTGATGACAGGATGATCAACTGGGTTGAAGCAGGTGAAAACGGCGGACTCAGCAACATGGTTGTTTTTCTCCACAAGGTCAAGAAGGGCAAAGCCTGGCAGGAACATTCTGGAAATTATGACATTGATCAAAAGAATTGTGATTTTGATCCCTGGATTCAAGTCGTTCCAAAAGGCAGTGGTCTGACGGTCAAGAATTCAGACCCAGTGCTGCACAATATTCACATCCGTGAACTGAAGGGTGTCCGAGCTGGGAAACGATACCGGCCTGTCAAAAAGACGATGTTCAATGAAGGTCAACCGCCCGGAAGCGGAGACATCGAAACGGAAATCAAATCCAGAATCAAAGACAACTTCATACGCATCAATTGCGAGGCTCACAATTTCATGTTTGCCTGGATATTTGCTGCGGATCATCCCTACGTGGTGCAGACAGGCAAAGATGGATCTTACACCATCGACGACATTCCAGCCGGTAAGTACAAACTTCGTGCATGGCACCCAACTCTGGGCCTTCAGGAGGAAAAAATTAAAATCACCAAGGGAGGTTCGCAGACGCAGGATTTTACCTTCAAAACAAAATAAACTGTTCCGTTCGGGGCGTTCTCGGAGGAAGAGAGAATTTGCACCTCCTTATCTTCTAATCCTCCGTGACGCTCCAAGTTATGAATCATTAATAAATGAAGTGAAAATATTATTAAACTGACATTATGGAGTGGATGATGCCTTGGAAGTCTTTTATTAGTTTGAGCTTACTGCTCATCGTGGGAGCAGCCCCCATTCAAGCTGCGAAGTACAAAACCATCAAGGGAGGAGTGAAAAACGGGGGAACGGTATCGGGCCGTATCATCTTTGAAGGCACGGCACCTTCTCCTGTGGAGCTCAAAGTAAACAAGGACAACGATGCTTGTGGAACAAACCGTCCTTCTGAAGAACTGCTTGTCGACAAGAACGGAGGCATCGCCAACGCTGTCGTCAGCATCATCGGTGTGAAGAAGGGAAAGAAGTGGAACCTTCCGAAAAAATTCAAATATGACCAGAAGAATTGTCGTTTTATACCCCACGTAATGCTGGTCCGCCCTTCAGCTGGAGGGAAAGTGATGAACAGTGATGCCGTGGGGCATAATTTTCACACGGTCAGTAAGGGCATCTATAACATCAACAAGAAGATCAAGCCGAACGCCAGTATGAAGGTCAAGAAGAAGAAGATTAAAAAATCTGGAACGATCCGGGTCAAATGCGATCTTCACACTTGGATGGGAGGCTGGTGGATAGTCGCAAAAACTCCCTACACCAAACTGACCGACGGAACAGGAAACTTCTCCATCGGTGATATTCCGCCTGGGACTTATCAATTGAAAGTCTGGCAGGAAAAGCTCGGGGAGGTTGAGCAGGCTCTGGTGATCAAAAGCGGAGAGACCCAAGAAATTACAGTCAAAATGAGTCTTTGATCTAATCCTTAATTTGAACCGGAACGGCTTCAGTCAATTTCTTTAGCTGAAATTTCGGCGGATTGCTTCATGGAAATTCTTTGACCTCAATCAACTGCTTACCTCCATCATTCAGCATTCTCAGATAAAAATTCAAAGTTGGCATCAAGAGGCAGAAGGGACCGCTTTATTGAATCGAAGGTCATGCTCGAAAAGGGGGGGTGACTTTCTAATCACAAAAATATGAAACAATTACAGGTGTTAAGAAAAAAGAATGCCGAAAGATTAGGAAGGATTCTGTTCGTCATGGGCATCATGACGTTCGTGTTTTCTGCTGCTGTTTTTGGTGCGGAAGGTTTTGAGCAAGTCGACTACCGGACTTTTTTTGGATTAGATCCTCGCACAACAGTATGGATCATTGCCCAACTCCATCTGATGTTTGCTGCTTTCGTGCTGGGAGTGCCGATGTTTGCGGTGACGGTGGAATACATCGGAATGCTTACCGGAGAACAGCGGTATGACCGGCTTGCAAGAGATTTCACCCGTTTGCTCTCCGCTTCCTTTGCCCTCACTGCCGCCCTTGGAGGACTACTGACTTTTGCGCTGTTTACGCTTTATCCGAAGTTCATGTCCTTCATGTCCGGAGTTTTCCATGAAAGTTTTTACATCTACGCCTTCTTCTTTTTCGCGGAAACCTTCGTCCTGTACTTCTATTACTATTCATGGGACCGCCTGAAGCAGCGCAAAGGCATCCACCTCACCGCCGGGCTGTTGCTGAATCTGATAGGGCTTATCATCATGGGAATTTCGAACTCCTGGGCAACCTACATGATGAGCCCATCCGGGATCGATCCTGAAACCGGGCAGTTCACGGGAACGCTGTTGGAAGCAATCTGGAACCCTCTCTGGAATCCGGTCAACCTCCATCGCATCCTCGGCAACGCCGTTTTTGGAGGTCTGGTGGCTGCGGCCTATGCTGCAGTTAAGTTTTTAACCTCTGAATCGGAGGAGGATCGGGCGCATTACGACTGGATGGGCTACGTAGGTAATTTCATTGCCATAGTCTCTCTCCTTTTCCTACCCTTTGCAGGCTACTATCTCGGACGTGAGGTTTACAGCAACAGTGCTGTGATGGGCAACAACATGATGGGAGGTGCTTTCAGTTGGACCTTCATCATTCAGGCGATTGGCATCGGCAGCCTGCTTATTTTCGGGAATTTCTACCTTTGGATGGGAATGGGGCGCATTCCAGGTGCGGAACGCTACCAGGGGTTCATCAAATTCATTCTCTTCATCCTCGCCGTATCTTTTGCCATTTGGCTCACGCCTCACAATCTGCCGTTGAGTTCGGGAGAACAACTTCGGATGGGCGGTCAGTATCATCCTACCCTGAAATACTTTGGGCTGATGCCTGCGAAGAATGCAGTGATCAACTTCATGATTCTCGCAACTTTCTTCAGCTTTCTGCTCTACCGGAGAGGAAACATTTCCAGCACGGTTCCATTCTCCCAGCAGGGGAGTACTGCAAAGGTTTTGACGGTCCTCGGCTGCATGCTCTCGGCGGGGGCGGTACTCTACTATGGTGAATATCTCTGGAATCTCGACCCTGGCGAATTGGACCTGCCTCCGGAAAAAGCAGAATTCTTTCCCCTCGCTGCCTGGTGTTTGTTCGGTGAGGCTTTGTTCATTGTGCTGGCAGCAGTGCTGGCTTTCATGAACCGAGGCAAAATCGGGCAGGCGGTGCTCTTCACGTACACGGCCATCAACACCGTTTTCATTCTTGGAATTTATGGATTTGTGGTGATGGCCGAAGCCAGTCCGTTTCTGAGAAACATCGCTGTGGCACAGTGGCTTTCTTTGTTGGCCTGCATTGTCGCGATCCTCACCATCGACGTCTTTCTATTCCGCAAGGCCGAGCATATGGGAGCCATCCGTTGGGGCAGGATGAGCACTGTTTCCCAGTATGTTCTGATTCTGCTTTTCATCGTTGCTCTGCTGACCATGGGGATCATGGGCTTTATCCGCTCAGGACTTCGTGAAAACTGGCATGTTTACGGAGTACTCCAGGATACCTCGGAATGGGCCTTTACTCCGACCAACCTCTATGCAGCCAAGGTGATCGCTTTTTGTTCCTTTGCGTTCATCACGATGATGAGCATTGCCTTTTGGTTGAGTGAATTGGGAGAAAAGAAGAAAGATCAGGTTTCACCGGCGATGTCTCCCACGGAAGAATGAAACGAGTTTTCCCGATAATACTGTTCGTAGCGGCAGTTCTTGGTTCCTTCATCTATGTGGGACAAGTGGTGACCGATATCGCGGGCGGTGGAGTGGCAACAGCAGTGGTAGAGGGAGTCAATCCCGAAGCCGGTGAAGCCATTTTCTGGGGCAAAGGGAAATGTCATACCTGTCACAGCATCGGTGACCAGGGCAGTGCCATCCGCTGTCCGAATCTGGGTGAAAACAACCTTGCTTCCCTGCTCTCTCTGCCTCTGGGGTTGCGCGCGGCCGAACGAGCGGCGATGCGAAGTGAACAAACCGGAAAACATTTTACTTCCACGGACTACCTGGTGGAAAGCCTTGCTGAACCCGGAGCCTACGTGGTGGAAGGTTTCAAAAACGAAATGCCCTATGTCTACAAGCCTCCTATCGGCCTCAGCCCGGATGAGGTTAAGGCGGTAGTTTTATACCTGCAGAGCCAGGGAGGGGAAGTGGACCTGGCAGCGATCAAACTTCCGGATTCCATCCTTGCAGCCCAACAGGAGGAAGTCGAAGCCTGGCAGCCCTACGTTTCAGGTGATCCCCAGGAAGGACTGGATCTCTTCTTCGATGAGAACAGCAATGCAGGTTGTGCCCGATGTCACACGGTGGGAGACCAGGGTGGAAAAGTTGGTCCTGAACTGACCACGGTTTCCGGTACCCGCTCTCCAAGTTATATCGTGGAATCGATCATCACACCAAGTGCCGTCATCGCAAGTGGTTTCGAATCGCTGTTGATCATTACAAAGGACGGGCGCTATCTCACCGGAATCAGTAAAGGCGAAGACGAGAATACCGTCTCGCTGATGCTGGATAGCGGGGAAATGATCCAGGTTCCAAAAAGCGAAATCGATGAGATGGCACCGCAGGATACCTCCGTCATGCCATCAGGATTCGCCGATGACCTGACCCTCACTGAATTTCATGATGTCCTTGCCTTTGTCCTGACCCTTGATGGTGAACAGCCCATCGGCGGGGAAGACGAAGAAGATGAAGAAGATGAAGAAGATGAAGAAGATGAAGAGGATGAAGAGGATGAAGAGGATGAAGAGGATGAAGAGGATGAAGAGGATGAAGAAGATGAAGAAGATGAAGAAGATGAAGAAGATGAAGAAGATGAAGAAGATGAAGAAGATGAAGAAGATGAAGAAGAAACAGACCAATAGGAAGAACGTGAATAGTGATCAAAGGACCGGAAGAAGCCTGAAGGACAGCCGATGAATTTCTTTTGGAAGGTCCTGCTGGTGTTCGTGGTGATCCGCTATGGTTTTTTTGAGCTGTTGTTCCCATGGGTATCTCAATGGGCGGTTGAGGCACCGGATCTACTGCCGGCACCTGCCGCCGCATTGAGCATGTACACCGTCCTGATTCTCCTGGCCCTTGGCATCTACATCCTTTCCAGCAAACAGAGGATCAAGGATTTCATCGATCCGATCCATGCCTTTGCTGCGCCGCAGCAGGCATCCTGGAAAAAATGCGTGCGTTGGCTGGTGCTGGTGCTTATTCCCCTCTTAGGAGGTTGGACTTATTTTGATTCGAACACTCCAAAGATGGTGAGCCCCACTGCAGTGCGTATTCAGCATCCAACCATGCCTGGAAATTTTGAGAATCTGGAAAACCCCATGCGTCATCCCAGTGATGAGCAGGTTGAGGAATTCGTGGCGGAACTGAAGGACCTTGCAGAGGAGGCAAAAGATGATGATGAGATGGAACCCGTTATGGTTCCCCAAAATTTGGAGGAGGCACGTCAGGCATTGATTGCTCATTGGACCGAAGAAGGTTCTTCGCTTTATGCGGTTAACTGTCGCCCCTGTCATGGGATGCAGGCTGATGGCGCTGGGCCCATGGCGGTCGGTTGGCGACTGCAGCCTGCCAATTTTCGTGATCCGGGAACCATCGCGACGATTGTCGAACCCTATGCCTTCTGGCGTGTCAGCAAGGGAGGTCCCGGGCTTCCTTCTGCTTCTACTCCATGGGATTCCGCCATGCCGATTTGGGATCTGGACCTCTCTGAGGAGGAACGCTGGAAAATCCTCCTTGGCGAATACTTCCTGGCCGGGGTTGGCCCAAGGCAGACTGAGAAACTGGAATGAAGCTTCAATGCGATTCAAAAGAATCCGTCTCGAAGCCTTCCATGTTGGGGGCCTTTCCATACCTGCAATTCTGGCCCTGGAAGGAATGGCGGATTCTGGTTTTGATGATTCTGTTTCAGGTTTTTGGAACCGTTTGGGCTCAGAGTCCGACCAAACTTCTGCAAACCGATGAAACCCTGGCCGAAGGCAAAAGGATTTATCTGGATCGATGCTGGTACTGCCACGGGAAACAGGGGGACGGCAACGGTCCTGCGGCGGATTTTCTTGATCCACGTCCGCGTGACTTCACCGCAGGCATGTACAAGATACGGACGACCCTGACCGGAGAGTTGCCCACCGATGAAGACCTCTTCGGGGTTGTCAGCAGAGGCATTCCCGGTACGGCAATGCCTCGCTGGGAATTGACGCTTTCTGAGCCGGAACGCTGGAAGGTCATTCATTACATCAAGAAATTCGCCGATGAATTTTCGGATCCGGAATACGATCCTTATAAGGCCATGGTCGAGATTCCTCCAAAAGTGGAATCTTCTCCAAATAGCATCACTCGAGGCCGGGAAGTATTTGAACAGAACAAATGTTTCGAATGCCATGGCATAGAAGGTAAGGGTGACGGC
>Ga0208278_1001166_pt1 | contig 12800 bp, 14 predicted proteins | sample ETN01SmetaG_FD_185794 | JGI IMG/M metagenome (GOLD analysis project Ga0208278, IMG submission 185794) | Marine microbial and viral communities from oxygen minimum zone, Eastern Pacific Ocean - ETNP2014F12-01SV259 (SPAdes) (version 2) | ecosystem: Environmental > Aquatic > Marine > Oceanic ...
CAGCAGCAGTCCAGTGACGCCAACAGCCACCAAGATAACTGCGGCCGGGTACCACAGTGCACCTTTAACCTTAGCCTTGATTTCCTCCAGGTTCTCCATGTACAAGGCGACCTTGTCCATCAGGTTATCCAGGTTGCCTGAGCGCTCCCCAACCGTCACCAGGCTGATGTACAGCGAATTGAACTGGCGGGGAAACTTGGCCAGCGCTTCACTCAGGCTGGTGCCACCCTCAACGTCCTTACGTACTGCGCTGAAGATGTTGCGAATGCCTGGGTGGTCCGTGCCCTCAGCTATGGCTTTGTAGGACTGGGCAATCGGAATGCCGGCACCGAGCATGGTCGCAATTTGGCGGCTCGCAATAGCGATGTCCTTGGGCTTGACCTTTTTTTTGAGCAGAGGATTCGGCTTTTTGCGAACGCTCTTGATCTTTATTCCCTGGCGCCTGAGCATGCTGCGCGCAAAAGGGAGATTCGGGGCGTCGAGTTCACCGGTCGCTTTTTTGCCGCGCCGGTCGGTACCAGACCAGATAAAGGTGGTGAGTTTTTTCTGTGGGGCCTTAGCCACGGGAATCAGATATTAGTGACTCGCAGGACTTCGTCCAGGCTGGTTATCCCGGCCCGGACCTTCTGCAGACCGGCCTGTCGCAGGGACAAGGTCTTCTCTAAATGCGCTTGCTGCTCGATCTTATCCTGGCCGGCGTTACGGATGATGAGCCCGGACATCTCGTCCGAGATGGGAAGCACCTGGAAGATGCCGGTGCGACCCTTGTAGCCACTGGTGCATTCTTCGCAGCCAACCGGGCCGTACATTCGCAAATCGTCCAGGTTACCGGACTCAGAGAACCCCGCATTCAGCAGTGCTTCCGGCGGATATTTGGCCGGTTTCCTGCAGGCCGGGCATAGGTTACGGACCAGCCGTTGCGCCATGATCAGGTGCACCGAGGAGGCAACGTTGAAAGGCTCCACACCCATGTTCAGCAGGCGTACGATGGTGGACGGCGCGTCGTTGGTATGCAGCGTGGACAGCACCAGGTGACCGGTCTGCGACGCCTTGACTACGATATCGGCGGTTTCGAGGTCGCGAACCTCGCCAACCATAATGATGTCCGGATCCTGGCGCAGGAACGAGCGCAAGGCGGTGGCGAAGGTCAGGTGGGCTTTTTCGTTGATATTGACCTGGTTGATACCCGGCAGGTTGATCTCTATCGGATCCTCAACACTGCAGATGTTGACCTCGGGCGTGTTCAGCATTGACAGCGCTGAGTAAAGTGACACGGTTTTGCCGCTGCCGGTGGGGCCAGTGACCAGGATCAAGCCATAGGGCTTGCTAACGGCTTCCTGGTACAGGCGTAACTGGTCGGGCTCGAAACCGAGCTGCGCAAGGCTCAGATCGGCGCCGCCACTGTCGAGCACTCGAATGACCACTTTCTCCCCGAACTGCGTTGGCAGGGTGCTGACCCGAAAGTCGATCTCGTGATCCCGCGCCAGGCGCAGTTTCATGCGCCCATCCTGGGGCAGGCGCCGCTCAGCGATGTTCAGGTTCGAGAGTATCTTGATGCGGGCGACGATGCGCCCCGCGAGTGACAGCGGCGGTGCGGCGATCTCGTGTAATACGCCGTCCAGTCGGTAGCGGATACGTAAATTCTCTTCATACGGTTCTACATGGATGTCAGAGGCGTGTTGGCGGATCGCATCCATGAAAACTTTATTTACGAAGCGCACCACCGGCGTGTCGACCTTTGCCGCCTCGTCACCCTGGCGGCTTTCTTGCGGCACCGCACTGATGTCGTCGAGGCTGTCATCCTGGTCCAGTTCCGCCAGTTCGGAACTGATGCCGGTAGCAAGTTCATGAATGGTGCGGGACAGCGCCTGGCGGTCGACCAGGATTGCCTCCACTCCTAATCCGGTTTGGAAGGTGAACGCATCGAGCCCCGATGTGTCGGCTGGATCGGCTACCGCGAGAAACACCTTGGACGCGCGCCGATACAAGGGCAATACACCGTGGGTATCCAAGAAGCCGGCATCGACCAGCCCTTGGGGGCTTGCTTTAGGGTCATAAGCGGCCAGGTCGAGAAACGGCATGCCGAATTCCTCCGATGCCGAGCGGTACAGCCGGTGCCGCTCAATTCCGGAACTGGCAAGGGCCTCGGCGAGAAAGCTACGACTGTTTTTCCCGGCAGCATCCAGCGTATCCCGGGCCTTTTCCGCACTCAGCAACTCGTCCTTGACCACGCGCCGCGCCAGGCCGCTCAAGGTGGTACCCCGGACCGTGATCGAAAGGGAAGACTCACCGCTTTCCATGCTGTAATATTACCGCCTTTCCAAGAGCTGTACCCGAAAAATGCCCGGTTTTTCCCCGCAAATGTGATGCCGGTCACAATGGTGATATGCTGTTACTGCTATTTTGTGGCGGTCACCGGGGGTAGCCCCGCCAATACTGGGAGATACATAATGACAGAGAGATTCATAATGCACAAAAGACAAACCGGTTTTACCTTAATCGAGCTGATGATCGTGGTTGCGATCATCGGTATCCTAGCGGCGATAGCGATTCCTCAATATCAGAGTTATGTCGCTCGTGCGCAGATCGCTGAGTCCTTCAATTTGGCGGGCCCAGCAAAACTCGCGGTAGCAGAATACGTAAACGTCAATGGCAAAATTCCAGATGGCACTCCCGCGATAAGTTACACCACTACTACAGTAGGGAAATATGTTGCCAGTCTGGCGGTCGGAAATACCGGGGTCATCACCGTAACGATGAAAGCTGACGCACACGCTTCCATTGCCTCAAAGACCGTTACACTAACGCCAGCCTACACAGCTGGGGAGGGTGCGGTGACATGGGGGTGCGGCGGGACGGTAGACACAAAATATCTTCCTTCTACGTGTAGCTGACTTCTATCAGCACTGATGTCTATGATCCTTGGAAGATTTGGATTCTTTTCCAAAAAATAACGCTCTCTAGTAAACACTAGTGTTGTCATTAATCGTTCAGCCCCAGCATCGCTGGGGCTGATGCTTTCTGGGCTGTACTGCTATCATTTCATTGGTTAGCCGGATGATGCGTCGACAGTGCGCGCACAAACCCAGACATCCACCTGTGCCGCGCCGGCCGTTTTCAGTACTGTAGTTATTTCGCTTACCGTGCTGCCGGTAGTGAGAATGTCATCCACTACCGCCACCCGTTTGCCGTCCAAGCGCTTTTTGCTATGAAACGCGCCGGCGAGGTTGCGCTGGCGTTCGCGCGCATTCAGCGTGGACTGGCGCTCGGTCTGGCGGGTTTTAAAGACCCATCCCAGTGGCACTGGAATGCCGAGCGCGCGGCCGACGCGCCGGGCGATGAAAGCAGCCTGGTTAAGGCCCCGTTTTCTGAGCGCCCGGGCCGTCATCGGCACGGCAATGAGCAGGTCTGGCAAGGGCACGGCAAGGGCATTGACCCGGTCGACGATGAGCCCGGCGGCGGTGCGGGCGAAAGCCAGTTGCTCGCGGTACTTAAGCGCACACAGCATCTGGTCAACCGGCTCCTGGTAGCGTACCGGCGCAATGACCCGGTCAAACGGCGGTGGCCGGCGTTGACAAGTGCCGCACAGCAGTGGCCTGGGCATTGGCAGCGCACAGCGTGGGCAGGCCGGGTGGTTTGCCGGCAGGCTCTGCCAGCAGCGCTGGCACAGGCCGTGGCGCCATTCCGGCCCATCGTGGCAGAGCAGGCACTGCGGCGGCAGCACGAAGGTCAGCGCCTGGAGCAGAAATTCCCGGATCATGTTGGAGCATTGCCGGCCGATCGGAGTGATCGGGCCTGTGGTGGTGGGTCGCAGCACAATTAAAGCGCATCTCCTTACACCGTTGCTGTGCACTTTTTCACAGTTCGCGGGGTACTATCTCGGCACCGTCTCCGCAATTGCGACAGATCCTGGAATAAAGCCCGTTGCCCGAGTTTTCTGACCTGTTCGACCGCTGTGCCCTGCAGCGGGCGTTTGCCCGAACTGCCGCGTTTGATGCTGGGGCCAACGTGTTGTGCCGCCGCGTGGGCCGTGAACTCCTCGAGCGGCTCGAGTATCTGGCACTCGCACCGGCTGCCGTGCTTGACCTTGGCTGTGGAGCAGGGGTTGAGGCACGACAGCTCACCCGGCAGTATCCGGCAGCCCAGCTGGCGGGAGTAGATGTCTGCCCAGAACTGTTGCGGTGGCCAACAACAGAGCCAGGACTGGCGTGTCTTACCGGCGATGCCATGCAACTGCCTCTGGCGACGGACTCCTTTGATCTGGTGGTTTCCAACTTACTGCTGCCCTGGTGTGATACCGCGGTGGTTCTCGCCGAATGTGCGCGGGTTCTAAGGCCCGGTGGTGCACTGGCGTTTACCAGTCTCGGCCCGGGCAGCCTGCAGGAGCTCAGAACCGCCTGGACCCAGGTCGATAACACAAGCCACGTACATCCTTTGGTCGACATGCACGATCTCGGTGACGCGCTGCTGGCGTGTGGTTTCAGCGAGCCGGTGCTGGACGTCGACCTGTTGACCCTGACCTACGCGGAACCCAAGGGCCTGGTCGCCGACCTGCGGGCCCTGGGCGGAACCAACGTGCTGGCAGACAGGCGTCGCACACTTACCGCACCCGGCCGTTGGGCGCGCTTCGCGCAGGCTTACGCCCGCCTGCCGGCTGAGGATGACCGCTTACCTGCGACCTGGGAAGTGATATTCGCGGTGGCCTGGGCGACCGGCCGGCAGGTAGACGGTCATGGCGACGCTGTCCCGGTGCGCTTCGATCCGGCTGGCTGATGGCTGAACAGCAGCTTATATCGCCATCACGCAGAACCGGCCGCTGGCGGCTTGGCCCGAGCACCGACAACACCGATTCTGGGACGACAAAAAGGACAATGTTCTTGCGGGATAAATCCCCCTATGCTAGGGTTCGCGGCAAATTTTTCTTGACTTAAGTCAATTAGATGAGATTTTTCCGTTGGCACCAGAGCGTCCAGTCGAGGCACTGTTGCATGGGTAAGCGATGACCCGGCTGAAGGTAGGCGCTGCCGGGTTGGGTTTCCATTTTCTGATCGCGCCTGGTTGCTTGTTTCGGATATGCGCGACTTGCTTGTTTCGGATATGCGCGACCGGCCAGTTGCACTCGCTGCTGGTCCGGGTCTGACTAGAAGAGTTTCAGTATCTATGCACTTTCATTGCTCATGGAGAAAACAATGATCTTTAAGCGGTTGATACAACCAAGGGGCGTGGGCGCTGCCCTCGCCGCCGGCACAGCGCTGTGGGCCCTGCCGATGAATGTACAGGCGGAATGGGCGTTGAATCTACAGCGACCGGTCACGGAAATAGGGCGCGTCCAGTACGACCTGCACATGATGATTCTTACCATCATCACGATAATTTCCCTGATCGTATTCGGGATCATGTTTTACTCCATCATCCGCTTCCGCAAGAGCAACGGTGCGCAACCGGCCAGTTTCACACATTCGACCAAAGCTGAGGTGCTGTGGACGGTAATCCCGACGCTGATCCTGATTGCCATGGCCGTGCCCTCGACCAAGGCGCTGCTGCTGATGGAGGACACCACCGAGTCCGACATGGTGGTCAAAGTTACCGGCTTCCAATGGGGCTGGCACTACGACTACATGGAAGAGGGCGTCAACTTCTACAGTATGTTGTCCACCCCACAATCGCAGATCACCGGTGACGAGGCCAAAGGTGAGCACTACCTGCTGGAAGTGAACAATCACCTGGTTTTGCCGGTCGGCAAGAAGGTGCGTTTTCTGTTGACGGCCAAGGACGTGATCCATGCCTGGTGGGTGCCGCAATTCGGCGGTAAGAAGGACGCTATCCCCGGGTTCATGAACGAGATGTGGGTGCGGGCCGATGAAACTGGCACCTTCCGTGGTCAGTGTGCGGAGCTGTGTGGCAAGGATCATGGCTATATGCCTATCGTGGTTGACGTGGTCAGCGAGGACGAGTTCCAGGCCTGGCTGGCCGAAAAGCGCAAGCAAGGCTGAGCCGGGCTCGGCCAGTCCGACAAGTTTCATTTTGGTTGTCAAAAAAGACTTTACTATTGCAGGAGTTACTGTATGACTAGCACGGTCGCAGACCATCATCACGACGAGGTGCCCAAGGGCATTACCCGCTGGCTCTTTACCACCAACCACAAGGACATCGGCACACTGTACTTGTGGTTTGCCTTCATCATGTTCCTGGTCGGCGGAGCCATGTCCCTGATCATCCGGACCGAGTTGTTTCAGCCCGGCCTGCAGATAGTCAACCCTCACTTCTTCAACCAGATGACCACCGTGCACGCGCTGGTGATGGTATTCGGTGCGGTGATGCCGGGCTTTGTGGGTTTTGCCAACTGGCAGATTCCAATGATGATCGGGGCACCGGACATGGCACTGCCGCGCATGAACAACTGGAGTTTCTGGTTGTTGCCGTTTGCGGCCGCCCTGCTCATCATCTCCTTGTTCGTGCCTGGCGGTGGGCCCGCTGCGGGCTGGACACTATACCCACCGTTGACGATCCAGGGCGGTATGGGTGTGGACTTCACCATTTTCACCGTGCACCTGCTCGGCATGTCCTCAATCCTGGGCTCGATCAACATCATTGCCACCATCCTCAACATGCGCGCCCCCGGGATGACGCTGATGAAGATGCCGCTGTTCGTCTGGACCTGGCTGATCACGGCTTTCCTGCTGTTGGCGGCTATTCCGGTGTTTGCCGGTGCCGTGACCATGTTGCTCACCGACCGCCATTTCGGTACCGCGTTTTTCGACCCGGCTGGCGGTGGTGATCCGGTTCTGTTCCAGCATATTTTCTGGTTCTTCGGCCATCCCGAGGTCTACATCCTGATCCTGCCGGCTTTCGGGGTAATCTCCCAGGTAATCCCGACTTTTGCGCGCAAGCCGCTGTTTGGTTATACCTCGATGGTGTTTGCTTCTGCCGGCATCGCCTTTTTGTCGTTCATCGTCTGGGCCCATCACATGTATACGGTGGGGATGCCGCTTTCGGGTGAGCTCTTTTTCATGTATGCCACCATGCTGATCGCGATTCCGACAGGGGTGAAGATCTTCAACTGGCTGGCGACCATGTGGCAGGGCAGTATGACCTTTGAAACGCCAATGCTCTATGCTATTGCCTGTGTGGCTTTGTTCACCGTTGGTGGCCTCACCGGGTTGACGATGTCCATCACTCCGGCTGATTTCCAGTACCACGACACCTACTACATCGTCGCGCATTTCCACTACACGATCTTTGCCGGTTCCGTGCTGGGCATGTTTGCCGGCACCTACTACTGGCTGCCGAAGTGGACTGGCTACATGTATGACGAGCGGCTGGGCAAGTGGCACTTCTGGCTGACCATCATCGGTTTTAACCTGACCTTTTTCCCGCAGCATTTCCTCGGGCTGGCCGGCATGCCCCGGCGTATCCCCGACTACGCGCTGCAGTTCACCGAGTTCAACATGGTCTCCACGGTCGGTTCGTTCATCATGGGTTTTGCCCAGTTGATCCTGTTGCTGGTGGTGGTTAAGGCCATCCGCGGCAGCGGTGCACGCGCCACCAGCGAGGTCTGGGACAACCCCGAGGGTCTCGAGTGGACCTTACCTTCGCCGCCGCCGTATCACACTTTTGCCACAGCCCCTGAGGTCAAGTAGAAAAGTGACCGTAATGACAGTGAACCAGGCGCAGCGCACCGGAGTGCGCAGAACCGTTACGGTATTGGTGCTGTTTGTGGTTGTGGTATTTGCCTGGTCGATCGCCAAGTACCTGCTGTGAGTACGACTACGACACGAACCAAAAACCGGCGCCTGGCTGGCTGGTTGTTCTTGCTGGTCGCGGGCATGTTCGGCTTTGGCTACGCGCTGGTACCGCTGTACAATGTTTTCTGCGAGATCACTGGCCTCAACGGCAAGAGCGCAACGCTGGTTGTTGCGAGCCAGGCGGCAACACAGGTTGATAGTTCGCGCCTGATTACGGTGGAGTTTGCAGTCAACGTCAGCGGTATACCCTGGTTGGTGACTCGCCCCGAACGGGCCCGAGTCCAGGTGCACCCTGGTGAGGCGATGACCGTGGCCTATCGCGCCCGCAGCCTGGCGGACAACATCACCGCCGGCCAGGCCATACCCAGCGTGACTCCGGCCCGGGCCGCACGCTACTTTCGCAAGACCGAGTGTTTCTGTTTTTCCACACAAGAACTGCAGGCCCGCGAAGAGCGGCTGATGCCGCTGACTTTCGTGGTGGACCCGCAGCTGCCGGACGAAGTCAAGACCATCACGCTGTCCTACGCGGTCTACCCAGTACCGGACCGCACCCCGACCAATTCCTGATACGCAAATTAGTTAACAGTTAGACCGAGGACGAAAAATGAGCGGAGCACATGGAGGCTACTACCTGCCGGATCCGACCAAATGGCCCATCATCACTTCGATGGGGTTGTTTCTGCTGGCGCTGGGGTTCACGCTACAGATCCATCACCTGGCCCCCGGCCCCTGGTTGATGGTGGCCGGCGCCATCATTATCATTCTGATGATCGCTGTGTGGTTCGGTCAGGTCGCGACCGAGAGTGAGGCGGGCCGTTACGATGACCAGGTCGATGGCTCGTTCCGCATGGGCATGGGTTGGTTCATCTTCTCCGAGGTGATGTTCTTTGCGGCCTTTTTTGGCGCCTTGTTCTACACCCGGGTGCTGTCGGTACCGTGGCTGGGTGGCGAGGAAATGCTCTGGCCCGGTTTCGAGGCAGCCTGGCCTACCGCCGGGCCGCAAGGGGCAGCGTATATCGGCCCTGATGCTCATGAAGTTGCACCTGGCCAGTTCTCCAGTATTGGCGCTTTTGGGGTGCCGCTGCTGAACACGATACTGCTGCTGTCCTCCAGTGTTACCGTGACCATTGCCCACTGGGCGCTAAAGAAGAACCAGCGAGCCAAACTGAACCTCTGGCTGTTCGTGACCGTAGTATTGGGCTTTGCCTTTTTGTATTTCCAGGCCGGCGAATACATGGAAGCCTATACCCATCTGGGCCTGACGCTGGGATCGGGTGTTTACGGTGCAACCTTTTTCATGCTCACCGGCTTTCATGGCCTGCACGTTACGATCGGCGCGATTACCCTGGCGGTGATACTGATTCGCTGCCTGCGTGGGCATTTCAAAGCCGATCGCCATTTCGGCTTCGAGGGTGCCGCCTGGTACTGGCACTTCGTTGACACGGTCTGGGTGGGGCTCTTTATCTTCGTCTATATCCTGTAACGAAACGCAACAGCCCATGCCGGGCGGCCACTGGCAAGGTTCGGTGGCGCCTATCGTCTCTGGCAATGCGCGAGGTTCAGCCCCCGGTAAAAGGATGGGCTAGTCGCTGGCGTGAATCGCCGCGACCTGCAGCGAGTTACCCGGCTTGATAACTCCGGTGTAGAGTCCAGCCACGATCAGTCCAAAGAGCACGGCCCAGATGCCCACCCGGTAGCTGAGCGCTTTGACTGTGCCGGTGCCGCGCCCTTTTTCACGCACCATGGTAAACATAGCAACAGCCAGGCTTGCGACCATGGCGGCCAGTAGAATCAAAATGATGATTTTTGCAATCATGAGGCAGAGATTGATGCGATCTGGCACTCTTGTGGCAGCGGTCCTATGGTAACAGACAGCCCACTGCCATCGGCCTGCTGATGTCCCGGCAGCGCTCACTGTTGCGACCGTTGCCCGTTATTGTTTTGCTCGCGGCACTTGGTCTGCTCTTTGCTTTGGGGTTTTGGCAGTTGCAACGCGGGGCACAGAAGCAGGCCCTGCTCGAGCTGGTTACTTTACGCTCGACTCAGCCGGCGCTGCAGGTGGGGCGAGCGGTGCTGGGACCTGGCCTTGAATACTTTCCGGCGGTGGTGCGCGGCGAATACGAAACCACCGGCCAGTTCTTGCTCGACAACAAGAGCCATGCGGGTCGCCCTGGTTTTTATGTATTGACGCCGTTTCGGATTTCGGGCAGTGACACGCGCCTGTTGGTCAACCGGGGCTGGATACCGCTGCAGGGTTCGCGCTCACAACTGCCGCAGCCGCAAGTGCCGGCCGGCAGCCGGCAACTGGCAGGACAACTGTACGCACCACAGCAGGCGTTCACCCTCGAGCGGAAACCGCCACCGCCTGGAGCGGCACTACGCCAGAACCTGGATCTTGCTGTTCTAAACGCACAAGCGCCACACCCGCTGCAGCCCTACGTGCTGAGGTTGTCTGCCAAGGAGCCGGGCGGCTTCGTCCGGCAGTGGCCGCTCCCAGGAGGGCAGGCCGTCAACCGCCATCGCGGCTATGCTCTGCAGTGGTTTGCCATGGCGCTGGTGCTGGTGGGTGTTTTTCTGGCGATGGTAAGACGTGAGAGAAAATCTGACCCTGAGCAAGAGCCTCCCCATGACTGACCCAGACCCGCCACAAGCGCGAACTGCCCGTTCCCGCAAGCGCCTGCAACTGCTGCTGCTGATCGCCGTGTTCACCGCTCCGGTGATTGCGGCCTGGTTGTGGCAGCCGGGCAGTTTCAGCAATCGCGGCGAACTTATCGAGCCACCCCGGCTACTCACTGATGAGTTACTGCTGAGAGCCGATGGTGAGCGCATGGGGTTGCAGGCGTTTGGCGGTAAGTGGACTTACGTTTACTTTGCCCGCGGCGGTTGCGATGCCGCCTGCCGGCAGGTGGTCGATAACCTGGCGCGGGTGCGGTTGACCCAGGGCAAGAACGCACGGCGCCTGCGCGTACTGGTTATCGCCATGGCGCCCACCCAGTTGAGCCAGATGGAGACCCTGTGGCTGCAGTTGCCGGAGGTTGTGGTCCTCGGTGCGGGCGCCGCTGTACTGGCGCGCCTCGTCCAGCAGTTCAAACTCGACTCCGGTTCGCCCGCAACTGGCGACCGGCGAATCTACCTGGTCGACCCGCTGGGTAACCTGATGATGAGTTATCCGGCCGAGGCTGATCCAACCGACATCCGCAAGGACATTGCCCGTCTGCTCAGAGTGTCCCGTATCGGCTAGGGGCGGCTCGGGCCATCACTTATAATCGGCTGCCATGAAAGCGCAGGTTTCCCCCCGTTCCAGGAAACAACCCGCCACGCCGCTGGCGCGATCGCTGCACGCGTACTACGAACTGACCAAGCCGCGGGTCGTTGCCTTGATCGTGTTCACAGCCATCGTCGGCATGTTTCTCGCTGTCGAGGGTATGGTGCCGTTGGCATTACTGCTGCCAGGCGCGGCCGGTATCGGGTTGGCCGCCGCTTCCGGTGCGGCATTTAATCACCTGCTCGACCGGCACTCCGACGTGGTCATGGCCCGCACTTCCGGTCGGCCGTTGCCAAGCGGCACTGTGAACGGCCCGCGGGCCATGGTCTTTGCCAGCCTGCTCACGCTCTTGTCCATGGCGATCCTGGGGTACTGGGTGAATACCCTGACCGCTGTGCTCACTCTGGCCTCCATGGTGGGTTATGCCGTGGTCTACACGGTCTGGCTCAAGCACGCGACGCCGCAGAACATCGTCATCGGCGGTGCAGCCGGCGCCATGCCACCAGTGCTTGGCTGGGTGGCAGTAACTGGCGAGGCGGCTGCCGATTCGCTGCTGCTTTTTCTCATCATTTTCTGTTGGACGCCGCCACATTTCTGGGCACTGGCGCTGTATCGGCGGGAGGAATACGCGGCAGCAAAGATACCCATGCTGCCGGTTACCCATGGTGAGAAACATACGCTGCTGCAGATGCTGCTCTACACCATACTGCTGAGCGGGGTCAGCGTGCTGCCGTTTGTCACCGGTATGTCGGGTTGGATGTACTTCACCGGCGCGCTGGTGCTGAACGGCGGCTTTCTCTACTACGTGATCCGCCTTTATCGCCGCTACAGTGACGAGCTGTCACGCCGGACCTTCGGCTACTCCATCCAGTACCTGGCGATGCTGTTTGCCCTGATGCTGGTCGATCACTACCAGGCGTCGTTGCTGCGGCTGCTCTCAAGTATCAGCGGTTGATGCGCTGAGCAATATCTCGAACAGCCCCCAGGTAAGTTTTCGGCATAAAGAAAACCCCGCTAACGCAGGGCTGTCACCAGCGAGACAGCGCGGGTGGTTAAGCGGATGGATATCTGGTTATTGGCAACGCCAATCAGTAGCGACAGATTTGTCTTCCAATCCCGATGGTTTCTTTACCTCTAGAGGTTTTGCGTATCGCCATCCCGGCTCCCTGGTATTGACCCTATAAACCGCACAAAATAAAATGGAATTTATGCCCTGTCAAAATAGGAATCTGTTAATGGGGCAATTAACAACCGAGGTCTTGTGGTCGAATATCTTTCGTCCGTCCTCATTGGTGCACGGGGTTGCAAACATTCTGGTTCTTTGGTGTTTGCACCTAATAGTTCGAGTTCAATTTTCTATATGGGGCTACCACCGGCAAGCTAGATGATCAATGTGGCTACGTTGTTATTGAGGACACAGCTATGAAAAAACTATCAATCTTAGTCGCGGGTATTTTGCTATCTTTTTCTTTGGTCGGCGTGTCGTTTGCCGGTAACTGGTGGGAGGAAGATTTTAATTCGCCAAGAGCAAAGAGATGGTCAGAAGATAACGGCTCAGGTTCTTGGGGGAAGTTTTGGACACATGGCTGTAATCCGCATAACCCATGGCATGTTGGTGTAGTAGGCGCTGGACACCCCAGAAGAGCAGGCGCACAAAGTTTTCGTTTTGAAAATAGAGCAGGGCAAATGCGCGGTGATTGCAAGTATCACCTGGCTAAATGGGGTGAGCGGACTGAGTTAACGGCAGGAGCAACTGATCGTCCTGGTACTAATGTCTGGTATGCATGGAG
>Ga0208278_1001173_pt1 | contig 12739 bp, 9 predicted proteins | sample ETN01SmetaG_FD_185794 | JGI IMG/M metagenome (GOLD analysis project Ga0208278, IMG submission 185794) | Marine microbial and viral communities from oxygen minimum zone, Eastern Pacific Ocean - ETNP2014F12-01SV259 (SPAdes) (version 2) | ecosystem: Environmental > Aquatic > Marine > Oceanic ...
GGCGTCGAGGCTAAGGCTTGTGTGCCGGTGCCGGCGGATGCAGACAGCGTGGCGGTGGTAGGAACCAACCGCAGGCTGTTGGTGTTTCCGCTTTCCGAGCTTCCGGTGATGGCGCGGGGGCGTGGGGTGATTCTGCAGAAATACAAGGAGGGCGGGCTTTCCGAGGTACGTGCCTTTGCGCTGGCGCAAGGGTTGAGCTGGAAAAGCGGGCCTGCCACACGCATCAAGAAGGAACTGGGCGACTGGGTGGGCAAGCGCGCCGCCGCCGGCCGCCTTCCGCCGCGGGGCTTTCCCAAGAGCAATCGTTTTTGAGTTGATTTTGAACCACAGATACTAAGGACTAGCCCCCTTACGACTGCGTTGGCTCAGCTATTGCCGCGAGACCAGGGCCCAGGCGGGTGGGTTCGAAAGGAGACTCGCTCGACGGCGGGTAGGGCTTGCCCGTAATGACGCGGTGGCAGACGCGGGCCGTATCGGCGGCCATGACCCAGATCACTATGAGGAAAAACAAGGTCAGTGCGGCGTTGAGGTTGGCGTTGAAGATGAGTTGCGGGGTTTTTTCCACCATTTCCGGTGAGAGCGTGCCCGCGGCCAGTTGGTCGCCCAAGATGCGCGCCTTGGCGAGGAAGCCGATGCGGAACTCGTCACTGAAGAGTTTCTCCCAGGCGGCGGTACTGGTGACGATCAGGAGCCAGGCCAGCGGCATGGCCGTAACCCAGGCATAGCGAGCGCAGCCGCGCTTGACGATGATGGTGGTGGCGACGCAGAGCGCGATGGCGGCGAGCATCTGGTTGGAGATGCCGAACAACGGCCACAGTGAATTGATACCGCCTAGTGGGTCCATGACCCCGGTCCACAGGAAATAGCCCCAGCTGCCCACCACCAGCGCGCTGGTCAAAAATACCCCTGGATACCAACTGGTGCGGCCCAGCGCCGGAACCACATTGCCGAGCAAATCCTGCAACATGAAACGGCCCACCCGGGTGCCCGCATCCAGCGTTGTGAGGATGAACAGGGCCTCGAACATGATGGCGAAGTGGTACCACACCGCGATGAAGGCACCGCCGAAGAGTCCCGAGAAAAGGGTTGCCATGCCGATGGCCAGGGATGGTGCGCCGCCGGTGCGGGCGAATAGCGTGATCTCTCCCACCTCGCGGGCAAGAGCGTCCATGGTCTCCACCGCCACCGGAAAGCCCCAGGAGGAAATGGTGGCCACGGCGTCGGCTGGCAGTGCACCGACCACGCCGCTGGGGCTGTTGATGGCGAAGAAGACTCCTGGCTCCATGACGCAGGCGGCGATCATGGCCATGATGGCAACGAAGGATTCCAGCATCATGGCGCCATAGCCGATCATGCGGGCGTCGGGTTCTGAGGTGAGGAGCTTGGGCGTGGTGCCGCTGGCGATCAGGGAATGGAAGCCAGAAATGGCGCCGCAGGCTATCGTTATAAAGACGAAGGGAAAGACCTTGCCGCCGAAGATGGGCCCGCTGCCGTCGATGAAGGGGGTCAGCGCCGGCATGTGCATCTCGGGGCGGAGCGCCACGATGGCGATGGCAAGCAGGAAGATGGTGCCCAGCTTCATGAAGGTAGAGAGGTAATCGCGCGGCGCCAGCAGCATCCATACCGGCAGGGTGGCTGAGGCAAAACCGTAGGTGATGATGATCCAGGCCAGGGTCTCGGGGCTGAGGTCGAAGGCTGCATGAAGGTCGGGATGGTGGTTCACATAGCCCCCGGCAAGCACGCAGAACAGCAGCAGCGCTACACCGATCAAGGTTATTTCCAGCACCCGCCCGGGGCGGATATGGCGCATGTAGAAACCCATCAAGAGCGCGATGGGGATGGTCATGCCTACGGTAAACGTCCCCCAGGGACTGTGGGCGAGAGCCTTGACCACCACCAGACCCAGCACCGCAATCAGGATAATCATGATCACCATGACGCCGATCAAGGCCGTGGCGCCGCCCAGTGGCCCTAATTCGTCGCGGGCCATCTGCCCGAGCGAGCGCCCGTTGCGGCGCAGGGAACAGGAGAGGATGACGAAATCCTGGACGCAGCCGCCCAACACCGCGCCCACCAGTATCCATAGGGTGCCTGGGAGATAGCCGAACTGGGCGGCGAGCGTCGGGCCGATCAGGGGGCCGGGGCCGGAGATGGCGGCGAAATGGTGGCCGAAGACGATCCATTTGTTGGTGGGCACGAAGTCGCGGCCGTTGTCGAGGCGTTCCGCCGGGGTGGCGCGGTTGATGTCGAGCGCCAGCACTTTCGCCGCGATGAAGGCGGAATAGAAGCGGTAGCCCAGGGCATAAACGCAGACCGCGGCCACCACCAGCCAGGCGCTGTTGATGGTCTCGCCGCGGTAGATGGCGACGCCGCCCAGCGCCAGCGCGCCGAGGGCGGCGATGGCGGTCCAGATGAGTTTTTCCTTCGTGCTCAGGCTTTTATTGTCCGCAGCCATGAATGCCTCTGTGGTTATTTAATCCTTAGCAGCAGCGGCGCACGTCCTTCCAGTCCTCGTCGAGGCGCCGTTTGTGGAAGGTCTTGCGGTCCATGGGTTCTGCGGGTTCTTCCCCATCGTGGCTATCGTCGGCATCGAGATGCTCAGCATGCCAGTGCTCGAGATAGCGCTCGTAGGCATCGTCGCCGGTAGCACTTCTTAGACCACGCCATAAGGTGGGCAGGCCGCACCACAGGGCGGACAGGGAGGTCCAGAGAGAAGAAGAGAGGCGAGCTGTCATTCTTGAATACTCTCGGGGGCGATTTCCTCTGGGGGTTCCTCCCACTCGAAGGGCTTCCAGCCGCCCTTGGCGAGGTGTTCCAAGGGCTGGAACCGGGTCTTGTAGGACATTTTCTGGCAGCCGGCGATCCAGTAGCCGGGATAGACGTGGGACAGCCCCATGGAGGCGGTTTTCTCCACTAGCCACAGCAGCATGAAATTGCCCAGCCCGCGCCGCTCCTCGGCCGGATCGAAGAAGCTGTAGATGGCGGACAGGCCGTCGCTTAGGCGGTCGACGATACAGGCGGCGAGAAGCGCGCCGTTTTCTTCGCTGTCCCCGTCCGCTGCGGCGAGGCGGAATTCGGCGATGAAGGTCTCGGTGGGGGTGTCCTCGGCAAAGGAGAGGTAGTCATCCCAGCTCATATTGGTCATTTCGCCTTCGCCGTGGCGGGATTTGAGATAACGCGAAAAAAGGTCGTACTGTTCCCTGGTGGCGCGGGCCGGCAACAGTTCTGCGCTGAGGTCGCGGTTGGCTCGGAGCACGCGGCGAAAGCTGCGGCCCGGCGCAAATCTGCGGGCGAGGATGCGCACCGGTATGCAGGCCTTGCATTCGGGACAGCTTGGCTGATAGACGGTATCGAGGCTGCGGCGGAAGCCGGCGCGCGAGAGAAGGTCGAACAGGACGGCCGAGTCGTTCCCCGTCAAAACGGTAAAGACGCGCTGTTCCATGCGTCCCTCGAGATAGGGACAGGGTAGGGGAAAGGTACGGTAGAAGGGCTGTGACAGGTCTATGGGAAACCGGGTCATATGGGCAACCCTTTTACAGAAAGTTTTCACCACAGAGACACAGAAGCTTAAAGAAGAGAAGGAATGATTTTCTTAGTGGATTTAATCTCTCTCTTTTTTTTACCTCTGTGTCTCGGTGCCTCTGTGGTTATCTAATGCTTACTTAGGGCGTTAGTTCCGAGGGTGCCACCAGGCGCGGCGGGGCGCGCACCACCACCAGCCGGGTGACGAAGTCATGCAGGGTGCGATGATAGTTGTTGAAGGGCGCGATGGCCAGTATGAGCCAGGCGGTGAGGCCCACGGAGATATAGAAAATGGCAGTCATGGCCGCAGCCTGGAGGAGGTTGGGGCGGCCGCCCTCCCAGTCCCTGACCTCGATATCGAACAGGCGCATGCCCCAGGTGGCCGACCGCGCGCCGCCGATAAGCAGGGTATGATAGGCGAAGGGAATGCAGGCGATGGCCGCCCATAGCAATGGCCAGAGCAGGCCCAGGGTGGCGATGCCGGCGGTGACGGCCGCCATCCAGGCGCCAGTGAGAATGGCGGCGAGAATCACCACGTCGGCCATATAGGCGAAGATACGCCGCCACATAACGCCTCGGTAGAGACCAGTCCCAGCGAGGGGGTCGGGCGGGGGGCCGCGCCAGCGCGAGTGCCCGGAGTCTGTGGACTGTGTTGATTCCGAAGAAGGGACGGGAATGGGAGGCGTGGGATCGGTCATGGGAAGGAAGGGGTAATTGGGGCGCAGCGTCTTATCCGGTACTGGTTATACAAAATTTTATACGAAATTTAGCCTTAAGAGTCTCCTCGATTGAGTCCCTGTAGTTGGGTCTCCTTGTCGTGCCACCTCAGGAGAGCAGCAAAACCTGGAGGTCGGCCACGTTGGTGCCGGTGGTGCCGGTAACGAGAAGGTCGCCGGACGCCTTCAGCGCTGCATAGGAATCGTTGTCGGCAAGGCGGGCTTGTGGATCGATGCCGGCCTTGCGCATGCGCGCGCAGCTGTTTCCGTCCACCACACCGCCGGCGGCGTCGGTGGGACCGTCGCGGCCGTCGCTGCCGCCGCTTAGAAAAACCCAATTTCCGGAAAGCCCGGCCTTTTCCGCGACGATGGCGAAGGCCAGGGCCATTTCCTGGTTGCGGCCGCCCCGTCCCGAGCCCTTCAGCGTCACCGTGGTCTCGCCGCCCGCCACTAGGGCCAGGTCCATTTTCTGTGGCCCGCCGGAAGCGCGTTCGTTTTGGGCGGTGAGCGCGGCGGCAGCCCATTTTTCCGCCTCCTCGCGGGCCTCGCCGGTGAGGCATTCGTTCCACACCTGGACCTCACAGCCGGCATCTTGGGCGGCATGGGAAAGCGCCGCCAGGCTAACGCCGTTGCTTCCTACCAGGGTGGCGGCGGCAGCAGCGAACAAGGGGTCGCCGGGTTTCGGTGTTTCTTCGGCCACGCCGGCCACGCCCTTTTCAATATGGGCGCGAACGGCTTCCGGCGCCGCGTTCCAGACCCCGGCGGCTTCGAGAATGCCCTTAGCGTCGGCGAAGGTAGTGGTGTCGGCAACCGTGGGGCCGCTGGCGATAGTGGAAAGATCGTCGCCCAGCACGTCGGAAAGGATCAGGGCGTGGAGGTCGGCGGGCGCGGCGAGGCGGGCTAGCCCCCCGCCCTTGAGCTGCGAGAGGTGCTTGCGCACGGTGTTGATGGCGCCGATGTCGGCGCCGCTCCCCAGTAGCAGGTCGGTGGCGGCAATCTTGTCTTCTAAGGTGAGGCCGGGGGAGGGATAGGGGATGAGCGCTGATCCGCCGCCGCTGATGAGCGCCAGCAGGAGGTCACCCCCGCTGGCGTTTTCGGCCATTTCGGCTGCCGCCTGCGCGCCTTTCACGCCGTTGGCGTCGGGCAGGGGATGGCCGGCGGCGATGACGGTGAAACCGTCCGTCTCGTGGGCGTTTTCATAATTGGTGACGGCTATGCCGGGGCCGCAGAAGAGATCTCCCGGCAGGACGTCGCGCGCGGCTTCGGCCATGGCCATGGCGGCCTTGCCGAAGGCGGCCACGAAAACCCGCCGCCACGGGGCGCTGCGCGAGGTTGCCGCATCGCCGCCATTGCCAAGGATGTGGAGCCGGCCGTCGCGAGCCTGGAGCACGCGGGCCACGGCTGGACCCGGATCGGCCGCCTCGATGCCAGCGCGGAACAGGGATTCCGCCATCTGGCGCAGGGAATCGGGGCGCGAGGAATCGGAAGGAGGCTGTGAAGCCATAGGGGGACTCCGGCAGGGGCGTGAGGTGGTGCGGTCTTTGATGGTTACGCGACGCGGTCTGGTGGCTCCTTGCCCGCGAAGAAGGCCTCCACGTTGGTAACGACTCGAAATCCCATACCTTCCCTGGTCTCCAGGGTGGCGCTGCCGAGATGGGGCAGCAGCACCACGTTTTCCATCTCGGTTAGTTCCCTGGTGACGTCGGGCTCGCACTCGTAGACGTCGAGTCCGGCCCCGGCGATGTCACCCGCTTTCAGGGCCGCCACCAGCGCCGCCTCGTCCACCACGTCGCCGCGTGCGGTATTGATGAGAAAGGCGGAAGCCTGCATAGCCTTGAAGCGTTCGGCGTTCATTAGATGCCGGGTTTCCGGCGTCGCCGGGCAATGCAGGGACACGAAATTAGAATCGGCGAGCAGGTCCTCGATGGAGCCTCGGTTTTCGGCGTCCATAGCCTTGTTGACGGCATCGGGATCAGGAAGATAGGGATCGAAATAAGCGATCTTCATATCAAAGCCGAAATGGGCCTTTTTCGCTACCGCCTGGGCTATACGGCCCATGCCGATAATACCCAGCTTTTTGCCCGTGACCTTGGTCCCCATCATGTGGGTGGGACGCCAGCCCGTCCACTGGCCGCCGCGCAGGTGGCGTTCGCCCTCGCCGGCGCGGCGTGCCACCGAAAGGAGCAGCGTCATGGCGATGTCGGCGGTGCAGTCGGTCAGGATTTCCGGCGTATTGGAGACCACCAGGCCTTCGGCCTTGGCCACCTCGATGTCGATATTGTTGAAACCGACCCCGAAATTACCGAGCATTTTGGCCTGCTTGCCGTCAACGCCGAGGACTTCCGCTGTCATTTTGTCGGTGACGGTACATAGCACTGCGTCGGCCGTCTTCAGGGCGTCTTGAAGCTCGGCCACGGTGAGCGGTGTGTCTCCGGTATTGAGGGTGGCGTCGAAGAGTTCCGAGACCTTTTTCTCGACGGCCTCAGGCCAGCGGCGGGTGACGATGACCTTGGGTTTGCCCATTGCTAGTTGTTGCGCCAATAGTCACTGGCCGCGGCGATGCCGCTTCCGGCCTTGATGTCGAACCCGTTGTCGAGCATTGCCATTTCCGCGCCGACGATGGAGCTAGCCAGCATCAGTTCGTTCAAATCGCCGAGATGGCCGATACGGAATACCTTGCCGGCGACCTGGGTCAGGCCCGCGCCCAGAGAGAGGTGATACTTGTTATAGGCGGTGGCGATGACCTCCTTGGCGTCCTTGTCCTTAGGTACGACGATGGCGCTGACGGTGTCGGATTCCCACTTTTCCTCCTTGGCGCAGAGCTTGAGTCCCCAGCCGTCTTTGACGGCGTGGCGCACGCCCTCGGCAAGACGGTGATGGCGGGCGAACACGTTGTCCAGCCCCTCCTCCATGAGCATGTCGATAGAGGCGCGTAGGGCGTGAAGCATGGGGGTGGGCGGCGTGTAGGGAAAATAGCCATCCTTGTTGGTCTTTATCATGTCTTCCCAGGAGAGGTAACAGCGCGTCATCTTGGCCGATTTGTTGGCCTCCAGAGCCTTTTGGCTGGCGCAGACGAGACCGACGCCGGCGGGCAGCATGAATCCTTTCTGGGAGCCTGAAATGGCGCAGTCCACGCCCCATTCGTCCATGCGGAAATCGATGCTGGCGATGGAGCTGACGCCGTCCACGAAAAGCATGGCCGGATGATTGGCGGCGTCGATGGCCTGGCGCACGGGGAGAACATCGGAGGTGACTCCGGTGGCGGTCTCGTTATGGGTCACGCAGACCACCTTGTATTCGTGATTGGTGTCGGCCTTAAGTGTGGCTTCCACGTCCTCGGGCGGGGTGCCGGTGCCCCATTCCACGTCGCGCACGTCCACGTCGAGGCCGAGCCTCTCGAACATGTCCACCCAGAGCAGGCTGAACTGGCCGAAACGGTAGATCAGCACCTTTTCGCCCGGCGACATGGTGTTGGTGATGGCCGATTCCCAAGCCCCGGTGCCGGAACTGGGAAAGATGAATACCTGGCCGTCCTTGGTCTTGAAAATCTTCTTTAAGTCCTCGAACAGGGGCTTGGTGAGTTCGGGGAATGCAGGGCTGCGCATGTCCTCGGTGGGGATATGGGCGGCGTTCAATATCCGAGGCGGAATATTGGTAGGCCCAGGGATATATGCGTGGAAGTGACCTGTATACTTGCGGGACATTAATTTTACCTCTTCACGTGCGGATGACTTGGGGGATGATTGGGTGTGCAATGCCGCGTATTTCCGCGGATAATATTAGGCTGGATTCCCAGCCGGGAAAAAAGGAATGGGCACCATAATGATGCCGCCTCCTTAAATCAATCCTCTCAATATCCCCTTTCATTTTGCGGATTTAGAGCACACTCCGGCCAAACGGTTCTATTTGACCGGAGTGGGCTCTAGATGCAGTGTGAGGCTGGGTTCTCTGCCATCGCCAGGGCCTCCCGGAAGCACGAGGTAACGGCCGTCGCGCCACGGCATCACGAGGTCGTGGAAATGGCAGGAAAACACGTTTCCCGACTGTCCCGGCGCGATCATGAAGAGTGAACCATCAAGCCGCGAAAGGTCATAGACGGCACGCATGCCCGCCCCGTGAAAATGAGTGAACACCGTGCCCGATTCGTTGCTTTTGTAGGCGCCGCGGCTGATGGTCTCGTTGCCGCCGTCGGTTTCCACGGTCGTCGCCGCCAGAGACCCCAGCAGTGGTAGCCGCGAGAGCAGGGGATTGGCGAAGCTCAGGCGGTGGGCATCGCCCCAGCGCCAGTTTTCGATGCGATTGCCATAGGCGCTGCGCAGCGCCGCCAGGGCGTCGTCCAGGGCAAGCTCGAGGATGGTGGCGCAAGTTTCCCTCTCCGCCGTGGCCCCGTCATCGCACCAGGGATGGCCGGAAACAGTCTTGCCTTTTAGCACCGCGGCCAGGAATCCTGGGCGTGTGCGGCGGATATTATCGTAGAGGTCTTCCAGTTCATCGCCGGCGATGCGTTTCTGAAGATGGAACAGCCAAGAGGAGAAAATAAGCGGTTCGGGGCGGTTGCGGTCCATGATGGCGTCCCAGTTCCGCAGCGAAGACAGGGCTTTGCGGCTGTGGAGCCCGTTTCCCTCTATGACCAGCATCAGAGGCAGGAGTTCTTGGGCCATGAGGGAGACGGCGTCGTTCTGTAGTGCGGTCATGCTTTGGGGCCCGTGTTTCGACGCCGCGCCGAGCACATGGTGAATACGCCGCGCGCGGTAGGGTGCGCGCCACTTGGCGGAGAGAAGGTGGGGATAGCCGTCTTCGACGATTTTCTGATTGGCGGTGATGGCGCGCCCGGAAGGCGGGTTGAGGGCGTGGGGAAGCTCGGCAAAGGGAATGAATCCGGTCCAGTCGAAGGCGCCGTTCCAGCCCGGTACCGGCGCGGTGCCGTCGCCGCTTTTGCGTAGGGGCATGCGGCCCGGGGCATAAAAGCCGATATTTCCCGCCACGTCGGCGTAAACCATGTTCTGCTGCGGCGAATGGAAGTCTTCTAGCGCGGAGGTAAAGTCCCCCCAGTCACGGGCCATGTTGATGCCATGAATGGCTTGCGCGGTGAGGTCGTCACGGCGCTGGGCCGGATCGGCCAGGGCCAGCACATGGCCGGGCTCCATGTCCGCGCCTTCCGGGATGTTGGAGATCACGGGGCCGTGGCGGGTTTCCAGGACCTCCAGTATTTCGTCCTCGCCGCCGCGCACGGTGATTGTTTCAAAACGTGTGAGCAAGGAGCGCGGGCCTTCGGGGGTAAGGTAGAGGCCGGGATTTTCAGGATCGAGACGCTCGATGAAGAAATCCTGGGAGTCCGAGTGGGTGGTGGTGAAGCCCCAGGCGATGTGGGCGTTATGGCCGAGAATGGTGAAGGGCACGCCCGGCGCGGTGGCCCCGGCAAGGTCGGCCGCAGGCGTGGTGAGCCGCGCCAGATACCAGACGCCGGGCGTGGACATCCAGAGATGGGGATCGTTGGCGAGAAGGGGGGCGCCGCTTTGAGTATGGCGACCCGAAAGCGCCCAGTTATTGGAGGCGCTCAAGAATTCCCGAGGCCGGGGCAGGGCGTCCCAGAGAGTATCGAGCCAGAGGCCGTCGAAGAGGCGGCCCAACCTGGAAAAATCCCCAGAATCAGACACGAAAACCGGCTTTCGCGGGGCCGTTTGCCCTGCCCCGGAAGCCCCGGAATCGCCCTCGGAATCACTTGTGTCTGTTTTGGTGACGCCCGGTTGCGGGGAGGACATCCATAAATCCTCCATAAGCGGCGCTGCGAGCCCTTTGGCCAGTCTTGCGCGCAGCAGTTCCTGGCGGCGGTTGGAGGACAGCCACAGCGCCATGAGCTTGCCCCAGATCAGCGAATCCACAGGCTTCCAAGGTTCTGGTTCATAGCCGAGAACCACGAATTCGAGCGGCAGGGCGCCGGATCGGGTGGTTAGATAAGCGTTGATGCCGCGGCTGTAGGAATCGAGCCCATGGCGCACCGGGGGGGAGAGGTGTTCGAGGGAGGCCCCGGCCAGCCGCGCCACCCCCAGCGCCCGGGCCAGCCGGTCGCGGGGCAGCATGTTGGGCCCAAGGATTTCCGAGAGCCGCCCGGCTCCGGTGCGGCGCATGATGTCCATCTGGAACAGGCGGTCCTGGGCATGGACGAATCCCAGCGCAAAATAGGCGTCATTCTGGGTGTTGGCCTTGATCCACGGGATGCCGTGGGTATCGCGCGTGACCGTTACCGGAGCAGTTAGCCCAGGGAGTGTAATCTCCCCTTTAGTTTGAGGCAGAGAGGTGCGTAGCCACAGCAATCCGCCCCCCCCGAGAAGCAGGAAAGCGGCTAGTATTAGAGCCAGAATACGGACAGATAATCTATGTAATTTTTTCATAAAAAATACTTTAAAAGTAATATGTTATATTATTTTATTAAAGCTCTGATAGAATTCTCTTTCGGTCCCTATCAAGCTCTGGAGCAGGCTGCCGCGAGGTGGGATCAGCAACCCCGGAAATCTTGATGGGATTGCCCGACATGGGGACGTTTCCGGCCACTGAATCCTTGCAGGTGACCACCATGTTGCGGGCCGCAATCTGGGGATCGTCCATGACCTGGGCCATGTTGTTGATGGGGCCGCATGGCACCCCCGCCGCCTCGAGAAGGGTGAGCCAGTGGGCGGTGGGTTTGATGGCGAGAACGGATTCCAGTTCATTTTTCAGGGCCTCGGCGTGGCGGGTGCGCAGGTGGTTGTCGGCGAAGAGGTCGTTGCCGGCCAGGTCCATGCGTTCTAAAGCCTGGCATAGCCGTTCGAAGAGTTTGTCGTTGCCGGCGGCGATCACCAGATGGCCGTCGCCGGTGGCGAAGGCATCGAAGGGTGTGATGGAGGGATGACGCGCGCCCAAAGGCCCTGGCACCTCGCCGCTGGTGGCGAGGCGGGCGAGGGCATTTTCGAGAATCGCCAACTGGCAGTCGAGCATGGCGACGTCGATTTTCACGCCCCGGCCGGTGCTTTCACGCTGGTAGAGGGCGGCGTTGACGCCGGTTGCCGTGAACAGGCCGGCGGCGATATCGCCGATGGAGGTGCCGACCCGGGTGGGCGGCCCACCGGGATGGCCGGTGAGACTCATAATCCCGCCCATGGCCTGGACCACCATGTCGTAGGCAGCGCGCTCGCTGTAGGGACCGGAGTGGCCGAATCCAGAGGTCGCGGCGTAGATCAGGCGGGGGTAGCGCGAGTGCAGCGTCTCCCAGCCCAGCCCCAGCTTTTCCATGGCGCCGGGGCGGAAGTTTTCCACCAGAACGTCGGCCTTTTCCAACAGCTTATGGAGGAGATTGCGGTCCTTTTCGTCACGCAGATCGAGGGCGATGCTTTCCTTGCCGCGGTTGAGCGACATGAAATAGGCCGAACGGTCCTCGATGAAGGGGCCGATGCGCCGCGCGTCGTCGCCGTCGGGGTTTTCCACCTTGATGACGCGGGCGCCGAGTTCGGCCAACACCATGGTGCAGTAAGGCCCGGCGAGGATGCGGGAGAGGTCGATGACGGTAATTCCGGAAAGCGGGGCGGGTGTGGTGGCGGTCATGGCTGTCTCATTTGGTTGGGGCTTGATCGGGGGCGCAAAGAATAGTCTATCATCGGGCGATGAGCATGAAGGAATCCCATATTTCTGTGCCCGTGCGCACCCTTGAAGGCGAGGGGCACTGCCCTATGGCTTACACCGACTGGGCGCCGCAGGGAGAGGCCAGGCCGGGGCTCATCCTGTGCCTGCACGGGCTCACCGGCAACGGGCGCTTCTTCGATGAACCGGCGCGGGCGCTGTCGGAGGCGGGATACCGCGTGGTCTGTCCAGATATGGTGGGGCGGGGCAAGAGCGGATGGCTGGCGCGGCCCAAGGATTATAACGTACGGCACTATTTCTCCCATCTCGAAGTGCTGGTTTCCCATCTCGGGGTTTGCGACATCACCCTTATTGGCACCTCCATGGGCGGGGTTCTGGGCATGATGCTGGCGGCCAAGGCGGTGACCCCGCTGCGCCGCCTTGTAATCAACGACGTAGGCGCGGTGATCCCCCGCAAGCCTATGAAATATATGCGCGCCTACGTGGGGGCCGACCCCCGTTTTGCCAGTATGGAAGAAGTGGAAGCGCATCTGCGCACTATTTATGCCGGGGCCGGTCCACATGAGCCCGCGCAGTGGCGGGCCCTGGCCGAGGTTGCCAGTGTCCGGCTTGAGGACGGGGGCTATCGCCTTGCTTTCGATCCCGCCATTTCCAAACCTCTGCGCTGGCTGCCACTGTTTTCCCTACGGCTGTGGCATGTGTGGGACGCCATCGCCTGTCCGGTTCTGCTACTGCGCGGGGCGGAGTCACCGGTTCTCTCAGCAAAAGTGGCAGAAACTATGCAAAAACGCGGGCCGAAACGGGTGGATTGCGTGGAGTTACCGGGAATAGGTCACGCGCCGTCATTGATGAAGCCGGACCAGATTGCACTCATCCTGGATTGGATG
>Ga0208278_1001179_pt1 | contig 12720 bp, 14 predicted proteins | sample ETN01SmetaG_FD_185794 | JGI IMG/M metagenome (GOLD analysis project Ga0208278, IMG submission 185794) | Marine microbial and viral communities from oxygen minimum zone, Eastern Pacific Ocean - ETNP2014F12-01SV259 (SPAdes) (version 2) | ecosystem: Environmental > Aquatic > Marine > Oceanic ...
GAAAAAGCTTATCAAAAAGATTTTTTTGGAAAAAGATATCTTGGAGCTGACATAAGTAGTCCTCAATTTGACAAAGTAGCTGAACTTTATGGCGCTAAAGGATTTAAAGTAAATAAAATTTCAGAAGTAAATGAAGCTGTTAAAGCTGCATTAAAATGTAATAAACCTGCGGTCATAGATGTTGATGTCGATCCTAAAGCGCTATACAGTTTTAGAAGAGACAGTTTTAAACATAAAATAAAATAATGAAATTAGAATTAAGAAAATTTACAAAATTTGTAGACAAAACTTTTATTGAGGGAGGTAAGGAAGCAAAAGAACCGGTTTTGTTGGTTTCTGTAGCAGCTGTATTTAAAAATCCATGGAACGGAAAAGGTTTTGTGGATGACTTAAAACCAGTGATTTTAGATTTAGCTCCAAAATTAGGAGATATTTTAGTTCCAGAATTAATCAAAGAAATTGGATCTCCTGAAAAAATTTTAGCTTATGGAAAAGCAGGAACTGTTGGTTTGAAGGGCGAAATCGAGCATGCATCTGCTTTTATTCATACATTAAGATTTGGTAATAAATTTAGAGATGCTGTTGGTGGCACTTCATATTTAAGCTTTACTAACACAAGAGGACCAGCAGGATCTAAAATTTCAATACCCATGATGCACAAAACAGATTCAGGATTGAGACCATATTATTTAACTCATGAATTTACTATTCACGATGCTCCTTTTGATGATGAAATTGTTATTGCAATTGGTGGCTCTACAAGTGGAAGAGCTCATGCAAGAACTGGTGATAGATATCAAGACATGAAAGAGATGGGCATTGAGCCAAAATAATTTAAATGATCAATGCCAAAGATTCAAAAGATACTTTTTATCTATTAAACAAAAAACAGAAAACACCAATTGTTTTAATACATGGTGTAGGATTAAATCATACAATTTGGGAGCCTCAAATTGACTATTTTGATAATACTGTACTAGCTTATGATATTTTAGGACATGGGAAAACTCCATTAAATAAAAATATTATTTCTTTTGATAATTTCTCAGATCAATTATTAAATTTAATTGATGAGCTTAAATTTAAAAAAATTCATTTAATTGGATTTTCAATTGGCTCATTAATTGCAAGAAATTTTGCTGTAAAAAATAACAATAGATTAAAAACCTTAACACTTTTGTGTTCAGTATTTAAAAGAAACAAAGAACAACAACAAATTGTAAATGATAGATTTGAGCTTTCAAAAAAAAGTAGAACTTTATCAAAACAAGCGCTCAAAAGATGGTTTACAGATCAATATTTAGAAAAAAACCCAAACATATTTGAAAAAATAACTTCAATACTTATACAAAATAATATGGAAAATTTCCTAAAGATCTATGAATTATTTGTGAAACATAAAGATGATGAAAAATTTGAAAATATTAAATCTAAAACACTAATTATGACTGGTGAAAATGATATTGGCTCAACGCCAGAGATGTCTAGAAATTTAAGCAAGGAAATTGCGCATTCTAAAGTCAAAATAGTAAGTCAGGGAAAACATCTGTGTGGTATTGAATGTGCAGATGATGTAAATAAAACAATTAAAGAATTTATTCAAAATGACTAAATTAAAAGAATATAAAATGTTTATTAATGGTGAGTGGGTTGACTCAGATACTAAAAAAACATTTGAAACTTTAAATCCAGAAAATAATAAACCATGGGCAATAGTTCCTGAAGCAAGCGCTAATGATGTTGATAAAGCAGTTCAAGCTGCGCAAAAAGCTTTTGAAGGAGAATGGTCAAAATTATTACCAAGAGAAAGAGGAAAGTTTTTAAGAGCTATTGGTAATAAACTTAGAGAAAATGCTGAACTGCTAGGAAAAATAGAAACTATTGATACTGGAAAACTTTTTAGAGAAACAAAAAAACAAGCTAACTACATTGCAGAGTATTATGATTATTATGCTGGATTGGCTGATAAAGTAGAGGGAACAGTTTTGCCAATTGATAAACCAAATATTCAAGCCATAACAACTAGAATACCTATAGGGGTTATCGCGGCAATCATTCCTTGGAATTCACAAATGTTGTTAACCGTAACAAAATTAGCTCCTGCTTTAGCAATGGGAAATACTATTGTTATTAAATCTTCAGAATTAGCACCATCAGTTTTGTTTGAATTTGCAAAACTAGTTGAAGAAACAGGAATTCCCAAAGGTGTAGTAAACGTTATAACTGGTTTTGGAGATCCATGTGGAAAAGCATTAACCACTCATAATTTAGTAGAGAAAGTTGCTTTTACGGGAGGACCTGAAACTGCAAGACATATTATTAGGAACTCTGCTGAAAATTTATCTGAAGTAAGCTTAGAGCTTGGAGGTAAGAGTCCTGTGGCTGTTTTTAATGATGCTAATCAAGAAAATGCTATTAATGGTATTACTGCAGGAATTTTTGGTGCAAGTGGCCAAAGTTGTATAGCAGGATCAAGATTATATTTGCAAGACGGAATATATGATGAATTTTTAGATAAGCTAGCTTCGAGAGCTGAAAAAATTAAAATTGGAGCACCCATGGATCCAGATAGTGAAATGGGTCCACTAAGTAATTTTAAACAATTAGAAGTAATTGAAAAAAATATAAAACTTACAGTAGAACAAGGAGGAAAAATTAAGTGTGGAGGCAAAAGACATTCTTTTTCTAATGAAGGATACTATTTTCCACCTACAATAATTGAATGTGATAATCATAACCTACCAACTGCAGAGAATGAACTTTTTGGACCAGTTTTATCTGTAATGAAATTTAAAAGTGAAGATGAAGTAATAAAAAAAATGAATGATAACCAATATGGATTAAGTTCGGGTGTTTATACAAGTGATTTATCAAGAGGTCTAAGAGTGTCAAAAGCAATAAGAGCAGGTATTACATTTGTTAATACTTATAGATTAATTTCACCTTCGGCTCCATTCGGAGGAATGAAAGATAGTGGTTATGGAAAAGAATCTGGAATCGAGTCTATAAAAGATTACACGAGAGTAAAAACAACTTGGTATTATACATCTGATGAACCCACGCTTGATCCTTTTTCAATTAGATAATCTTGTCCACAAAACATACATTGCTAATTTTATTTGTAATGTTTTTGCTTGGTAGCGCCTACCCTACAGCAAAACTTGGTCTTAATGCGTCCATTCCTCCAATTTTGTTTGGCTCTATAAGAATGGCAATTGTGTTTATCTGCCTTTTACCTTTTATAAAATTCGAATTACCTAAAAAAAAATATATATTACCATTGTTTGGTTTTGCGGTTTCTATGGGAGCTGCAGTAAATTTATTTTTATATTTATCTGTAAATGTATCAAATATTCTTTCTCCAATTGTTATAGGTGCTCAATTATCAATTCCTTTAGCTATTATTATTAGCTCAATATTTATTGGAGAAACAATAACTTACAAAAAATGGATTTTGATTATTTCATCTTTTATAGGAATATTATTGATTGGATTTGATCCAAAAATTGCAGATGAAATTTTAGGATTGTTGCTTATCTGCTGTATGGCTGTTTTTTATGCCTTGGCACAAGTATTCTCAAGATACCTTAAAGAATTAGATATAAAATTTACTAATGGTTTCATGGGAATAGTTGGCTGTATAACTTTATTAATTTTATCTATTTTTTTTGAAGGAAATACAATTGTTCATTTAAAAAATTTAAATTTTGAAGCTTGGCTTATGGCTTTGCATCATGGAATTTTTTGCTCCTTAATGGGGCATATGGCAATGTTTTATTTGTACAAGTTTTACCCGGTGGGACAAGTTCTTCCTTTCTATGCCTTGTTTCCAATTTTTGGAATTATACTAAGTTTCTTTATATTTGGTGAAATTCCTACACTTATAATGGTCGCTGGAGGAATTATTGTAATAACATCAGTCTTTTTACTGCAGAAAATTAGGTAAATTACTTATTGAAAAATAAATTCAATGAGATTTAATTTAGTCTTTATAAATTGTTAACAATTAAAGGGAAAATATGAAAAAAATAGTTTTAGCTGCTTTTTTATTTGTTTCTGCGTTTTCAACAAATACATTTGCAGATATTAAAATGGGAATCATTTTAGGATTTACAGGTCCTATTGAATCTCTAACTCCTGCAATGGCTGCTTCTGCTGAGCTTGCTTTTAAAGAAGCTTCAGATTCTGGTTCATTACTTGGAGGTCAATCAATAGCGGTTGAAAGAGCTGACTCTACTTGCGTAGATTCTGCTGCTGCAACATCTGCTGCTGAAGGTTTAGTTTCAGGTGGCGTAGTTGCAATCATGGGTGCTGACTGTTCAGGTGTAACAGGTGCAATTGCAACTAATGTTGCTGTACCAAATGGAGTAGTTATGATTTCTCCATCTGCAACTTCTCCTGGATTAACTGATTTGGCAGATAATGGATACTTTTTTAGAACTGCTCCATCAGATGCTAGAGGTGGTCAAATCTTGGCAGATATTACAAAAGATAGAAAAATTAAAAGTGTTGCAATCACATACACAAACAATGACTATGGTAAAGGTTTAGCAGATGTTTATGCGGGTGCTGTGAAAGCTCACGGTATTAAAGTAACAGCTATGGCTGCGCATGAAGATGGTAAAGCTGACTATTCAGCTGAAGTAGCAACTCTTGCTTCTGCAGGCGGTGATGCAGTAGCTGTAATTGGTTATCTTGATCAAGGAGGAAAAGGAATTATCCAAGGCTCATTGGACTCTGGTGCGTTTGATACTTTTGTTTTATCCGATGGTATGATTGGTGATACATTAACTGATGCATTTGGTAATGATTTGAATAAATCATTTGGTTCTTTACCTGGTTCAACTGGAAAGGGTGCTAACGTATTTGCCGATGTGGCAAAAGCTGCTGGTATTGATTCTTCTGGTCCTTACACAGGTGAGTCTTATGATGCCGCTGCTTTAATAACTCTTGCAATGCAAGCGGGTGGTAAAGCTGATAGAGCAACTGTTCAACAAAATGTAATGGCTGTTGCTAATGCACCAGGTACGAAAATTTACCCAGGTGAACTTAAAAAAGCTTTAGACTTGCTAGCAAAAGGTAAGGCGGTTGATTACGAAGGTGCAACTGGCGTTAATCTTACTGATGTTGGAGAAGCCGAAGGTTCTTTCTTAGAAAAAGAAATCAAAGGTGGCAAGTTCTCAACTAAACAACAAAGATAATACTTAAAAAATTAAAACCCCGATAGTTTTCTATCGGGGTTTTTTTTGTTTTATTAAATTAAAATATATATTTATCTGCAAGATAAAAAATAAGTCCTAGCGCTATACCTAATAAAATATAATACATTAAAAAACTATTTTATATTGATTTTTTCTGGAAGTATACCTTTTGGCCTATACCTCATTATCAACAACAGGCCGATCCCCATCATCAAAAATCTAAAATAAGGAACGCTATTGATTAAATGTAACTTTAAAGCATTTGTTTCTGTAAGACCTGATGTAAAAATATTAATTAAAAAAAGTGCGATTGGTGCTGCTTCAATCCATAAAAACCAAACCGCAAACCCTCCTAGAACTGCGCCAAAGTTGTTTCCACTTCCTCCAACTATAACCATAACCCATATTAAAAAAGTATATCTCATAGGTCTATAACTTCCCGGGGTAAATAAACCATCATTTGTAACCATCATGGCTCCTGCTATTCCAACAATAGCTGAACCTAAAATAAAAATTAGCAAATGTTGCTTAACTACATTTTTCCCCATTGCATTTGCGGCTTCCTCATTATCTCTTATTGCTCTCATCATTCTTCCCCATGGCGAATAAAGTGCCTTTTGAGTTACAATTAATAAGATCACTACTACAATAATAAATAGTCCTGAGTAACAAAGTTTTACATAGACAGATGATGCTTCAATGACTAATTGCGAAAGTGCTGCTTGTTTTTCTGCCACAGTGGAAATTAAATCTAATTTACTGCTGTGCCATTTTGCAACAAAATTAATAAACCAATCTGTGTTTTGAAGATCAATCTCATATGGTACTGGCCTTTTCAATCCAATTACATTTTTAACACCCCTTGCTAGCCAGTCTTCATGCTTAATTACTGCAATTACAATTTCAGAAATCAATAATGTTGCTATGGCCAAATAATCTGCCCTAAGTCCTAATGCAACTTTTCCAACTATATAGGCTAAACCAGCTGCAAAAAAAGCTCCAGCAATCCATGAAAACATAATGGGTAAACCTAAACCTCCTAGAAAACCAGTTTTTGCTGGATCGATAGCTTCAATAGATTCTATTGCTGGTGCAGACACTAATCTTAAAATAATTAAACCAACTAGAATAATAGATCCTATTCCAATATTTCTTTTATTTGATTTTTGAAAATTTTTTAAAACATAGCGGACTGCAAATACAATCAATGCAATAATTCCTGCACATAAAATCATATTTAATCCGCCAACTTGCCATGCTTCTCTAACTGGTGGAACTGATACCAAAACTGCTGCTAATCCACCTAAAGCTGTATATCCCATTATTCCAAAATTTATTAATCCTGCATATCCCCATTGGATATTAGCTCCCATTGTCATTACTGCAGATATTAAACAAAAATTTAATATTGCTAATGCTTGGTTCCATGACTGAAAAACTCCTACTAAAATAATAAGTCCTATCATTATTAAATAAGCAATAATTACATTCGAGTAATTTCTCATAAAACTTTTCCTTTAAAAATACCCGAAGGTCTAAACAATAGAACAATAACTAAAATTGAAAAAGAAACTGCAAATTTATAATCTGTTGATAATAATTGTATTAATGAATCTGGTTCCATACTTTCTGGAAGCACGTACATAAAAAATTTCTTATAGGCGTACGTTATAAATATTTCTGAAAATGCTATTACATAACCACCTAAAAAGGCACCAAATGGATTTCCTATTCCGCCAACAATTGCCGCAGCAAATATTGGCAACATATTATTAAAATAAGTAAAAGGTTTAAAACTTTTATCTAAACCATACAAAACTCCTCCTATAGTCGCTAAAATGCCCGCTATCATCCAAGTAATCATTACTACTCGTTTTGGATCAATCCCTGACAACAAAGCCAAATCTTCATTGTCTGAAAAGGCGCGCATACTCTTGCCTGTTTTTGTCTTATTTAAAAACAAAAATAATATAGAAACCAGCACTATAGTTACAAAAATTGTTAATACTTGAGTTGATTTAATTGTTAATCCTTCATTTAATCCTGTCATTTCCTTAAATTCATTTGCTTTCATTATGAATTTTTCACCATCAAAAAATCTTCTATCAAATGGTCCAATAATTATTCTAACAATTGCTTGGGTTACAAACATTACCCCAATACTAACCATAGCTAATTGAACGGGTGGACTTTTTTTAATTCTATAATAACTAAAGACAAATTTATCTATTGTCAGCATATATAAAATCATAAAAACAATTGCAAAAGGAATAGCGAGCAATGCTGTTGGCAATATTCCTAAACTTATTCCTAGCGATTGGAAATACCACGTAAATAAAATTGCAACCATAGTACCAAATGACATCATGTCTCCAGTTGCAAAATTTGCAAATCTTAAAATTCCATAAATTAAAGTTACAAAAATAGCTCCAAGTGCCAATTGAGATCCATAAGCAAGAGCTGGCATAAATATGTAGTTTAATAACAATATTATTGCATTTAAAAAATCCACATTATCCTCCTAAAAAAGAACTTCTTACTCTTGGGTCATTTAATAATTCTTTCCCTGTTCCCGAATATTTATTTTCTCCAGTAACCAATACATAGCCTCTGTCCGATATGCTCAATGCTTGTTTTGCGTTTTGCTCTACCATTAAAATAGCAACATTAGTTTGTTTTACTTTTAATATATGATCGAACAATTCATCCATTACTATTGGAGATACACCTGCTGTTGGTTCATCTAACATTAAAACTGAAGGTTTAATCATTAAAGCTCTTCCTAAGGCCACTTGTTGTCTTTGTCCTCCAGACAATTCTCCAACCAATTGTGATCTTTTTTCCTTTAAGATTGGAAATAATTCATAGATTTCTTGGACAACTTTATCTAAATCTTCATTTCTCAAAAATGCTCCCATTTCCAAGTTCTCTCTAACAGTTAGTCCTGTAAATACATTTCTAGTTTGCGGAACAAAAGAAATACCTTGTTTAACTCTGTTTTGAGGAGATAATTTTGAAATATCTTTTCCATCAATTGTGACTGTTCCAGATTTTAAATTAAGTAAACCGAGCATAGCTTTCATCGCAGTGGATTTCCCAGCACCATTTGGTCCTAAGATTGCAACAATCTCTCCCCTATTTACATTAACTGAGCAGGATCTAATTATATCAGGACCATTGCCGTAACCACCTGTCATTCGATTTCCTTCAAAAAAAGCCATTATATATTTTCCTCTTTTATTTTTGAGCCACGGCCTAGATAACTTTCAATAACTTTTTCATTTTTTTTGACCTCATCAGAAGTTCCTTCAAACAAAACTGAACCTTCGGCCATAACAATAACTGGATCACACAACCTGCTTATAAAATCCATATCGTGTTCAATCATACAAAAAGTATAACCTTGTTCTTTATTTAGTCTTAAAATTGCAGAACCTATATCTTTTAATAAAGTTCGATTCACACCAGCACCAACTTCATCTAATAAAACTAATTTTGCATCAACCATCATAGTTCTTCCAAGCTCAAGTAATTTTTTTTGTCCACCAGATAAATTTCCGGCTAGTTCATTTGCTAGATGTTTAAGATTTAAAAATTCTATTACTTCAAAAGCTTTTTGTTTTACTTGCTCTTCTTCTTGTTTAATTAAAGCTGGTTTAAGTAAAGCATTTACAAGACTTTCTCCTGATTGATTGCCAGGAACCATCATTAAGTTTTCAAGCACTGTTAAATTTGTAAATTCATGAGCAATTTGAAAAGTTCTAAGCAAACCTTTTGAAAATAATTCATAAGAAGGAACGTCGGTAATATTTTCATTATTAAAAAGGACTGTTCCTTTAGAGGTTTTTAAGTTACCTGCAATTAAATTAAATAATGTAGTTTTACCAGATCCATTAGGACCAATAATTCCTGTGATTGACCCCTTATTGATTTTTAAAGAACAGTCAGATACTGCAGCTAGACCTCCAAAATATTTTGTAAGATTATCTATTTGCAGGATATTTGAATCAGACTGCATAGAAAATTATACTTTGTTTAATCTTTTAAGAATACTATTTAATGTTTTTTCAGTTGATCTATAGAAGCCAGCTTTTCTTAACTCTTTAACTCCTTGTTCATTAAGTCCTCTTGGAGTTTGAGATTCTTTTACTAAATATTTCAAATCTTTTTTAGAATTTACAACCGCATCTTCAGATAATGCCACAAAAAGAGACGTAATATATTTTTGAGCTTTATCTCTATTAATACCACGTTTAACTAACCAATTAGACATTGTACTTAACAATTCGTAAAAAGATGCATACATACCTGCGGTAGCCCAAAAGTTTTTAGAAAATTTTTCATTTCTAATTTCAACGGTTGTTCCAAGTTTATTAAAAAAGTTTTTGACTTTTTTATTTGGCGGAAAAATAGGAACCGGACCTTTTCTTAACGAAATTGGCGGTAGTGGTATTGCTCTTACAATGTTCGCTTTTACTTTAACTGCCTTTTTTAATTGAGGTAAAGTCATCGTAGAAATAAAGCTAATTATAGTTTGGCTAGATCTAAATTTTAAATCCTTAATAATTTTTTCACCTATAGTTGGTGTTACTGCGAAAAATATCCAGTTACATGAATTAACAATTTCTTGGTTGTTTTTTCCAATAAAAACTTTTTTGAATTTTTTTGTAAGATTTTGAGCAACATTTCTGTTCCTAGGTGAAACTAATATTTTTTTAAAGGCTATATTAGACCCACATATCCCTGTAATTACAGATGATGATATCTTACCCGTTCCTATAAAGCCTAATTTCATAATTGATGCACAATATATAAGCTTAATTATTTTTCAATTAATTAATAAAAAAAGACCCTCTAATTCTTAATAGCTCTCTATTTAAATTTTTATTTTCTTTAAAAGGTTTTCGTCCATGGAGCCAAAAATAATTATTTACAACTAATACTGATCCTGTGGAAAGCTTTGTTATTATTTTATTTTTACTTTCTTCCAGCCCATCAGATAATCTTTGTAAAAAATTACCCTGTTCCATATTTTTTGGTTCTGGAAATTGATCTATATAAGAAATTTGCGTTCTTTTTTCACTATCTTCTGAGAAAACTGAGTGCTCTACTTTATAATCTACATTCTTGCTTTTGGGAGAGCTCCATGAAAAATTTTGTTTTCCAATTGGATCATTTGAAAGTTCTTTACAATGTTCCCAGTCATCTAGATGGAGCATGACAGTTTCTCCTCCTTCTACATTTTTTTCTTTGATTTTTGTCATCAATAACCAATCAGTTTTTTCATTCACATAAGTTCCATCAGTATGAAGATCTAAATTTGTATATGCTTTTCTTAAATAAGAATCACTATCATCTTCATGTTTCACATGAAATCTAGCATAATATTTTCCATACATAGAATCATGGTTAGGTATACCAATTAAATGAGCAACTGCTGTTGATAGTTTAACTAAAAAATTATCATCTATTTTAGAATTAATATTTTTTGGGCCTATTATAAAACAACCTGTTTTTCTATCTCCTACAATAGAATTTAATAACTTGCCTAATTCATTTGAAGTTAAATCATCTAAGCTTTTAGCAATAGTAAATCGAGTAAAAGGTTTGTATTCAAGGGCGGTAATATTAAATTTATTAAATGGAAAAATTAATTTATCAATGATTTCATCTTCTATTTTTAAATTAATTATTCTTTTTGATTTTTCATGTGCAAAAATATCAAAACCTTCAATACTATTTAGATTTTCTGGCATTTATTTTTTTTAAAATCTATTTTTTACAAGTGCCAATAGAATCTGGTCCACATGTTTCACCATTTGTCCAAATAGCGCCAATAAGATTGGAACCATCAAAATTAGCATTTGTTATATTCGAGGAAGTAAAATTAGCTTCTATCAAATTCGAGTTCTGAAAATTAGTCTCTATAAGCGTTGCTCCAGTAAAATTGACCCTCGTTAAATTTGAACTAGTAAAATCTGATTTTTCAAAATTTGCACCTTGAAGATTAGACTCATACAAATTTGCCCTAATAAAAGTTGATTCAGGAAAAGTTCCATATGCTAAAATAGAATTCATCATAATACTTTTATCAAAATTTACTTGAATAAAACTTGCAAATGATAAATTTGAATTAGGCAAGAAACTTCCTTTTAGATCTTGACCATCTGAAAATCTACAGTTTGTATAATCCACTCCATCAGTTAATGGGTCATCACATCCCGCCTCTGCACTAAAAGCAAAAATTAAAAAAAAGAGAAATAAAAATACTTTTTTCATCCAAAATATCCACTCAAATAAGTGAGTATGATACCAGAAAATACTGTTGGGTAAACTAAATTTCTTTTTGATAAATAAAAAATTAATATTGATATAAAAATAACTATAAACCTAATTATATAATCTATTTCAGATAGTGCTCCTGATGGAAAAATTACTATTCTTGCAATTAAAGCTGCCAAAGTTGAATAAGCTAAACAATTAAACCATCTAAATATTTTTGAGGTTTCTTTAATTTTTTCTGAACTAACTACTCCTAAAAATCTAGATAAATATGTAGCTAAAGAAGTAACTAGAATTGCCAGGACTATACTAGTTGTCATTTTTTTTCTCCTACAAAATAAGCAATTGTTCCTGCAACAAAACCTCCATACAAAATACACCATTCTGGAGAAATAAAATAAAATGCCGGTCCTAAAAAAGCACCAAGTATTACTGATGTGTTTATTTGAATTGTTTTCATTGCACCAATCATCATGCACATAAAGTAGACTGGATTTACTATTGCTAGCCCTATCATAATGTCTTTATTTAAATATTCTGAAGATATAAATCCAATTATTGTTCCAATGATAGCTACAGACCAAGTGGCTGTTCCAATTCCTATCCAATAATCTATTCTATTTTCTTTCTCAACAGATTGATAATTGCTCTTCATAATTAACCATGCTGAAACTGCTATAAAATGACAGGATAAATAATATTTCCATCTCGGTTGACTCTCATGCATTAACAAAGGCATTAAAGAAACTGTCATAGGATAAAGCCTCGTATTAACTAACCAAACAGCTAAGAAAATATTTATTAAAGATGCCCCAACCAATAATGACTCTGCCATAACAAGTGAACCTGGCAAAGCATAAGTTAGTAAAGTAGAAAAAATACTTTCTTGAATACTAAAACCAAGATTTTTTAATAAAGCTCCAATTGCAATAAAACAACAACCAAGCGCAATGGCAGGGCTGTCTATTCTTCTAATAGAAATAAATCCTTTAAAAAAGTATTTTGAATTTATCATTAAGGTTAAAAAAATTTTAATATATTTTGAAAATTTTTACTTTAATCAATTTATTAAAGTGTTGGTGAAAAATTCTTTAACAAGTTTAGTAACTTCTTCAGCTGCTTCTTTATTATATGCCGCTGTTTGTGATTTACTTATACAACTTCTATCAAATTGGAATTGGGGACTAGCAATACCACGCTTAGTACCCTTCTTAAGCCACTTAAAAAGTTTTTTCTT
>Ga0208278_1001190_pt1 | contig 12657 bp, 6 predicted proteins | sample ETN01SmetaG_FD_185794 | JGI IMG/M metagenome (GOLD analysis project Ga0208278, IMG submission 185794) | Marine microbial and viral communities from oxygen minimum zone, Eastern Pacific Ocean - ETNP2014F12-01SV259 (SPAdes) (version 2) | ecosystem: Environmental > Aquatic > Marine > Oceanic ...
CTCGACATACTGTTCAATAACGCCGGTGGTCCAACCATGGGATCAATCACTGAAGTTGATGCAGCAGCCATTCAGTATGCAATGCAGTTGCTGTTTACCAGTGCAGTGCTTGGAATAAAACATGCTGTAGCGCATTTAGAAAAGCGGGGCGGTGGTGCCATCATTAATAATTCCAGTGTTGCCGCTATTCGAGACAATCAGGGAGATCTGTTGTATTCAGCAGCCAAAGCAGCATTGACTCATTACACCCGATTGGCCGGGGTAAGATTGGGACCAAAAGGTATTCGCGTGAACTGTATTTCACCAGGTGCGATTGCTACGCCGATTTTCTGGGGTGGTTCGGCAAGAGCCAATACGCTGACGGATGAAGAGAACGCTGCGAAGATGAAAAAACTACAGCGTAATCTGGCCAGAGCAACTCCCATGCAGTCAAGTGGTGTTGCAATGGATATTGCGCAGGGTGCGCTTTATCTGGCAAGCGATGCTGGTCGTTTTGTCAATAGTCACGATCTTGTGATCGACGGCGGTAGAACCAGCATGTTCCATGAGCCACCGGTCGACACTTAGAGAACTACAGAGAGTTCTTGACCTTGAGGGCCACCAGAAAATTATCGATATCAGGATCGTCACGATTTGTCAACGGAAGAGCAAAGTCGATGTGCATAATACGTCCGGCATCGGCTTTACTGGAAGCGAGGCGAATACCGAAACCGATGTCAGCAAGTAGTTTGTCCTCTAGACCATCATCAGTACCAGATTGCCATGCTCTACCGATATCAATAAAAGCTGCATAGCCGACATAAGCCAAATTGAATAAGTGGTAATCCGTGTATTGGCGTTCTTCCAATGTGAGTACCAGTCGCTTGTCACCTACCTGCATTCGTTTATCAAACCCGCGCACACCGGTTGCTCCTCCCAGGACAACCTGTTGATTTGAATTTAGATTTTCAGTCCAGATGGCATTTAACCTGGCGAAGAAGGACCTTTTTTTAGTTTGGCTTTTGAAGTACTTTATCTCATAGTCAAGGATGACATCTTCCGATAACCGATATTTCTGATTCCATATCGCGTGCCAGGTAAACACGTGTCGCAGGAGAGACTTTTTGTCGTACAGCAAAGTATTACTGTACTCACCTTCAGTGATTATTCGATTCAGGTTCGAACCGAATGCTGATGCAGCGTAGCCAAGGTTTGCTCTGATGAAATAGCCAAGTTGCAGATCCTCTGTGCGGTGAATCTGATCGTGATTGAATATCGTCGTAAAGTTATCTTCCACAGCCTCATATTGCAGAAACGGGTAAGAAAGTTCCTTCTCCAACGGATTCACGGCAGGTTGGGGCAGGTCCGTACCGGGAGAAAAAATACTTTTTCGGTAGCGATATCCAAACAACCAGCGGCGGGTCACGCCCTTGTGGAGACCCGATGAGATTCCATAGTGGACTGAATGGGATTCGAATTCATGACCAATCTCGCTAATGTCATTGCCGTGGAAATACTGAGTGTCTGTCTGATTGCCACGTTGTAGTCTGACTCCCCAGGCTCGACGTGAACTCAAGGCAACAAAAGGCAGGCCGACCTTGATGAGCTTATTTGATCCATCATCATTATTTGCATAACTAATGTTGCCACGAATCCGACTACCCCGAATATTGTTGTCTTTGTATAAGATTTCAAGAGAATCCCTGTCTGTGTCTTTGCGATTGATAATGGCTATCTGCTTGCCGGTGCCAAATAAATTGCCCTCGGAAATTCCGAGTCGGTGACTGCTCTCACCACCAGACCTATCGAGGGAAAGATCGAGGTTTAGGGACCAGACGTCACGAGTGATGACTTCCAGGTCAACTTTGTCATCACATTGATTGACCACGCGAATAGCCGCGTCATATAGATGATCAAGTTCGCGCAGCAGCCGAGCAGATTCTTCAACAGTTCCGGGTTGAAAATGTTCCCCAGACTTAAAAAGAAGTTGTTGTGTAATGTTGGATTCTTTAGTTAAAACATGAAATCGATTCGCTGCCCGGAACAGCCAGTTATTCTCTTTTGGATCTGTCTCATTGAAAATGGGCAGGCGGGTAATATGTACCTTCCCTATGACTGCGTCGATTTTCGGCAGCTTGGGCGTATCGTCCAGAAATTCGTGCCCCCCCTGGGCTGGAATAAACTCAGATTCGCAAGTCGAACTTCTGGCTTGCGACATATAGAACATCGTCAGAAAGAGTAAACAGCTTGAAAAGCGAACGATAGGAGGCATGCTGAATAGTATTTTGAGTAACGGGCTACATTAAAACATCTGCCGCAAGCCGCTGGGAAGTTGGTTTGATTGAATCCTTGATGGATTCGACCTCAACAATGGCTTAATCGTATGCTGTAAATACAAGGCGTTAACCGTAAGGATACTTACCGATGGATAACGTAGCTGGAATGGCTGAGTCGGCAGTGTGATGCCATAAACTTCACACTACCATTCCTTCCCAATACCACCTCTGTTGCCAAAGAATGCGGCTGGCCAGTTTCGGCCCGTGATCATAGCCTTGTCGACGTCCTCCGGGGTTGCGATTCCGTCCTCCACGATTTTTCTTGCCTCCCGTGCTGCTGCTGCGAATACGCGGTTTAAGATAAATCCATAAGTGCCCGGTGTGTCCTTAACAAGACTGACTGCGCGTTTACCAGCTTTTGCAAGACCAACAATGGTGTCCACGGATTCCTGGCTGGATTCCGGTGTGGTTATGACTTCACACATGCTCATGACTGGAACCGGATTGGAAAAATGCATACCGAGGAATTTTTCTTTGCGTGCGTTCGGTAATGGTGACGCAATCTCCTGGATAACCAGGCCGGAAGTATTTGAGGTAAAGATAGCTTCATCTTTGACGGTCTCATCTAACTCCTTGAAAACTTCCTGCTTGAGTTCCAGTTTTTCAGGAACTGCTTCGATGATCACATCACAACCAGCCAGATCTTGAATGCTGGTTGTGTAGGCTACCAGTTCAATGACCTGATTCGCTGTATCAAATCCCATCTTGCCTCTCTCAACTGCGCGTTTGACGCCCCATTTGCCTTCAACAATTGATTCTTTCGTGTCTTCAATAATCTGATCGGATATATCACGAATAGTAACCCGGTAACCTGCTGCACCAAGAATATGGGCGATTCCTCCCCCCATAATACCTCCGCCGACGACACCAACATGTTTAACATCCTCGAGTTTCATACCTTCCTCCAATGCAATCACTGATATTGGCAATCAACTTTAATAGAGAACCAGGCTGTTAACAATCAATGGGCGATCTGATATATAGGATCAAGGCTATTGCGGTTAATCCTCCCGCCAGCATGAAAGCAGCACCTGGGAAATAAACCGGTGCATCAGTGGTCAATAATGTGCTCAATAATGCCTTAGAAGAATTCGATTTAGTAACCGGATTAAATGCATGAAGAAGCCTCTGATTTCGCGTAGCATTGCCATTCTGTTTAATGTAGAGAGTTAAAAATGGCAGAGAGAACCTCCATTGGGGATCTTCAAATTGAAAAGGTTCTGTATGATCTTGTGGCCAATGAAATAGCACCCGGTACAGGAATTGATGCCGATTCATTCTGGGATTCAGTTGAAGATATCCTCAAGGAATTTATGCCTATTAATGCAGCACTGCTTGAGAATAGAGAGCAATTGCAGTTGCAGATTGACGATTGGCACAGACAGCAAACTGGTAAACCTCACGACTCCCGGGAGTACGAGAGATTTCTTCGTGATATTGGATATCTCATGGAGGAAGGGGACAGTTTTGAAATCGAAACTGAAAATGTAGATGAAGAAATCGCCCTACTGGCTGGTCCCCAGTTGGTCGTTCCTGTCATGAATGCTCGCTTTGCACTAAACGCGGCTAATGCTCGCTGGGGTAGTCTCTATGATGCTCTGTACGGTACAGATGTAATCAGCGAGTCAGGTGGAGCAGAGGATTCCGGCGGATACAATCCGGTGCGTGGCGCAAAAGTGATCGAATACGCAGCCGAATTCCTGAACAAAGAAATTCCCCTGTCTGGTAATCGTTATCAGGCCGTGACTCATTACACCATTATCGATGGCAAGTTGCAGATGACAGTTGATGATGGTGCAAATACGGAACTAAAAGATCCAGATCAGTTCGTCGGCTATCTCGGGGAGGAGACAGAACCTACCGGAATATTGCTGGTTAATAACGGACTACATCTTGAGATTCAGATAGACCGGAACAGTGCAATTGGCAGAGATGATAAAGCTGGTGTCAAAGATATTCTGATGGAAGCAGCTGTATCAACCATACAGGATTGTGAAGATTCTGTTACTGCCGTTGATGCAGAAGACAAGTGTATTGTCTACAGCAACTGGCTGCATCTGATGAAGGGTGACCTGGTGGAAGAATTTGAGAAAGGTGGGACCATGGTTCGGCGTGAACTGAATCATGATCGAATATACAAGACGGTTTCAGGAAGTGAGCTGGTACGCCATGGTCGAAGCCTCTTGCTGGTGAGGAATGTTGGTCACCTGATGACGACCGACGCGGTGCTGATCAGTGGTCAGGAGATCCCTGAAGGGATACTAGATGGTGTGATTACAAGCTTTTGTGCAATGCATGATCTAAACAGCGAGGGGCCCATTCGGAATTCCAGAAAAAACAGCATTTATATCGTCAAGCCTAAAATGCATGGTCCGGAGGAGGTTCAGTTTACGGTTGATCTGTTCACCAGGATTGAAGAAGCACTGGGATTACCGCGGAATTGCCTAAAGGTCGGTATCATGGATGAAGAACGTCGCACGACGCTTAACCTCAAGGAGTGTATTCGCATTGCCCGGGAACGAATCATCTTTATCAATACTGGCTTTCTGGATCGAACTGGTGATGAAATTCATACCAGCATGGAAGCAGGTGCCATGGTTCGTAAGACGTTGATGAAAAAGGAAGCATGGATTAACTCTTACGAAAACTGGAATGTTGATGTGGGTCTCGAAACCGGTTTGAAAGGCAAGGCGCAGATTGGCAAAGGAATGTGGGCGATGCCCGATGAGATGGCGCAGATGATGGATGAAAAAATTGCGCATCCGCAATCAGGCGCTAATACGGCCTGGGTTCCATCACCCACAGCAGCAACTCTGCACGCGCTGCACTATCACAAGGTAAACGTTACCAGCAGACAGGAAGAACTAAGCGGCCGAGCTCGTGCGAGTCTTGATGCGTTGCTGACGCTTCCGATTCTTGGTGGAACAAATCTGTCATCTGATGATGTTCAGAAGGAACTTGATAACAATGCTCAGAGTATTCTTGGCTACGTGGTGCGCTGGATTGATCAGGGTGTTGGCTGTTCCAAGGTGCCTGATATTAACAACGTTGGTTTAATGGAAGACAGAGCAACTTTACGAATTTCAAGCCAACATATTGCCAACTGGCTTAGACACGGAATATGCACTGAAAAACAGGTAATGGAGACGTTGAAACGTATGGCGTCGGTAGTCGATAGGCAAAATGAAGGTGATGAGGGGTATCGAAACATGTCACCGGAATTTGACAAGAGTGTCGCATTCCAGGCTGCCTGTGATCTGGTGTATCAGGGTTGTGATCAGCCCAACGGATATACTGAGCCGATACTCCATGCCCGCCGGCGGGAAGCAAAACAGCTCTTCAGCCAATTGAATTAAGTGCGGGTACTACAGGCGTTCTGAATATTATGAACACTCACGGCATGTAGTGGAAAATCCATAGCTTCACTTGTAATGTCTTTCTGTGTTCTGTTAGGTTAATAAAAGAGCGATTCTTACTTTACCTTCAGATTCTACTATGTCCGAAAAGAAACAGCACAGCGTACTCATAGTTGAAGATGAGGCGTTAGTTGCACGAGAATTAAAAATCCGACTGGCACAGATGGGCTACGATGTCGTAGGGACTGCCTATGGTCGGAGTGATGGTATTAGTCTGGCGAGAGAAGCCCAACCCGACCTGTTGCTGACTGATATTCACCTGAAAAATGGTGAAGATGGGATAGAGATGGCAAACGTCATCCGACAGGAACGCGATGTCCCGGTCGTATTTCTTACTGCATATTCAGATGAAGAAACAGTGTTGCGCGCGAAGGCAGCAACGCCTTATGGCTATATCATAAAACCGGTAGAGAACCGCGAGCTACAAATTACAATTGATATTGCATTGTATAAGTTCAGCATTGAGAAAGAACTGCGAGACACTCAGCAACTCCTGCAAACTGCATTGACCTGTATCGGAAGTGGTCTCGTCTTTGTTGATGAGTCTGGTTGTATCAGTGATCTGAATGAGGATGCAGAAACGATTTTATCCATTACTCGTGATGACTCGGTTGGGCGTCCCTGGCGTGATGTGCTGGCGGCTGGTTCGTCTGTTCACAACAGAATCGACACAGCGTTATCGAGTAACGAGGTCACCAAGTTAGCGCCATTCATCGCGGATTCCCCTGTACAGAATCAGAAGCTGGTAGATGGCATTGTGGGGCCAATGGAGAAGGGCGGCGTTTTGATATTGCGTGAACTGACGGAGATCAGTGATTCCATTGAGGTTCTGCCTTCGGCCGATGATCTGTTGTCCAGGATTGGATCAGACAGATTGGCACCCAGCGAATCTTCGATGTGTCAGTTGCTCATCGCCCCCCAACTCGAAGGTGACGTTGAGCTGATTGAGGACGTCTCAAAGATGCTCAATCAACTTCTGCGCTCAACGGATCTTGTTAGTGTTTATTCGAATTCCCAGTTATCAGTCAGCATGCCCTATACATCGGTTGTCGAAGGTGAATCGATCGCTGATTCGATTTTAAGTGTCCTCAATGATCAACATTCTGAGCCGGGATTCAGCATTGGCTTGTCCTTCAGTTCGCCGGGCGATCAGCAGCCATTTGAGTTGTTTCGCCGTGCGAGCTGGGCGTTGAAAGTCGCTCAGGATTCAGGAGGCAGTCGTGTAATTACCTGGAATGATGAGCTTGAAAATCGTCCGATTATCGGCAGTGAGTCTGAAAAACGGCGTGAATACCACAATCTCGTTCTGCTATGGAATGTACTCAATGTCGTTGCCAGGACTGCTGATCTTGTAGAGGTAAGTAAAAAAGTATGTAGCCATCTGTTGCATTCATTTGATCTTGAGGAAGCTGCGGTTCTGTCGAAGCATGGCGACGGTATTGTTGCGCTTTCAGGAGCAGTTAGTGGTACGAAAGAATTTTCGGGGATAGCTGATTTATCGTTGTCAGGAGAGCAATTTGGAAAGGTCCGGGAAGCGCTTTCATCTGAATTGGGTTACTCCAGCATTGATCTTATCCATCTGTATGATCTCGGCTCAGAAAGACTTTTATACCTCAAAACTCGCTCAGTTCTGACAACTGGTGAATTTGAGTTTCTGAAAACACTGGTTTCCTATTTCGCAGCGGGTCTGGCGAGATTCGAATTGCCTTCTTCGACTGATGCAGACCATGTCGTTGAGGGCACGATGATCTTTCGGTCTGCCATTATGGCCAGTATTTATGAGAGTATTCAGCTAGTCGCCCCTACCGATGCAACCGTACTTGTCGTCGGGGAATCGGGCACTGGAAAAGAACTGATTGCCAGACGTATTCATGAAAAAAGCTCGCGTAAGGATAAACCTTTCGTCGTTGTTGATTGTGGTGCTGTCGTTGGCAGCCTCATTGAGAGTGAGTTATTTGGTCACGAGAAAGGTGCATTCACCGGTGCAGACAGCAAATTTCCCGGAAGACTAAGAGAGGCTCATGGTGGCACTGTGTTATTGGATGAAATTGGTGACCTGCCGCTCGATGTGCAGGCCAAATTGCTGCGCTTCGTGCAGGATCGAGAAATTGCGGCGGTTGGAAGTGCCAGCTATGAGCGAGTCGATACCCGGGTAATCGCGGCAACCAATCATGACCTGAGTGCGCTGGTTGCCGACGGGAATTTTCGTGAGGATCTCTACTATCGATTGAATGTATTCGCGATTGATGCACCGCCATTGAGAGATCGAAAGGAAGATGTCTTGTTGCTGGCGAATCACTATTTACGAATCTACGCAGAAAAATACAACAAGAAGATCATAGGATTTACGGATGATGCTGAGCAGGCTCTGCTTGAGCATGTCTGGCCTGGAAATATCCGTGAACTTATCAATGTGATCAATAGAGGGCTTATCCTCAGTAAGGATTCAAGGCTCAGCACTATTCATCTTGGTTTGTTTCCTGCTGATCCGACCTTGGTGAACGACTCTGACCTGAAGGATTTGCAGCCGTCACTTGAATCCTGGCTGAGAGATCTTGTGGATATCTGCGTGATGGACAATCAGGATCTGCCACCTCTGGGCAAATGGCTGGAAGAAAATTTGATAGAGAAATGTCTCGCGGTCAATTCGGGGATATTGAACCGGGCGGCGAAGGATCTTGGCATGCCCGAATCAACTTTGCGCCGAAAGGTGGTGCGTATCCGCAGCACGGGAAACGAGGCGGTTCTCAATATCCCTGCAGATCTGAGATTTCCCTCTCTCGACGAGTTCATCAAGCAGGCAGGTGAGCAGGACCAAACAGTATTAGATTTTGTTTCCCATGCGCTGGTTGGTGAGTTGGAGAGACGTAAACTCAACAGAAAAGACGCGTCAAGCCTTCTGGGCGTCTCTCTGCCAACCTACCGTCGCATGTTGAGTAGTTCGACAAGAAACATGCTGTGAGTTTCAGGCCCGGTTCGGGGCAGCCTTATGTTGCAGTGTGTCCTGCTATATTTTGACCAATCGATTGATCAAGATTTATAAATACTTCCAAAAAGCCTTTCATTTCTAACAATGCGAGTGAAATATATTGCGAATAAACGCCATTATATTCCGGCATATATTCCCTTTTCGCCAAAGTTATTCGCCATAATTTACGCTTTTGAAGTCTTCAATAATTATATCTCTTAAAAAACAGCAGGTTAGCATAGTTATCCAGAATGGCATGAAAAGTGATATCTAGTTTGAGATGATTGACAGCCCACGCTGCCTGAATGGTCGTGTGAGGTATTGTGAGAAACAGAAGCAGAATAACCAGATATGAGAACCAAAGACCATTGGAGCCAGATCATGAATACATTAACTCGTCTAGTTAGCCCGGTGCGACTTTTTAGCGGTCTAGCCATTGCTGCGATAGCGTTCTACAGCCATTTTGGCTTGAAGGATTCAAACGCAAGTGGTGCTGCATGGAAGCCAGAACAGACATTACGATTTGCAGGTTATCTCTGGGATGAGGAACAGCCCGCGCGTTATAAGCGTGAAAAGGAGGGTGACCGGATTCTGCGAGCAGAGGAAAAGAGTCAGATTCCGGATAAACAGATCGAAAAGAATCCGATCCGCGAGAACTCACTTGAAGGTAGCCCGCAAGATCGTCAACTCGCCAGGTTTCTCTGGGATGAAGAGATGCCAGGCAGCTATACCAAAGATCTGCCGTCGGAACGCTTTTTGAATGCAGAGGAGAATGTAGATCTGGAGAAACCCGAACTGCTGGAGGGGGAAGAGCAGGAAGCAAGCCCTGACAATGATGAGCAACAGCAACTAGCACGGTTTGATTGGGGGAATGAAAGAGAAAGCGTCAATGCACCGCTTCAGATGGCCCATTTTCTCTGGGGAGAGGATTCACTGTTACCTTTTCAGGTAGAGCGTCCAGAACGTGCCGGATTGAAGGAAGCGGCAGGGACTGAGCCACCACGTCAGGAGTCGGGCAAGCCTCAGGAGGATAAAGAAAGTTCACTGGAAAGTGACAAGCAGAAACAACTGGCAAGATTCTTATGGGATGAAAACGAAGACAGTGGCGCACCAACGGTGAAACTCGCCGGTTTCCTCTGGGACGAGGAAACTCCCCTACATCGATTGCCTGCGAGATTCAACGACTATCAACTCGGTATAGATATATACAGGCGGGTGGATGAACAGATCGAATTTGATCAGAAAGATCCCAACCTGGACGATGGTTCATATCAAATTGCCCGATTCCTTTGGGATAATGAAGAGGGAGAAGGTGTCAGTCCGTTGACATTGGCTGGTTTTGTCTGGGATGAGGAAGCAACTGGTTTCAACCGGGCGTCAAAATTCAATGCTCTGCCAATTGAGTCACGACTAGGCATTGATATCCATTCTTTCCCTAAGGGAAGTGAAGACGCTGATGGTGCGACTGAAAATGAACATAAAAACACCAGGGTTCTTTGGGATGCAGAGGAGCGAGACATTGAGTCGAGGCACCTGGCGAGGGTTTTGTGGGATGAGGATGAATATCAGCTACCGGAAGCAGAGGCTGTTTCGTATGTTGTAACCGGATCGAATATTGATGTCGTAAAAACCGCGCTTGCAAAAATCGACGCTGAAGTCACTCATGAACTCGGTCTGATCAATGCAGCAGGAGCCAGATTGACAGATCGACAAGGTAGATCACTGCGGGCAGACCCGGGAATCAGACAGGTCTTTAGGGACGGTCGTGTCAAAATGGCGTTGGCTCATGGCAATGATAAAAGTGGCAGAAAGAAGAAGTCATTCGACAGTATATTCCCGTCGTTTATCGATGCTGATCTGCTCCACCAGAGTGGCGTAACTGGAAAAGGTATCGGTATCGCCGTTATCGATTCCGGCATGTGGAAACAGCAGAATCTCGTTAAAAACACCCGGGGCGAGGTCAGGCTTATCTCATATTACGATGCCATAGAAAATGAATTGCTGGATGTGGGAAAGCGAAAGAAAGATTGGCGAGAAATCAGCGACGAACACGGGCATGGAACACACATTACCAGTGTGATGGCTAACAGCAGCGAGAGTCGCAATTCAAATGGCCATAAAACCGGGGGTTATAATGGCATCGCACCCGATGCAAATCTCGTCGTTGTGAAAGCCTTGAATGAGGAAGGCAAGGGTACCTATCTTGATGTTATCAGGGGCATCGCTTACGTCGTCTCCAACAGAGAGAGGCTCAATATTCGAGTCCTGAATATATCGTTTGGTGCCACACCATTGTCACACTACTGGCAAGATCCTATGAACCAGGCCGTGATGGCTGCGTGGGATGCGGGCATCGTCGTTGTTGTTTCATCCGGAAACCGGGGGCCTGCGCCAATGACGATTGCAGCACCTGGGAATGTGCCTTATGTAGTGACGGTTGGTGCCGTGACTGACAATTACACACCTCTTGATAGGAGCGATGACTACCTGGCGACGTTCTCATCGGCCGGGCCGACACTGGAAGGATTTGTAAAGCCTGAGATTGTCGCCCCTGGTGGTCATATGGCCGGGGTAATGCATAGAAAGACGGTGCTGGCAAAGGAGCACCCAGAGTTCCACTACCAGGACATCTATTTCGAAATGTCAGGAACCTCTCAGGCCGCAGCCGTGACGTCTGGTGTTGCTGCTCTGATGTTGCAGGAGAATCCTCAGCTCACGCCTGATGAGGTGAAGTGCAGATTAATGGCTTCAGCAAGCGCAGCCACCAACCATGATGGCAGTCTTGCCTATAGTGTCTTCCAGCAGGGAAGCGGTCTGATTAATGCTTATACAGCAGTCCATGGGCAGGGTGAGAATTGCCTGGGTAGCAGCCTGAATCTGAAGAAAGATCTGGCTAACGAGGAACATTACGGTGGTCCTGCTGTGCAGGATGAGGACGGAACCTACAGATTGTCCAATTCCGATGCAGAATTCACTTGGGTCGTGCTGGATAATGCAAAGGGCGGTTATGACTGGCAACTGGCGACGCTTGGTGATGAATCTGCGATATGGAATGTTGGTTATATCTGGAATCTGACCGCACTTGGAGAGAATGGTTATACCTGGAACCAGACAGACTTTGAAAGTAATGGCTATCAGTGGGACTTTAATCAGCTAACAGCAGATGGATTTGTTTGGGATAGAGGTATTGACTGGGATCAACCATTTGTCTGGGATGTTGAGAATCTCGGGTTTTTTTGGGGGTATAACGCCACAGTTTACAACTTAGGTGATTGGTGGAATTACAATGGGTCAGTTGATAATTCAGGCACTGTCTGGGATTACAACGGTTCGGTGGAGAATCTTGGCACTGTCTGGGATTACAACGGTTGGGTGGGGAATCTTGGCACTGTCTGGGATTACAACGGTTCGGTGGGGAATCTTGGCACTGTTTGGGATTACAACGGTTGGGTGGAGAATCTTGGCACTGTTTGGGATTACAACAGCTCGGTGGAGAATCTTGGAAATATTTGGGAATACAATGGGGTGGTTGAAAATCTAGGTGCAATTTGGGATTACAATGCCTACGTAGAAAACCAAAGGTGGGTCGGACAGGAGTAGCACGTGGGATTCGACTATCGCCTATACTTCTACTGGCCCTCCGGTCATAGGAAATCATGCATTCGAGAGGGCGCAGTGCAGGAGTCAAGCAACTTGACGAGATTCTTAGCTCATAGAAAAATATCATTGAGTTTGATTCTTGTTGTTGCCTGTAGTTGTCTTCTCTTTGCGCATAAAACGGAAGCTGCTGTTCGTCTCGCAGATAAGTTTGACATTGCGTTTGATCGTTTGAGTACAGAGGACGGATTATCTCAATCGGCAGTCACTACGATTGCACAAGACCAACAGGGATTTATTTGGATTGGAACCCAAGAAGGTATAAATAGATACGACGGTTACAAATTTGAGTCGTTCTACC
>Ga0208278_1001192_pt1 | contig 12649 bp, 11 predicted proteins | sample ETN01SmetaG_FD_185794 | JGI IMG/M metagenome (GOLD analysis project Ga0208278, IMG submission 185794) | Marine microbial and viral communities from oxygen minimum zone, Eastern Pacific Ocean - ETNP2014F12-01SV259 (SPAdes) (version 2) | ecosystem: Environmental > Aquatic > Marine > Oceanic ...
AGGCGCGAACACGGCATCCGTCGGCGAGGTATTGGGTTCTTACCACATACCGACGATGATGGCTAACGCGTGCACGGGTAAGATGACGGCAAGGGAGGCTCTTGACGATTGTGCCGCAAAGGTCGACGCAATCTACGGCCGCTGGGCATCTCTACGCCCGACGAAACTCTTCCGAGTTTAGTGGCTGTTTGGGTCAGTTCGGCTTCTAGAGAAACCGGGAGGTTCTCAGAAGACGACCCTAATAAACCTGTGTGAGTTCACAGGCAGCCTGCGTGGTGCCTGTTTGCTTAACCCTCCTATCGTTCAGGCGCGCCGTCGAGACAGCGGCGCGCCTGGCGACCTTTTTAGCATCGAGTACCATCAGGTGCAGGTGCTATCCGTAATCAACAAAATAACTATAATAGGCGCACTAGGCACGACAAAGAGAGCGTGTAAATCATGGCTCACGTACGAATAGAAGGGGTAACGAAAGATTTTGGCGAGGTCAAAGCGCTCCGACGTGTTGATCTCGAGATCAAGGATGCTGAATTTTTGGTCTTGCTGGGGCCTTCTGGCTGCGGAAAAAGTACCTTGATGCGTATCATAGTCGGCCTGGAGACCGCCACGACCGGCGACGTATTCATCGATGATCAGCGGGTAAACGACCTGCCGCCTCGAGATCGCAACATCGCCATGGTCTTTCAGGACTATGCGCTGTATCCTCACTTGAAAGTCTATGACAACATGGCTTTCCCTTTGAGAACGAAAAAAGTGCCCAAGGATCAGATCTCGAAAAAAATCCAGGAGGTGGCGCGCATGTTCGAGATCGAGGCGCTTCTGGACCGTAAGCCCCGTCAGCTTTCCGGAGGACAACAGCAGCGAGTGGCGCTGGCGCGCGCCGTAGTGCGCGATCCGGTGATCTTCCTGATGGACGAGCCTCTCTCTAACTTGGACGCAAAGCTGCGCGCCGCGGCTCGGGACGAACTGAAGCGGTTCCAGCGCGACGTGGGCGTGACCACCGTTTTCGTCACCCATGACCAGGTGGAGGCCCTGGGTATGGGCGACCGCATCGCAGTGATGGACGTCGGCAGCGTGTGTCAGATAGGTACCCCGGAGCAAGTATATTCTCATCCGGTCAATACCTTTGTGGCCACTTTCTTGGGTACGCCGCCTATGAACCTTGTCCACTGCCCGGAACACATTCTCGGCTTCCGCCCTGAACACTTTCAACCTAAAGCTCTCTTCGAGTCAGGAGATGATCTGGCTGACTTCCAGTTTCGGATCCATCGAGTGGAGTACTTGGGCAATGAGAGGATTGTGTATGGTGGGTTGGAGGGAACATTTGAGAATATGTCAGGCGGCGAGCTGGTGATGGGTTCTTTGCCAGATAGCGTGGCCCATGCACGCACTTTAGAAGATGGGAAGCGCTACGAGTTCGGTGTCCGTAGGGAAGATTTGCGCTTCTTCGACAACGATACTGAGCAGGCAATCGAAAGCCCATCGGGCGGCGTTTGATGACCGAATGTAGCCGCAAGAATATTACCGGAGGATGACCGTGTCGGCAAACGTTGGAACAAAACGCGCGGGGGGCATCGGCGGGCTTCTGGATCGGCCCGGATTCCTCGCCTCTTTATTTGTCTCACCCGCCATGCTGTACATGTTGTTGTTGTTGGGGGTTCCTTTCGTGGGGGCCATCGCTTTCAGCATGACGGACCTCAACATCGGCATGCTTTTCAACACAATGCCATCTTTCGTGGGGTTGGAGAACTTTGCCAGCCTTATTGATGATCCCGATTTCCGCCAAGCCCTGCGAAACACTTTTGTTTTTGCCATTGGCTCGCAAGCGGTAGCCATCATCCTGGGGAACATCCTGGCCCAGGTGCTGATGGCGGAATTTCGCTTCAAACCATTGTTCCGAGTACTGGTGTTGCTCCCTTGGGCCACGCCCATCGCCCTGGGGGTGCTTGGTTGGAAGTGGATGTACGATTCCATATACAGCATTATTAACTATAACTTACGGTTTCTGGGCCTCCTGACTGACGGGAATTGGCCAATCTGGCTGGGCAACCCCGACCTGGCCCCTATTGCCATCATTTTGGTACACGCCTGGAAGTCTTTTCCTTTTGTGGGCGTAATCATCGTAGCGGCGAACACGTCTATTCCCAGGAACGTGATAGACGCCGCCAAGGTGGACGGTGCTGGGTTTTTTCGGCAGCTCTTTAAGATCAACCTCCCGATCGTTCTCCCGATTGTCACCGTTGGGCTGGTCTTTGGGACGGTGTTTGCCTTTACCGACATGAGCGTGATTTGGTTGCTGACCAGAGGTGGCCCGATGAACGTAACCCACGTCTTGGCGACGCTTGCCTTCCAGAATGGCATTCTTTCGGGGGACATTGGGCGCGGGTCTGCCATCTCTGTCTTCCTCGTGCCTATACTGGGTGTACTTGTTGTCATGGCCTTGCGCGGCATCCGGAGGGAGGCGTAACATGCGGCGATTTGAAGCGTTCCTGAAACGAACTGGCCTGTACACCGTGGTGGTGGCCTTGGCACTTTTCGCTGCCTTCCCGTTCTACTGGATGCTCATGACCACTTTCAAGGGCAACAAGGACCTGTATAACCCGGAAGTCAATCCATACGCATTCAACCCATCCCCTGATCATCCTTCTCCGACCATGGAACACGTGGACTATCTCTTCAACAACACACTGTTCGCGCAATGGCTTCTGAACACGTTCATCATCGGGGTGTGTGTGGTGATCATTACCCTGTTGTTAGCGGTGCCGGCCGGCTACGCCCTCTCGCGCCTGGTTGGGCGTGGCTCTGATACCATGAGTATTGGCATCTTCCTCACGTATCTGGTGCCTCCCAGCTTGCTTTTTATTCCGCTATCTGCGGTGGTCAGCCGCCTCGGTCTCAGCGATACCTATTGGGCCCTGGTGGTCGTCTACCCGACCTTTACGGTACCTTTTTGTACCTGGTTGATGATGGGATTCTTCCGCAGTATTCCCAAAGGAATTGAAGAAGCGGCGCTGGTAGACGGTCAGACTCGTCTCGGCGCTTTCACTAAAGTGGTGCTGCCGCTTTCTATCTCCGGCATGTTGACGGTAATCGTCTTCGCCTTCACCCTGTCCATGCAGGAATACGTTTATGCACTCACTTTCGTCTCGAGTATAGCCCTGAAGCCAATGACGCTAGGGGTGTCTACAGACCTGATTCGGGGTGACATTTTCTTCTGGGGTTCGCTGATGGCCGGCGCGTTGATCGCGTCTGTCCCTGTGGCCATAATCTACAATATGTTCCTGGATCGTTTCCTGCTTGGTATCACAGGTGGCGCTATCAAGGGATAATCCCTGGTATTCTACCCCGTGGGGTTTCGTCTGCCCCCAACCTTATGTGTGCGACGACAACCTGGAATTGTTTTGCACTACCTCCTTGGGAGTAGGCGTGTCGCTGTCTCGACGGCGCGCCTACTATGCTTCTCACGGGCTGGACGACCCGTATAGATGTCATGACCACGCGCTGGCATTATATTGATGACGATTGAAGCAGGTAAGCAGACGGTGAATAGCACGAAGCCCGATGAGTCCCGCTCGGGGCTTGACCCTTGGACGATTTCCGAACTCCCATCCCCGCCTCACACACGCGGACTGAACGTGCTGGGGAGCATTGGCCCGGGCGTGATTCTGCTGGCGCTTGCCATCGGCAGCGGGGAGTGGCTACTGGGCCCGGAGGCCTTTGTCACGCATGGCTTGGCGCTGCTGTGGATCACGGTCGTCGCTGTTGGATTGCAGGCAGTGTTCAACACGGAGCTCCTCCGCTACACCCTTTACACCGGCGAGCCGGCCATGACGGGCTTTATGCGCACCAGGCCAAGCGCAAGCCTCTGGGGCTGGTTATATGGCATCTTGTGGTTCTTTCAAGTGGGCTGGCCGGCGTGGGCGGGCGCAGCTGCTGCTGGTATTTTCCTCCTTTTTGTAGGGCGATTGCCCGGGGTAGGTGATGCAAATCTAACCTATCTCATAGGGGTAGGATCTTTTCTGGCCTGTGTGCCTATTCTGGTCATCAGCAGTCGCGTGCAGCGCACTCTGGAGGTGTTCAGTTGGATCATGATCGTGTTTGTCCTAGGTGGTCTACTGCTACTTTGCCTGTTGTTTGCGAGCCCGATCAATTGGTTGGGGGCGCTGTTCGGGCTGGTAGGGTATGATCTCGAACTGCGTGCCTTTAGCTTCGTTCCGAAAGGCGCTGATTGGTTTCTTTTGGGCGCCTTTGCAGCGTATTCTGGAGCAGGCGGTGTCACCAATCTAATGCTTACCAACTGGGCTCGTGACAAGGGTTTTGGTATGGGACAAGTCGTCGGTTACATCCCGGCCGCCATCGGAGGCCACAGAAGAAAACTGGCGTATGCGGGAAGCACCTTCAGTATTACACCGAAAAACATGGAGCGTTGGAACGGATGGTGGCGAATTGTTCGCGTTGACCAATACGTGGTCTTTTTTTGCGGTGCGCTACTGGGTATGATTTTGCCGGCGATACTCTACACCAGTTTTATCGTTCCAGGTCAAGCATCCCCAGGCATAGGAGTGGCCGCTGAACTTGCCAGCGCGCTCGGGGATAAATATGGTCTTGCGCTAGCCTACATTGTGGCCATGCTGGGCGCATGGATTTTGTTCAAAACCCAATTGGTGATCCTGGAAGGTACTGTGCGATCTGTGACCGACCTGCTGTGGAGTTCCAGTCGGCGTATTCGGGAATGGCGTGGCGGCGACGCGCGCGCCCTTTATTATGGCATTCTCACGTTGACGGTCGTGTGGGGGGTGGTTGCTTTGCGTCTGACACAGCCCATTATTCTGCTGCAACTTGGCGCGAACATGGCCGGATTGGTGTTTGTCATTAGTTCTCTACAGATCTTGCACGTCAACACCACGTTGCTCCCTCCAGAAATCCGCCCCTCACTGTGGCGACGCGGTGCCCTTGTCCTAATGGCGTTATTCTATGGCTCCTTCGTGTTACTTTGGCTAATTGGCGGCTTCCTGCCTGATCCTGTGCCTGCTTTCTCTCTGAATCTATCGGTGGCTTTTTGAAGCGATGCAAAGACCACGGGGGGTTTTCTCTGCCGCAGATATGCCCATTCCTAGCTTGAATTCAACGGCGCCAGCGCGTGTCCAGCTATTGGTCACATGCATGGTTGATGCCTTTTACCCTGCTGTCGGAACAGCCGTGGTTGAGATCCTGGAAGCACAGGGTATCGCAGTTGAATTCTCATGTGATCAGACGTGCTGCGGCCAACCTGCTTTCAACGGCGGTTTTTGGAACGATGCCCGCGCTATGGCGCGGCACACTCTTGATGTTTTCAGCATGACCGCCGGCCCCATCGTGGTGCCATCCGGGTCATGCGCTGACATGATCGCCCACCGCTACCCTGAACTCCTGAGAGACGACATGGAATACGTGTCGAAAGCAAAGCATGTAGCTGTGCGCACGTACGAATTTACGCAATTTCTAGTGGATGAGCTAGGGTTAAGTGATGCGGGCGCGAGTTGTCGCGGACGAGCCGCTTACCATCCCTCCTGCCACGGGCTGCGAGGCCTGAACCTCTGTGAGCAGCCACAGACCTTGCTGGCACACGTCGATGGTCTGGAGCAGGTTGAGTTGCCATGTGCCGAAGAGTGCTGCGGTTTCGGCGGGTTGTTTTCCGTCACGATGAGCGCCATTTCCGGGGCGATGCTGGAACGTAAGCTTGATCACCTGATAGCCAGCGGGGCAGACATGCTGGTGGGCAGCGATGTCAGCTGCCTGATGCACATGGCAGGAGGGCTGCAGCGAAGGGGCAGCCAGATCGCAGTCAAGCACATCGCCGAAGTTCTGAATGAACATGGCTAACCTTACTTTCCACGAACGTGTCTCCGATGCGCTCGCTAACCCGGCCGCTCATCAAGCAGTCGGGCGCGGGGCGCGCAAATTTACTGCTAACCGAGCGCAGGCGGTGGCCAATTTTCCCCAAATGGATGCACTGCGCGATCGCGCGCGCCTGATTCGCGCGCGCACCGTGAGCAAACTGGATGTCTTTCTGGCCGAATTTGCCGACAACGTCGAAGCGAATGGCGGATGCGTCTTTTGGGCGCAGAACGCCGCTGATGCCAACGATTATGTTGTGAAACTGGCGGGCGCTGGAGACGTGCGACAGGTGGTCAAATCAAAGTCGATGGTCACTGAGGAGATCGAACTCAATCATGCTCTGGAGGCCGCGGGTGTGCAAGTGGTTGAAAGTGACCTGGGCGAATTCATCATTCAGCTCGCCGGTGAGAAACCCTCCCACATCATCGCCCCGGTATTGCACAAGACTCGCGCCCAGGTGGGAGAACTTTTCCAAGAAAAGCTAAACACACCTTACACCGATGACCCCTTTGCGCTCAACGACATCGCCCGCGCACACCTGCGCGACATCTTCCTGAGCGCCGACATGGGCATCAGCGGGGTCAATTTCGGCGTAGCCGAATCGGGCACGCTCAGTCTGGTGACGAACGAAGGCAATGGGCGTTTTTGCACCACCACACCGCGTATTCATGTAGCCTTGATGGGGATGGAGCGGCTGGTACCGACATTGGCCGACTTAGCAACAATGCTGCCAGTCCTGGAGATTAGCGCCACCGGTCAGGGGCTCACCGTGTATAACAACCTTATCACGGGACCTCGTCGCCCCGGCGAACCAGATGGTCCTGAGGAATTGCACGTGGTTATCTTGGACAATGGCCGCAGCGACGCTTTGGCGACGGAAGTGGCCGAGATACTATATTGCATTCGCTGCGGAGCCTGCATGAACATCTGTCCGGTCTATCGGTCTATCGGCGGCCACGCCTATGGCAGCGTATATCCGGGTCCGTTGGGATCGGTTGTGACTCCCGCGTTAATGGGTCTGGACCAATGGCACCAGTTGCCCCACGCGAGCACATTGTGCGGCGCCTGCAAGGATATTTGCCCGGTGCGGATTGATATTCCCCGCCTGCTGCTTCAGTTGAGAGATGTTAGCAGCCGGGCCGACCACTCCCCGGCATGGCTGAAGACAGGGATGAGAATTTACGGTACCATTGCACAACGTCCAGGGCTTTTCCGGCTGGGGATGCGCATTGGAAGCGTTGCCACTCGCCTGCTTGCCAAGAAAGGCTGGTTGAATACTCTCCCACCGCCCCTGAACGGCTGGACGGATCACCGCGCTTTTCACGCGCTGGCGAAGAAGTCATTCCGCCAATTGTGGACAGAGCGAAAAACCACGGAGCATCCATTATGAACCGGCGGGATTTTTTATCTAATGTTCGTCATAGCCTGCAAGGCAATTATTTGCCGGTGGCGCAATCGCAGGCACCGCCTGTTCAATCGTTTTCATCCTTTGACCCTCATGATTTGGCGGCCCAGTTTACCGAGCGGGCACTCGCGGTAAAAAGCGAAGTGCATCAGGTCACTTCGCATGCAGCCGGCTGCCAGCGCGTGCGCGATATTCTCGCGCAACATCAGGCTACGCGGTTTATCGGCTGGAGAGATGAATTTCTCCCTATCCAGGGTCTCAACAACGAGCTTGCCCAACGGGGGTTCCAGCGTCAGGACAGTACCATCCCAAACGAGCCTGCTGATCGCCGGGAGACTCACCTGGCGTTATCCGACGTTCCCATCGGTCTTACCGGTGCCTTGGCGGGTCTGGCAGATACCGGTAGCTTGGTGGTAAGCTGTGGCGACGGATGCAGTCGATTGTCATCACTGTTGCCGCCGATCCATATCGCCTTACTTGAAACGCGCTTGCTTTTCCCAACCATCGCACATTTTGTTCAGGCTCACCCGGATGCGGCTAGACGGACCAGTAATCTGGTGTTTATCACTGGCCCCAGCCGCTCCGCCGACATTGAGCAAACGATGACACTGGGAGTGCACGGTCCGAAAGAGTTGCACGTGATATTGATAACCGCAGACCACGAATAAATGGGTGCGTGAAAATGAACGCGCCTCGGTAGCTGTCGACGAAGACCGAAGCTACCGTATCCATTGATGCGATGACCCACGTCCCATGAAGAGAGACACCATGTCTGCAAGCAACAAGCACCGTATTGAGTTCACTTATCTGTCTCAGGAACACTTGCTTGAGTCCGGCTGCCTCGACTTCGCCCTCGCCATCGAGGCAGCCGAGAAGGGCATGCTGGCGCACTTGAACGGCGAGGTGATGTTCCCGGACAAGATCATCCAGATCTTCAGCCAGGAGACACAGGAGCGCATCAACTGCCTGCCTGCCACGTTGCTTGCGGAGAAGGTGTGTGGGATGAAGTGGGTATCTGTCTTCCCGCCCAACGTGGAGCGGTACGGGCTGCAGAACCTCAGCGCCGTGTTCATCCTCTCCGAGATCGACAAGGGATTCCCCATCGCGGTGATGGAAGGCACGCTTGCCTCCAACCTGCGCGTCGGCGCCATGGGCGCGATCGCGGCGAAGCACCTCGCCCCCGAGGCGCCGGAGGTCATTGGCTTCATCGGCAGCGGCGAACAGGCGAAGATGCATCTTCTTGCCATGAAGACCGTGCGGCCGACGCTCCGCCAGTGCCGGGTGTCTTCCAAGACACCGCTGGAGGAACAAGGCTTCATCGAGCAGATGGCGCCCATCCTGCCCGACATGGAATTCGTCGCCGCCGAGACCCATGGCGAGGCGGCTATGAGCGAGGCGGACATCCTGGTCACCGCCACCAGTGCCCAAGCGCCCCTTCTCAAGGCCGCCTGGATGAAGCCCGGCACGTTCTACAGCCACATCGGCGGTTGGGAGGACGAGTACGCCGTGGCCAAGCAGTGCGAGAAGATCGTCTGCGACGACTGGGAGACGGTAAAGCATCGCACGCAAACGCTAAGTCGGATGTACCAGGACGGCGAGTTGAGGGACGACGAAGTCTACGCCGACCTCGTCGAACTGGTCTCCGGTGCCAAGCCCGGCCGCGAGTCAGACGATGAGTGCGCCTATTTCAATGCCGTGGGACTGTCATTCGTGGACGTGGCCATCGCTCACGCCATGTACCTGCAGGCCCTGGATCGCGGCGTCGGGCAGATGCTGACCATGCAGGACACGATGATCTTCGAGCACGACGAGATCGCTGAGTGGGTGCGTCTATGACGCTGATGCCCTTTGCTCCCGGAGGCGTAGGGCTCGTCCGGCTTCGCGAGGCTGCGCCCGTAGCTACAGTCGAACGCGAGCCTCAGAGGAACTGAAACTGATGGGCCTTCACATGGAAAGCGATGCCCTAGAGCGTCCATGCGCCACCGATGACGTAGTCGCCAAGCACCAGGCCGAGGAAGATCCGCCAATACTATCTAATAGAAGCAAGATTTTGATATCATCACCGAGAAAGACATAAATCGTGTCATGCAGAGACTCAACAACAGACCCAGAAAATGTCTCGGATTCAAATCACCGAATCATCTATTCACCAGTCGTTTACCCGTTGTTGCACTTGGTAGTTGAATCCATGACATTCAACAATGGAAGTTCGGGTTGCTCCACGAATTTAATGCACCGATTTGCATGCATCGGGTGTGTTGAATGATCACTCAAGGTTTTCTCACTGAACTTGCGGGCATCTTTCCCGCCGAGCGATTGCTCAGCGAGCGGGCTCAGCTCATCACCTACGAATCGGACGCGCTGACGACTTATAGCGCGCTTCCGCGCGCGGTGGTGCTCCCGGAATCTCAGGCTGAAGTTATCGAGACGGTGCGACTGTGCCATCGTGATAGCGTGCCTTTTGTGGCGCGCGGAAGCGGCACCAGCCTTTCTGGCGGCTCGCTTCCCAACGAGGCTGGCATCGTCATCGCGTTGAACCGTTTGAACCGCATCGTGCGTTTGGACGCGGAGCAGCGCCTGGCGGTGGTGGAGGCCGGAGCGCCTAACCTCGCTGTCTCAGAGGCGGCCTCACCGCACGGTCTGTATTATGCACCTGATCCCTCCAGTGAGCCGGTGTGCACGGTTGGTGGCAACGTAGCTTTCAATGCCGGGGGCGCACACTGCCTGAAGAACGGCATGACCAGCAATCATGTGCTCGGAATTAAGGCGGTGTTGCCTGATGGCGAAGTGGTGGATCTGGGTGGCGAGAGCCTTGAGGGTGTCGGCCCGGATTGGGTCGGGTTGTTCGTGGGCTCGGAGGGTCTGTTCGGCATAGCGCTGGAAATCACGCTGCGGCTGCTGCCGCAGCCGGAGGCCTATCGCACCGTGCTGGCTGCATATAACAGCATGGCGACAGCCGGAGAGGCGGTGGCTGCCGTGGTGGCTTCCGGGCTGCTGCCAGGTGCAATCGAGATTATGGACAACTTGACAATTCAGGCGGTGGAGCAATCCCTCGATGCCGGTTACCCCACCGACGCCGCCGCGCTGCTCATAGTCGAGCTGGAGGGCGAGGCAAATCAGGTGCAGGCTGACTTCATCGCGCTGGAGAAGATTATCGGCACCTCGGCGGCCTACAGCGTGCGCAGCGCGCAGGACGACGCCGAGCGGGCGCTGATCTGGAGGGGGCGCAAAGGTGCCTTCGCTGCGCTGGGGAGCATCAGTCAGGCTTACATTGTTCAGGATGGGGTGGTGCCGCGCAGCCAACTTGGCGCGGCGCTGGCCGAAATCGATGAAATGAGCGCGCGCTACGGATTGCGGGTGGCGAATGTCTTTCATGCCGGAGACGGCAACCTGCACCCCAACGTGCTTTTTGACGGCAGCCAGGAGGGGATGCTCGAACGCGCGGAGGCGCTTGCCGGCGAGATTACTCAGATGTGCGTGCGCCGCGGAGGCGTCATCACAGGCGAGCACGGTGTGGGCATGGAAAAACGCGAGTACATGCCCGACATGTTCGCGGAAGCGGATATGGAAATGATGCGGCGGCTTTCGCGCGAAATCGACCCGCGCGGAATCGCAAACGCGGGCAAGATGTTTCCCGGGGAGCGAGTGCCGGGTGTTTGAAGCGGTGCTGGTGTTTTCATCTTGCGGGTAGGGTGACGGCGGGCGCAGATGATTCGCCCTACTTCTCCCGAGGAAGTGCAAGAAGCCGTGCGGCAAACGTCTGCGCTGTTACGTCCGCGTGGTGGTGGCAGCAAGAGCGCGCTCTCTACCCCGACTGCCGGGGAAACCACGCTGGATCTTTCCACGCTAAGCGGTGTGCTGGAATACCGCCCGGAGGAACTCACTTTTACCGCGCGGGCGGGCACGCCGCTCGCCGAGGTCAAGGCGATGCTGGCAGAAAACGGGCAGTGGCTACCCTTTGACCCGCCGTTTGGCGGGCGCGGGGCGACGCTGGGTGGCGCCCTTGCGGCCGGATTGAGTGGGCCGGGGCGCTATCGCTTTGGCGGCGCGCGCGATTTCGTGCTCGGGGTGCAATGGGTCTCCGGCGCGGGGAAGCTGCTCCGTGGGGGTGGCCGCGTGGTAAAAAACGCCAGTGGCTTCGATTTTCCGAAAATGATGGTGGGCAGCCTTGGCAGGCTCGGGGTGATTACCGAGGTCACGTTCAAAGTGTTCCCGCTCGCGGAGCAATTTGGCACAATGGAACTGGAATATGACAGCCTTAACAAGGCGCTGGCGGCCATGACTGAGTTGTCGCGCTCTCCACTGGATATCTCCGCGCTCGAGTTGCAGCTGTCGGCCACTCTGCGAGTGAGACTGGGTGGGCAATCGCCGGCGCTGGCTGGGCGGCTGCGTCGGCTTGGTGAGCTGTTGGGCGGTGGCGAGGCAATCACTGGGGAAAGGGAAGCCGCTCTCTGGCAGCAGCTGCGCGAGTTCAGCTGGCTGCCCGCCAGCCACTCTCTACTCAAAGTGCCGCTCACTCCGGCGAGGATTCCGGCGCTGGAGGCGCGATTGGCACAGGGCGGTGGCCAGCGGCGTTACAGCGTGGGCGGCAATTTGGCCTGGGTGGGCTGGCCGGGCGAGGTCGCGGAGATTGACGCCATTTTGCGCGCGCTTGAACTGAGTGGATTGCGGGTGCTCGGGCCGCCGGGGTCGCCGTGGGTCGGCGTTCCGCCCACGGGGGCGGCATTCGCGCGGCGCGTGAAGCGCACGCTCGACCCGCAGGGTAAATTTCCGCAACTGTAAATGCGCCATCAGATTCCGGTGGAACGGCTGGGCTTCCGAGGCGTCGCGATGGCGACCCCGGTGGAGAATTGCGTGCACTGCGGCCTGTGCCTGCCGGCCTGCCCGACATATCAGTTGCTGGGGCGAGAGATGGATTCGCCGCGTGGGCGCATACTGCTGATGAAGACTGCGCTGGAGGGGCGCTTGCCGCTGGCGGAGGCGCGTCCGTTCATCGAACGCTGCTTGGGCTGCCAGAGCTGCGCCACCATTTGCCCATCAGCCACCGATTACGGCGCGCTCTTGCTTTCATTCCGTGCTCACGCCGAGGAGAGCGGCGCGCGCGGAAAGTTGCCGGCCTTATTGGTGCGCCGGCTGCTGGTGGAAACCCTATCGCACCCGGCGCGCTTTCGCGCCGCCGCGCTGTTTGGCGCACTGCTGCGACCGCTGCGCGGGCTGCTGCCCGCCCAGCTGGCTGCCATGCTTGAACTGCTGCCGCGCGTGCTTCCGGCAGCAATGCGCTTACCTGAAACCGTACCGGCGGAGGGGAAACGGCGCGCGCGCGTGACGCTTCTGACTGGTTGCGCGCAGTCGGTGTTGGCTCCGGGCATC
>Ga0208278_1001230_pt1 | contig 12349 bp, 20 predicted proteins | sample ETN01SmetaG_FD_185794 | JGI IMG/M metagenome (GOLD analysis project Ga0208278, IMG submission 185794) | Marine microbial and viral communities from oxygen minimum zone, Eastern Pacific Ocean - ETNP2014F12-01SV259 (SPAdes) (version 2) | ecosystem: Environmental > Aquatic > Marine > Oceanic ...
GATAGCCGAGTTGCAAAGGAGAGGGCACGATCTATTGCCGCTTTGGGGCTTCAGCAGGGTGCCATTTGGGATAAGTTCGCTACGTTGAAGGAGCAGGAGAATCTGTTTATTGAGCGTGCTGGTGAAACTGATTTGGATTTAATTTCGCATGGTTCTGCTGCCGAGTTTGGCGTGGAGGGCGAGCAAGTGGGCGGCGAGTTCCTGTCTGGGTTTGAGTTGTCGGATATGTTGGAACGTAGGCGTGCTACTCGTGCAGCAGATTTCGCTGGCGGTGGTGGTGCTATAATTACTGGATCAACTACAGGGTTTGGAGCGGCTAATGTTTAATCGTGACAATTTAGAGAGGGCTATTGCGACATTTGTGCAGGCGTTTCTTGCTGTGTATGTCGTTGGTAGTGTCGATTCGCTTAAGGCTGCGTCGGTGGCTGGTGCGTCGGCCTTGCTGAGTCTTGCCAAGTCAATTGTTGCCAGCCAGTTTGGTGACGGATCTGCATCAGTCGTGTCGTAATGGAATGGATCGGCTTCGCAGGGCTGATAGCCGCCGCTCTTATAAGCGGCGTCTTTGCGGTGGCCGCATCCAAGTATCGCCGTGAAAATACGGCGCAGCACGCAGCGAATCAGGTTCGCCTTGACACTATTGGCACTGACATATCTGAGATCAGCAAAGATGTGCGTTCGGTGCGTGAATGGCAGCATCGTCATTTAGAGTGGCATGCCGAGCAGAAAGTATGATATAGTAATAATCACATAGGCCGTCGTGTGCTCTTTCGGGCCGATGAGTGCTTATCCATTGGGATCGCCCACGCCCCCAGTGAGTATTAAGTGGAGACTGACCCGGCTGACGCCCGGTAATGTTGAACAAGTCACCCCGCATAATCCCTCCGATTATGTGCGAACGGTTTAGGAGAGACATCATGGTAGATAATCAGGATCCCGGTGGGATCAAGGAACTGCGTGATGCAGCCGACCGAGGTCGGAAGGCATCGCAGGAACTTGATGAAGTGAAACGCGAAATGGCGTTTCTCAAAGCAGGGGTAGATACAGAATCCAAGGCAGGCCAGTTATTGTTTAAGGCTTACGATGGGGAACTGGACACAGAATCCATCCAAGTCGAATGGCAGGAACTGGTACCTTCATCGGCACCGCCGGTAGAGGAAGAGGTTGTAGATGCTACTGATACACAGGTAGCGGAGCAGCGTCGGGAACTTGCTGGAGATACTGTGCCACCTGAGAACCAGACAGAAAGCCCATACGATGCAGGTCATCGTGAGTTTAAAGAGATGATGGATGCGGGTCGTCCGAAGGAAGATTCCGCAGCCAGATTTATTCACACGGTACTGGAAGCAGCGGGTGGGACACCTGATCCACGGGTAGTTTCTGGACGGTAATGCCTACATATGTTTATAGGTGTTCTGATTGCTTGGTTCAGTACGAGCGAACACAGTCTGTAACTGAGAATCCTGACGAGGTTTGTCAGGATTGCGAAGGGGTTGTGAAGCGGATACTGCAAGCGCCAGCCTTAACGGCTGCTGCTACTCCAAACAGAAGGAACAAGATTCCACCTGCTAAAGCCAATCCGGCTTGGGAGAGGGGAATCTCAGGCGAGCATAGACGGGACGGATCGTTTGTTCCGTACTTGAAGCCTGACGGTACACGTATTGGTGTCAAAGAATTTGCCGATAATCGCACTAGGTATGAGCGGATTTTACGGGAGAAGAACAACCAATCCACTTAACTTAGGAGCGTGACACGATGACTATCGTCGGTTACTCAGGCAGCGTCACTAGTTATGACCTTGCCGTCGGCGTTAAGATCAACATGGACGAACTCATTTACATGATTTCGCCTGTTGATTCGCCGTTTATTAATGGTATTGGAACTGATGGAAGGCAACTTCTAGCCAGTTCTCCTACCGATCAGACAGAATTCAAATGGATGGACGAGGAACTTTTGCTTCCTCGTGCACAAGCCGCAGGTACAGGAGCAGCGGGAGCAGGCGATACGGACATTACAGTCTCGGCAGCCGATTCCTACAAGTTCCAAGTAGGCGATCTTCTCAATATTGGAGAAGAGGATGCCACTGTTAATGGTGCGGTCAAACGAATTACTGCTATTAATAACACCACGGGTGTTATTGATGTATCCGATTGGACCAATGGTTCAGTATGGCCCGAAACGACTGCTGCACACCAAGACACGATTATCTGTCTTGGTACTGCACTGGTTGAGGGTTCTGATCCGGGTACCGCCCGGTCGGCTGACCGGACGATCCGCTCAAACTATACGCAGATCTTTGGACCTACCCCGGTTCATATGACTCGTACAGAGCAGCAGATCACCCGGTATGGCGTGAGCGACGAGTTTGCCAAGCAGTTGTATGGCCGCTCAGTTGAGAACGTCATCACCCGTGAACAGGCTTACCTCTATGGTAAGAAGAATGATGATTCAGCCAACAAGCGCCGGTCAACTGGTGGCTTGATGGACTTCATCACAACCAACACTGACAGCAGCAGCACAACGCTGACTACCAGTGCATTGGAGTCGTTGATGCAGAAGTGCTACAACGCAGGTGGTATTCCCGATCTTTTGATTGCGAATCCTGCCTCGTTTGCTGACCTCAACGACACCACTAACACCAACACGGTGCGTCATGTTATCGATGACCCACGCCGTGGTCGGGTACCTGTCATGTCTGTCTTCACCGAGTTCGGTGAGACACAGTGTGTCAGGAATCGTTGGATGCACTCTGAGAGTGCGTTTGTTGTCCAGAAGGATGGCATCAGCCGTCGGGTTATGCAGCCTCTCGTAGTTGAGCCGCTTGCAAAGACTGGCGACAGCGACAAGGTGCAGATTGTCTGTGAGGAAGGCCTTCAGATTAAGGGCGAGGCTCACATGGCGAGATTCACTAACCTCACTGGTTACACGGATACTCCGTAGTCCGGTTAGAGTAATGTAGTGTGGGGGTGGGGCCTAGCCCTGCCCCCCTACTACCAACTAGGATTGGCGCATGGCAGCAAAAACGGCTACGATGGTAGATATAGTCCGACGGACTAAGCGTCTTTTAAATAGTAATACTCGCACGGAGTTGGATGCGATTCATACAGCGTTGGATTCTGATACGACTTCGACTGTCCGATTGAAGTACCAGACTGAGGGTATCCGGGCAGGTTCTTACATTTCTATTAGTAATAGCACTACTGCTCCTGAAACTATGTATGTTCATTCACGTAACGGTGAGTACATAACAGTGAGTAGGGGTGTCGATGGTAGTCCTGCTACGAATTGGCAGGCTAATTCTGTGATAGAGGTGGAGCCACGGTTCTCAGGGTTCCAGATATTTGAGGCGATTAAGGATGCGATCCTTGCATTGCCTGATAATTTGTATGCGGTGAGTACCACGACTGCTGCGTTCAGCACCACGGAACAGTCGGTTACTTCGTCTGATCTTGCGACTACTGGATTCAATCAGATTCTATCTGCTACTCGCACGGCTCGTTCCAGCGAGGACAGGCTTCTAAACTTTAATGTGAAGGTACAGGAATATGGTGGGGCTTACGAGATTGTTAGACAGGAGGGCATAGAGAAAGCGGTAACGGTTTATCTAACTTATGCCCATCCGTTTACTACCTCCACTCTAAGTCTGGATACTGATCTTGTAGGTACTGTTGGAATGACGGTTGAAATGACAGATATTCCAGCATTAGGCGCAGCAGCAGCCCTTCTTCTAGGGGAAGAAAGTCTTCGTCTGGATCTTCACAGTCAGGGTAGCAGTCGGATTGATGCAGCCGTTGCTGCCGGAGATCGTGCAAGGTACTCATTGGTATTACAGGCGCAATATGATCGTCGGGTAAGTCAGGAAGCGCGTCGTTTGATGGCGAAGTATGGGGTGCGGACGGGTGCCGTAGTCTCGTCAACGTTTCCGACGACCATTCGGTAGTCATGCCCCTCCATCAGACTGTTCGTGATGCCCTCCCAGTAAGACTGGGTGACCGTAAATACAATATAGATCTTACACGTTTGGTGCGTGCAACTGTAGATCCTATCCGTCAGGGTTTTGATACGCAGGGTACACCGGGTGAGCAGTCGTTGAATCAGGCTGGTGTGTGGAAGCGTAGTCGTGATGATTGGGAGTTGGGTGCTGGTCAGCGTGAGGCTGATACACCTGAGTCTGGGTTACGCAGGTTCCATGAGTCTACTGGTATCAACCCTTGGGTTAAGAATGAAGTGTCTTTGCTGAAGGATACGGAACTTGCTTGGTCTGATACTTCTACGAATCTGTACATGGCTACGGCTACTAGTGGCGGTACGGATTACGTTTATTTTTGTGATGGTCCTAATATGCAGGCTTCTAACAATTCATTTGGATCTACAGATCCAATTATAGATCCTTGTGGCGATGACATACTTGGCATAGCAAGTGACGGTACTAATATTTATGTAGTAGGAAACACAACTACTAATGCGAAGATAGTTAAAGTAACTGGTACTTCGCATACTACTTCTACTGATGGTACCGACCATTGGATGTTAAATAGTGCTGATGGTGTATGGGTAGCCAACGGTTATCTCATAGCCTCTGTAGGCGACAGACTCACCGTTCTGTCCGTTGGTTCAGTAGCCAGTGAAAATGCTGATATTGCTTCCGACTCTTTCAATCAGGTTGATTCATGGACCTCAGTGGTTGGCACACCAGTAGGGATTTATGCTGCTGGCAACCAAGGACAGCAGGGCCGCATCTATTACATCGGTATCAATGATTCAACGTCAGCACTTAACGTGCCTGTTATCGCAGCCGAACTACCAATGGGTGAAACAGTTAATGTTATATCTGAATACGGTGGACTGGTTGTTATCGGTACCAATAAGGGTATCCGGTTGGCGCAGATCACAGGTGAGGGCTACCTAACGTATGGGCCGCGTATCGATATAACTAATGGTGTGTCATATCTCCTATCCCAAGGAGAGTTTATTTACTTTAATTGGAATGACTATGTGTCTCCCTTTGGTGGCGGCGACCGAAGCGGATTGGGGCGACTAAGCCTGAAAGAATTAACAGGTCCGCTGATTCCGGCGTATGCAAGTGACCTCATGTATGCCACAGATGAGGATATTCAAGGCATTGTAATAGATGACGGGACCTTATTGTTTAGTGCTAGTGGTGTGGGCGTAATCAAAGAGTCAACTAGTTACGAAACAACAGGAAGCATCAACGAGGGCAGGTTCAGGTGGGGTGTTACCGAACTAAAGGCTGCCGTATCGGTAGACCTGAGACATGCCACGCTTGCCGCAAGCGAATCTGTTGCGATCACGCTAACCGACGACACTACAGGTACTACAACGATTACATCTGATACGGATGCTACCTACACTCCCGGCATTAAGTCCGTAAGCGGTGTAGTCGGAGAGTATATAAGCCCCAAGGTTACCTTGGTTGGGCCGGGAACATCCACGCCTACGCTACACAGGTGGACGACACGCGCTATCCCAATGCCATTCGTGGCAGAAGTAATCCAACTACCTATCATCCTTACAGAGCAGACACAGTTCGACAACAGGGATGTGTATCAGGATACTTACGATGACTATGCGTACATACGTTCGCTGTTAGAGGGGCGTGCGTTGGTCACGTTCGAGATGGGCGATGAGTCTAAGACAGTGTATGTGGCTGGGGTCAACTATGAGCAGGGTGCTGTTCAACAGTGGTCTGATAGGGGTTCATGGTTTGAGGGTGTGGTTACTGTGTCGTTGGTGACGGTGCAGGGTGACTAGGTTCTTTCCTTCTTACGGTCTGATTGATCCTCCTCCTCGGGCGCAGCAACGTGTAGGTACAGGTGGATACACAGAATACAAGGGGTCGTCGGCTGACGGTGGTGGTGGTGTCAAGATCGGTGTGATTGACAACCCGGATGATTCTTATGATGCGTATGGGTATATATCTTTCAATACGGGGCATTCGGAACAGGACTCCAGCGGATACATAATGGGGTTTACAGGTGATGATCCCACTTATAATCGTTATGGACAATTAATTATTCGGGCACCAGTGTTTACTTCCAGTGATAATGCAGGTCCGTATATTGCTATGCGAGAATACGGTACTGCTTCAGCGGGTCGTTCATTTCTTTGGAATTATATTAGAGATACCGATAACACCAATCAGATGGTGGTTGGTCAACAAATAGTCAAAAGTGCTGCTGGTGCAGGATATATATACCAGTTTGGTGATGCTTGGAGATGGTATGACAATCCTACAACTGGTGCGTATACAGCATTGATGGCGTTGAATGCGTCCGGTGATCTTACTGTAGCCGGTGCGCTTTCCAAAGGATCAGGTTCATTCGATATTCCCCATCCGGCAATAGAAGGCAAACGGCTGCGTCACTCATTCATAGAGGGACCATACGCTGACCTGATCTATCGTGGCACCGTAACATTGGAAGCCAACCCTACAGTTATTGACTTAGATAACGAATTCAATATGACAGAGGGTACATGGGAAGCATTGAATCATAACCCTTGGAGTATGGCTGCGGCATCAGGTGAGGTAGTGGAGTGGGGTCTTGATGGAAAGCAACTCACCCTCTCTGGCGATGAAGGCGTTGTGTGTAACTGGATGGTTATCGGAGAAAGACACGATCAGCACATGCTTGACCACGGTTCATGTAATAATGAGGGTCGAATAATACTTGAGTATGATCAGCCTTCTGATACACAACCCGACATGGAGTTGTGATAGGATATATTCCTGAAGAAGTTCCGCTAGAACATCTGAGGGTTTATGATTCCAACGACAAGCAAATGGGTTGACCTAAAACTCCTGCACCCACAGTTCGTGACACGGCTCGAAGCATTCTTTGCCGACGGTCGTATCACAGACAAGGTAAAGGTAGTGAGTGCGTGCAGATCATATGCAGCACAGAAGAAACTGTACGACAAGTACAAGGCAGGCAGAGGCAACCTTGCAGCCAACCCTGATTGGCTCAGACCAGACGGTTACTTCCGTGGGTCGTTTCATCAGGAGCAACCAGACGGATACTGCTACGCCGTGGACCTACGCATCATTGCCAGATCGATAAGTGAACGCACGGTTACTGACATCGCTGCACGGTACGGTATGCAGCCAACGGTGAAGGGCGAATGGTGGCATTTCCAACCACGTAACGCTGCTGGTTGGTTCGATGCTATCGCAGCACCAGCGTTGGAACACAAGGCAGAGCCACCTATTGATTGGGATCGGATCCTAATGTTGGTGGCTGACATTGGATACCGAATCAATCTGTGTCCTCTGCGTAGGGGCGCACGCAACGGTGACGTTGAGGTCGTGCAACGGAAACTCAATGCTTTAGGGTTTAATGCAGGTAGACCTGATGGTGTGTTCGGACGTAAGACTGTGCGTGCTGTTAAAGGATTCCAGCGTGCGACCCTTCTTACTGTCGATGGGGTAGTAGGACACAACACATGGAAAACGATGCTGTCACCGGAGGTACCCAATGGACTCTAGTCTCATGGAATTTGCGAAGACCCGTGATCGTGGCGGGTGGGCGTGGCACAACACTTTAGATGATGACTTGTTCAATGAGATATGGGATGCGATACATGCTGGTACTGGTATAGGTGAGCAAACGATACTGGCTTGGTTGCGTACTAAAGGTTACGAAGATGTTACAGAGGGCAAGATAAAGGGGTTCCGGTTTGCCGAACGACGGTAAGACTCTTAGCGAGTTCGCTGAAGAAGGGGCCGTGATCCAAGAGGTTACGGCTTTGTCGCGTCAGTTGGGTAAGGCGCGCACCGAACGTGATGTCCTCAAGGCACAGGTCAAGGAACTTGAATCGCACTTAGATGAAGCGGAAACCAGAGGCCAACTATTTACACGGTTGGCCGGGCACACCTATAAGCCACCTACATGGTTGACAAAGAAACCTAAACGTGGTGCTGCTGTTGTATGCACCATGTTGTCGGATACTCATTTCGATGAGGTGGTAGATCCAGACGAGATAGGTGGCCGCAACGAATACAATAGAAAGATTGCAGTCAAACGGTTGCAGACGTATTTCCAGAAGGTGCTGCTGTTAACCAATGAATATATTACCGGGTTGAATTATCAGGGCTGCGTGTTGTTTCTTGGTGGTGACGTTTTCTCCGGTGACATCCATGAGGAACTGACGGAAACTAACGAGGATACGATGCTTGGGTCAGTTATCTTCTGGACTGAGCAGGTCACGGCAGGTATCAACCTGTTAGTTGAACACTTTGATTATGTGCATGTGCCTTGTGTGGTAGGTAACCACGGTCGTCGGTCGCATAAGCCGCGCCATAAGTTAAGAGTCAGAGATAACTTTGATTGGTTTTTATATAAGACATTGGAGCAACGGTTCATAGATAACAACAAGGTAACATTCGATGTTGCATCGGGTGCTGATCTACTGGTTGACGTACAAGACACAACTTATCTATTGACCCACGGTGATCAGGCTCGTGGAGGGGGCGGCATCGGTGGCATCTGGCCTCCGCTTATGCGGCTCGTTGCACGGAAACGCAACAACGTAGACTTTGACTACATGGTGCTTGGTCATTTTCATCAACTTATCATGGCACCATCGTCAGGGTTCCTACTGAACGGTAGCCTCAAAGGCTTCGATGAGTATGCTGCTATCAATAACTTTGCGTTCGAGGTACCACAGCAGGCGCTATGGATCAATGTCCCTCAGAAGGGAATTCTGTGGCAAACGTCGCTCCTTGTAGATTCTTGAAGCGAGCATCTGTTCGACTAATACAATCGATTAGTTCTTCTGCTGTGAGTGCCATGTCTAATGCAAGAGTGTCGGATAGTTCTTTCGCTAGTTCTGTAGCGTATTCAGATGTAATGCTTACGTTGCATTTGAAAACGTAAGGTTTTAGAGTTGTCATTATTTTTCTTCCTTCCCATCCACCTTAGCGATTCGCTGGGTGGTTATTCAGAAACTCGGCGTAAGCCTCAGGGCTGTTCAACACAATTATCACCCCACCCGATCCCGGCTCAGACGACCGGCCAAGGGTCACGCTGATTGCTCCGATAAGTGTACCCAAAGCGACCAGCAGTCCAGTAACGGCCACGATCAGTTTTGTAGCACTTCCCATTAGTCCCCTGATATGACTGGTGTTGCCTCACAGAGAGGGCATTCGTTGTCGTAATGGTCTTCATCCAGTAAGCCTTTACCGATGTATCCGTCACAGTTCCAACACTTCACATAGTTCTTTGCTCTACCCGTCGGTTCTGTCATCCAACTCACCAAGATCGTACTTGATTAACCGATCAAACTTTGCTTCAGTCCACAACTTCTCAGCGATACCATGTTTAGTGGCATCCAATAGGAACGATAGGATTACAAAGGCTGGACCTTGTAATTCTAAACGCCACATCCGGGTATCATTATCTAAGAATAGGTTAGCCTCCAACTCTTCAGGAAAGTCTGTCATACCAGCCCCCGCTCCTGCGCTATCATCAGTAATCGTCCTGCCTCCTCATCCCAATCCATCTTACTTGTTGTACGCCGCTTGACAATGAGCGCCTGATAGTTGTCTTCTCCTATCTGATCGATGGTGAATTGTCCGAACTCAACTGGGTTGTCAGTAAAGTACATATGACATGATGCACACAAGCAGAATGCATTGTCTAGATCTGTGCGTGTGTGCCCGTACTTGCGTGAAATAATATGAGCGCACTGCAACGAATCAGTATGACCACACTTCATACACTTACCATAGTCACGGATGATCAACGCATGTAAGCGTGTGGCTTTGCCTTTACTGCCTGTACCATATATGTTAGCCACAAGCAATTAATACCTTTCTATATGTAATACACATTACCTCTACAAATAGGACACCACCTTGGAATGGTTACCTGTTTCCACTCAGCACCACACGACAAGCAACCACACTGATATAAATCTAACTCTTGGGTAGAAACTTTGGAGGAGGATTCGGATTCTTTACAACCGGTACCCCCGGAGGTGGTGTATCCCATCCTTCCTCCACAATCTCAGCGTCAATAACCGGACTCAACTCCGCTACCTTCGGAGCCTCCAACGTCGTAGCCTGCGCCTGCCCACCCATAATCTCCTGAGCAGAACAATCCGTTGTTAACCGTGGTACCACGAAATGCTTTGTCTGTCCACCAGATACTTTACTACGTTTCTCCAACAACAATCTACCTGCAACCAACCCCGTAGCCTGCATGTGTTCCAACACCTTAGCCATACCGGGTATCTCATTCGCAGCGTTCCACCCCTTGGATTCCAACCGCCAGATCCCACCAAACTTAATCTCCGGAAGGATCACCTGTAATCTGGTATACGGAGCACACACCTGCTTGTCTTCTAAGGCACACAGACACGGCTCCTGATCCATGTCAACTCCATCTGGAGTTCGAGTAGGGGTCAACGCTGTAATCCCATCACAACGGCGCTGACAGCCACCACCAGACCACAACTCATAATGCACATTGATACTATTCGGCGGTAGGAACACAGCAATATCAGACGATGTAGTAATCACTTCCCACTGCTGCTGCTTAGAGCGAGGTGGTTTCCATACCCCAACCACCCCGCCATAAACAGCAGCAATCTGCCCTATTGCGCTCTCATCAGTAGACGTAAACCTGAACGTATCCAACGACTTCATCGCACGCTCAGTCTTAACACCCAATCGGATACGTCCCTGTTCAGGGATCCGACCTAGATCAATCAACGGTGTGACCATCATCTCCCCTATGCTTGTCTCGCATCTTCTTCAATACTCTTTCAATAGACTTCAACGTAAAATCAAAAGACTTAGCAGCAGCAATCGCTATCTCTGTTCCATGATTATCAGGATCCTTCTGCTTCCAATAGTCAGCAGTAATCTTACGATCCAACGTAATAGTCTTTAGCGCATCTCTGATCGCTGCAACTTCCCAATACTTTAGTGTTGCAACAGGTTCCCACTCCTCTTCCTCATCACCGTATACCCACTCTATCGTCACATAACCACTATCGTTCATAGAAGATTCCCATCAGCCACACAACGAGTTTGATAATCACAGTACCGACATTGCCATACCTTCCCGTATGAAGTTTCATACTCCCACCTACCCGTTGCTGGGTCAGTTATCTCAGCAGGAAATGGAATGTCAGGATCAGAATGAGAGAACCTCATACCAACAGTAGTCGCATCCTGTGTTTCATGCACCTGATTAGTGATAGCAGTTAGTCTACCAATCTCCTGCTCCGCTAACGGAACGAACTCATCCGGAGTGAAATGCCATTCAGTAGCGAACCTACCGATGTCATCGATACCCTTAGCAGCAGCCCTGTTCGGGGCAATGTTCTCCATCGACAGGTACCCAATCACCAACAGGTCAGCATTCAACGCATTAGCATACAACGCACCTTGCAATACGTGTGAATGCCGTGGCCCCTGCCCATTCTCAACAGACATCTTGTACCCAAAACCATTGATCGTCTTCAACTCCAAGACAATGGTCTGCTGCGGATCTGTCCTAGTGCGTAACACCAAGTCAACATGCCCGTAACCGTGCTCACCCAACTGAACAGACACCTCTTCTTCTATCTCAACAGTGTCATCAGTATCAAGCCACGCTTTTATGGCAGGTTCCAATAGTTCATGGACAACAGATCCCAATCCCATACGCCAGTAGTCTGCCGTACTAGGCGGGTCTGTCTTGTCCAACCCTAATGTGTCATACGCTATCTTACGGGCACAGAATCCAGCCTGTGATCCACGCCAACGCATATCATCAGGAGTAGATGGAGCCTCAGATCCCTGTGCCCAGTGTTCTGCTATTCGATGAATGAATAGTCGTGTGTCACTCGTTGCTGTTTGCATTACTCTCCTTTTAATATATTAGATACAGCCTTGCGTACTGCTGCCTCAAATGCCTGACCTAAATCACATAGGGCATCTTGATCTTGGTTAAGGTACCCTTGAAGAGCGTCCAATAAATCATTGGTAATGTCATCGTTCTGTTCTATATTCTGTTCTATTAAGTTCAGAACGTCACTTTCAACTGCATTAAACAGGTCACCATCATCTACATCAATACTAACTTCCATCGTATTCTCCTTAGTAATCTTATTGTTACTACCCTGCAACTTACTAGTCTACCATCTTAATTAACACCCCATTCTCCACTATACGTACAGTTATCTTACCGTAACGTACCTGCTCTCTATAACATCTTTGAGCAAACGCTTTAGTAGAAGCAAAGTAATCAGTACCCTTAATAAGATGCCACCACTCACCATTCAGCCAGACATGCCACGGATACTTCATTACTCCATTCGCTTTAAAGATCAACTGCATCGCTTC
>Ga0208278_1001241_pt1 | contig 12267 bp, 15 predicted proteins | sample ETN01SmetaG_FD_185794 | JGI IMG/M metagenome (GOLD analysis project Ga0208278, IMG submission 185794) | Marine microbial and viral communities from oxygen minimum zone, Eastern Pacific Ocean - ETNP2014F12-01SV259 (SPAdes) (version 2) | ecosystem: Environmental > Aquatic > Marine > Oceanic ...
AGTAAAATTCATTAAACAATTTTTCGTTTAAAATATTGTTTGTTAAAGTTTTACCACTCTCTATAAGCAAATTGTGAACACCCATATCGTATATTTTGCTAAAAATTTTTTTAAAATTTATATAACCGTATCTGTTAATATCTAAATATACTAAATTTATTTTATAATATTTTAAATTATTTAATTTTTTTTTATTTTTAGAATTATGAAAAATTACAGTATTGTATTTAGTTGAATTTTTAACTATATAACTGTCCATATTAATTTTTAAATTTTTATCTATAATTAATTTAACAGGTGAAAAATTTTCTAAACCTTTAATTCTGCAATTTAATTTAGGATTATCTCTATTTATTGTTTTATATGATGTTAAAATTCCTTGATATTTATATCTTAATAGATGTCCAACTTTTCTAGAGTGTTCATTGGTAATAAATTTGTTATTTTTTAAAATAAATAAGTTTGATGAACAAGCAAGTTTGCCTACAACATAAGGCAATTTATTTTTTTTAATATAGTCATAGTTTTTATATAATTTTTTAACTTTATTTCTTAATAATCCAGATTTAGTAGTAATGTTTTTTGATTTTAGAATTTTTTTTGATTTGCCAAAAGATTTTAAATCAGGATCTTCAATTGAATAATAGACATTTTTAACTTTTGTTTTAATAATTGTTTTTGTACATGGAGGAGTTTTTCCATAGTGAGAACAGGGTTCTAGAGTTAAATAAACAGAAGAGCCTGAATTTTTATTTTTGTTTTTATTTAAAGCTATTGTCTCGGCATGAGGTCTTCCATTTAAATTAGTTACACCATATGATATTATTTTTTTATTCTTTACAATAACACACCCTACTGAAGGGTTTGTTCCCGTTAATCCATTTTGATTTTTTGCTAAATTAATAGCAAATCTCATATATTTTTTATCAAATGAATTAAATTTATCTTTTTTTAAAGACATCAATCTTATCTACAAATTGAACAAAGTCTTTCTCTTCTCTAAAATTTCTATATACAGATGCAAATCGTACATAAGCAACTGGATCCATTGCTTTTAAACCTTCCATTACCATTGTCCCAATTGTATTTGATGAAATTTCACTTTGACCTAATTCTTCTAAAGATCTAGAGATTTTAGAAATAAATTTTTCAACAGTTTCTGTGTCAATAGGTCTTTTCTTTAACGCAACATATATAGATTTTGATAATTTATCGCGGTCAAAAGAAGATTTTCTTCCATTTTTTTTAACAACTACAAGTTCTCTAAATTGAACTCTTTCAAATGTAGTAAATCTTTGACCACAAATACAAAGTCTTCTTCTTCTTATAGTTGTTCCGTCTTCAGTTGGACGAGAGTCTACAACAGAAGTTTCTCCTTTTTTACAATGTGGGCAAATCATAAATGTTCCTTATCTTAAATGTTTATATATAGGAAAATTAGAACATAAATCTACTACTTCTTTTTTGACTTCATTCTCTATTTTACTATTGTCATTAGGGTTTTCAGATAACCCTTTAATTGTTTTTGTTATTAATTCTCCAACCAATTTAAACTCATTTAGACCAAAACCTCTTGTGGTTGCAGCTTGAGAACCTAGCCTTATTCCTGATGTTATCATTGGACTTTCATCATCAAATGGAATTCCATTTTTATTACATGTAATATTTGCTTTTGACAAACTTTCAGCCGCTAAATTACCTTTTACTTTAAATGGCCTTAAATCTACTAACATTAAATGAGTATCAGTACCTCCTGAATAAATTTTAAAACCATTATTTATTAATGTTTCAGAAAGTATTTTGGCATTAGCTAATACTGATTTTATATATTCTTTAAAGTCAGGTTTTAAAGCTTCATGAAAGCCAACGGCTTTGGCAGCAATAATATGCATTAATGGGCCACCTTGATAACCTGGAAAAACAGCAGTGTTAATTTTTTTAGAAAAATCTTCATGATTAGTTAATATAATTCCTCCTCTAGCACTTCTAAAAACTTTATGTGTAGTTGAAGTAACTACATGAGCATGATCGCATGGATTTGGATATCCTTTTCCAGCAACCAAACCAGAAAAATGAGCCATATCTACCATAAGATATGCCCCAACTTTATCAGCTATTTCTCTGAATTTTTTAAAATCTATTACTCTAGAGTATGCGCTACCTCCGGCTATTATAAGTTTAGGCTTATGTTCAAGAGCAAGTTTTTCAACATTTTCATAATCAATAAGTTCTGATTCTTTATCAACATCATAACCAATTGCATTAAACCATTTTCCAGACATTGCAATTTTTAAACCATGAGTTAAGTGACCGCCAGAATTTAAACTCATTCCCATAAATGTATCTCCGGGTTTTAGTAAAGCTAAAAATACAGCTCCATTAGCTTGAGCTCCAGAATGAGGTTGGGCATTTGCAAACTTACAATTAAATAATTTTTTTAAACGTTCTATTGCTAACGATTCAGCAACATCGACATGCTCACATCCATTATAATATCTTTTTCCAGGATATCCCTCAGCGTATTTATTTGTTAAAACTGATCCTTGGGCTTCCAAGACAGCTTGAGATACTATATTTTCAGAGGCTATTAATTCGATATGGTTTTGTTGTCTTATCAATTCTTCATTAATTGCTTTAAATATTTCCGGATCAATATCTAATAAACTTTTTTCAAAAAATTTTTTATATTCTGAATTTTTATAATCTTTTTCATTTGACATATTTTATTTTTAAAATTATATTTTTTTAATTCTTTTTGTGTGCCTGCCAGATTCAAATTTAGTATTTAAAAAAGTACTTACATATTTTAAAGAATTATTTTTTGTTAATAGTCTTGATCCCAATGTAATGATATTTGCATCGTTATGCAATCTTGATAATTTTGTAGATTTTAAATTAAAACATTGAGCTGCACGTATATTTTCATGTCTGTTTGCAGTTATATTCATACCTATACCAGACCCACAAACTAATATCCCAACATTATTTTTACTAGTTTTAACTTTTTTAGCAACTTTGTGTGCATAATCAGGATAGTCAACTTTTACATCGTCTTCGGGACCCAAGTCACTGTATTTAATTTTTTTTTTATCTAAGAAGATTTTAATAGATTCTTTTAATTTATAACCCGCGTGATCAGATGCAATAAAAATCTTTTTCAATTTAAAAATTTATAAACTAAAATCAATTAAATTTATAGTCCAAAACACATGCTACCAAATGCACTCTATTTTCTTCACCGCCGTTAAATGCGTTGTGGTATTTTACATTGTTTGTAATCCAAGCCGATCCATCTGCAGGAAGATGTTTGGCTGTTTCTTCAATTACCATTATAGAACCTGGATTTGTAATTATTGGGATGTGTAGCCTAGGCTCAGGATCTCTATGCCAGCTTAATGTTGACCTAGGTTCTTTTAACAATATTCTTACTCGACCAAGTTTAAATCTTTTTGAAAGTTCATCATATACTTCTTTAAAATAAGTATCATTTAAATCCTCAACAAACTCTGTATATGCATCTTCATCAATTTTTTTTGCTCTAATTCTTTCTATTCCTGAACTATCAGGTTTAGTCCAATAAATACCTTTAACATTTTCTCCTTTTATAGATTCCGGATTTCCTGGTATTTGATTCAATGATATACCTGCTATATATTTGGTCCCTAATGCGTCATCATAGTTTTTTCTTTGAAGAACAATTTTTAAAGCCTCCTGAAGCTTAAAAATATCAAATTTAATATCTTCTATCTTGTGAAAGTCTCTAGACATAGTAATTTTGTAAATACAATATATAATATTATTATATATAAAACTAATGTCGCATATATAGTTAATTGGGAATGATTATCACTGGAAAATATCCAAATTTAAGGCTTAGAAGAAATCGTAAAAGTGAATGGATAAGAAGATTGGTTCGAGAAACAAATCTAACTGCCAATGACCTTATATTGCCTATTTTTTTAACAGAAGGAATTAATAAAAAAATTCCAATTAAGTCAATGCCTGGTATTTATAGATATTCAATAAATAAGTTGGTAGGAATTCTTGACAGGGCTATTAGAAGAAAAATTCCAATGGTTGCGCTATTTCCTTATACTAATCCAAATATAAAAGATGAACTTGGCAGTGAAGCATTAAATGAAAATAATTTGGTTTGTCGTGCAATTAGATATATTAAAAAAAGATATAAAAATGAAATAGGAATAATGTGTGATGTGGCCTTAGACCCTTATACTTCACATGGTCATGATGGTATTTTAAAAAAAAGAAAAATTTTAAATGATGAAACTATAGATATATTAGTTGAACAAGCGTTACTGCAAGCCAAAATGGGTTGCGATGTAATTGCTCCTTCTGACATGATGGATGGAAGAATTAAAAGAATTAGGCAAAGACTCGATAAAGAAAACCTAAAAGATGTTCAAATTATTTCTTACGCGGCTAAATATGCTTCGAATTTTTATGGACCTTTTAGAGAGGCTGTCGGCTCTAATAATGTCTTAAAAGGTGACAAAAAAACTTATCAAATGGATTTCAGAAATTGTAATGAATCTCTTAGAGAAGTTTCATTGGACATAAAAGAAGGTGCCGACATGGTTATTGTTAAACCTGGAATGCCATATTTAGATATTATTAGAAGTGTAAAAGATAACTTTAAAATACCTGTAATAGCCTATCAAGTATCAGGTGAATACAGTTTAATAAAAAATGGAATACAAAAAAAAATTATTCACGAAAAATCTATAATCGAATCATTAATGTCATTTAAAAGAGCCGGAGCTAACGCTATAATAACTTACTTTGCTGATACAATTAATTTAGATTTGTTTAATTAAATTTCCTAACTCTAAACGAGACAAAGGAAAATTTATGCTGTTAGGCTTAAGTATTGATTTGTCTAAAAATTCTCCAACAATTTTAAAACCATTAATAATGTCTTTTTCATTATTTGGATTAATATTATTATTAATCAAAAAATTAGGAATTATTTTATTAGTAGATTCAACTATAAATTTTTCATCTCCATCAACTATTATATTTTTAACATAGTTTTTAAAATCAATATCATATCCTATACTTTTAAAAAAATTAAGTTCCCAAAGTATAAAGTTTGTTAACCAATTATCATTATCCAGGAGTACAAAAAAATTACTTAATAATTGATAAATAGTTTTATTTTCCTGATTCTCAACTGTCAAAATTTTAACAATATTCATGGTGTAAATTATACAATACAATTTTTTTTTGTTGTCCAAATATATAGGCGTGTTTGCTTCATCTATCTCAACTTTAAAGTAACCAAGTTTGGCATCTTGTTTGAAATTAAAATTTAAATGAAATTTATTACCTATTAAAAGATAATTTTTGATTTTTTTAGAAGTGGCACCAAATATAACTCCACTTACTTTACCATTATTTTCTGTAAAAAATTCGGCTATTGCAGAATTTTCATTGTATTTATTTAATGTTAGTAAGTATCCTTTATCCTGCCATCTCATGATAGATCTAGTTTGTTTAAAAGTAAACTCGCAGCTGACTGTTCTGCATTTTTTTTAGATGTACCACTTGAATATGTAAATTTTATATTTTTAATTTTTACACCGACTTTGAAGTTAGGTTTATGTCTAGGTCCTGTATTAGATACAACTTTGTATTCTGGAAGAGATTTAAATTTTTTTAGAGAGAATTCTTGTAATTTAGTTTTGGCATCAATTATGGCTTCAATAGAAATCTTTAAATAATCTTTCCAAACCTTTAAAATAAATTCATTAGCAATTTTAAGACCTTTATCAAGATATATTGCTCCAATTATAGATTCACAAATATCAGAAATAATTTTATTTTCAATTTTTAGTATTTTCTTTTTAGTATTTCCAACTAATACAAACTCATTAAGTTTTAATTTTATTCCTATTTCATAACATGTTTTTTTATTTACAAGATTTGAAAATTTTTTATCTAATATTCCGACTTTCTCATTAGGATACATTGATATTAATATATTTGATATTGTCAGTCCTAAAACTCTATCACCTAAAAATTCTAAAGTTTCATAATTTATTTTTGAATTATAACTTTTATGAGTTATTGCCTGGATTAATATATCTGCATCATTAAATTTTATATTTAAAATTTTTTGAAGTTCTTTAATTTTATTTTCCATTATTATATTTTTTTAAAAAACCTTTTAAATCTCATGATTTTATCCCATTGCCAAATTTTAAAAATACTTCCAATTTTTGCATCAGAAGAAAAAAATAATATTTGAGCTTTTCCCACAAGATTATCTTTATGTACATAACCTACTTCAGATAAGAAGCGACTATCTTTTGAACAATCTCTATTATCTCCTAAAAAAAAGAAGTGCTCATCAGGAACAATAAATTTATCAGAGTTATTATAACTATAATCATTTCTATATGAGGCTGTGTAAATTTTTCCACCAGGTAATTTTTCTATAAATGTTGTAACTTTAATTTTTGAATTCCCACAGTATAAAATTTCATTTTTTGATTTAATAGTTTTTAGAATTTGATTTCCATTTAAATATAAATTACCATCAATAAATTGAATTATATCTCCGGGCAAACCTATCAATCTTTTTATATAATCTGTTCTATTGTCAGCTGGCGTTTTAAATACAACAATGTCACCTCTTTTGGGTAATTTGTACAAAATTCTTCCATCAAAAATTGCCGGACTAAAAGGAAATGAATGTTTGCTATACCCATATGAAAATTTTGTAACAAACAGTCTGTCGCCAACAAGTAAAGTTGATTCCATTGATGACGAAGGAATATAAAAAGGCTGTATAAGAATTGAACGAATAAAAATTGCTATTATTAGAGCATATAAAAGTGTCTTAATATTATCTACTATAAATTTTTTAGTCATTTTTTTTATTAATTATTACATATGCTATTGAATGTTTTTTTTCATCAGATAAAGAAAGAAATATTTTATACTTGTTCAGTTTAAGTTTTTTTTTAAGAAATTTTTTAATGTTATTAGATATATTTATAAATGGCCTACCTTTTTTATCTTTCGTTATATCTATATCTTTAAAATTAATATTGTTTCTAAATCCTTCGCCTAAGGCCTTTACAAAAGCTTCTTTGGCTGCAAATCTTTTTGCAAAATAATTGGTCTTATTATTTAAATTTTTTGATTTATAAATTTCATTTTGAGTAAAAACTCTATTGACAAAGCCTTTAATTTTTAATGAATTTTTTATTCTCTTATTTTCTACAATATCAACGCCATTACCTATAATGTCCATTATTTTAATATTTTTTTAAATGTACTAATTGTTTTTTTTAGACCGAATATAATTGACTCACCAATTATAAAATGACCAATATTAAACTCTTCTATTTCTTTTACATTAGATAAAATCTTAGCAGTTTTATAATCAATGCCGTGTCCAACATGAACTTCTAAACCTAAAGATTTTGCAAGTTTTGCACAATTTTTGATTTTTTTAAGATGATTGGCAAATTTTTTATTTTTTTTAATTTGGTTAGAAATTTTTCCTGTATGAAGTTCTATACATTTAGCATTAAGTGATTTTGAAATAATTACATTAGAAATTGTTGGATTAATAAATAAACTAGTTCTAATTTTATATTTATTTAAAGTATTTATTGTTGATTTTAATTTATTTTTATACCTTTTTAAATTCAGTCCGCCTTCAGTGGTAACTTCATTTCTTTTTTCAGGTACAATACAAACAAAATCAGGCTTGTGTTTGATTGCTATCTTCAACATTTCAGAATTTGAAGCCATTTCTAAATTAAGAGGAATAGATTTTATTGATGAGATTAATTTTAAATCATTGTCATTAATATGTCTTCTATCTTCTCTTAAATGAATGGTTATAGAGTCCGCTCCATATTCAAGAGCTTTTTTAGCAGTTATATAAGGTTCTGGATGTTTCTCGCCTCTTGCTTTTCTAATTGTTGCCACGTGATCTATATTAACACCTAATCTAATGGTCATTTTAAAAACCTGCTACCAGGTTTTGTTATAGGTATATTTTTCAACTCAGTTGGTATATTTTTTTTATTAAAAGTTGGTACATTTAATTTAATTTGTGAAATAATTTTTTTATTTTTTATTTTTAAAGCAATTCTTGAAGATCTATCAATTAAACAAGCATATCCTAGTAGTTTGGCTTTAGATTTTTTTATCAATTTTTCACATTCTAAACTTGATTTTCCTGTTGTTATTACGTCTTCTACAATTAGAACTCTAGAATTTCTTTTAATTGAAAAACCTCTTCGCAATTTAAAATTTCCCTTTACTCTTTCGCAAAAAATTGTTTCTATCTTTAATAATCTTCCTATCTCGTAACCTATAACTATTCCACCTATTGCCGGAGATAATATTAGATCAATTTTATTAAAATTTTTTATTATTTTTTTACTTAAGGACAAGTTAAATTTACTTGAAATATTGGGGAAACTTAATAATTTTGCACATTGAACATATTGAGGTGAGTGCAGACCAGAAGATAAAACGAAATGACCTTCTAGTAGGGCTTTAGTTTTTTTTAAAACCACCAAAGAGTCTTTTAAAGAAAGCATATTTTTTATTTTTATGTCTAATAATTTTGAAATTATATTCTTTTTGTTTTAGTTCACTAATTAATTTTGTAAAGTTTTTCAAATCATGAATAATCAGATTGAATCTAAAATTTATTGAATTTTTGGTTTTTTCAAGCATTTCTACACTAGAAATATTTACATTATTTGTACCAATCATTGTCGTTACATCACCTAATTTTCCAGGCTCATCAGGAAGCGAAATCCATAAAGTTGTATTGTATTTTTTTATCTTTGTAGGCTTTGTATTTTCTCTATATTGCCAATATCTTCTAATAGCAGCTCTAGCCTTTCCGGTTTTTGTGCTAGTTAACCAGTGTAAAGATGGAGAGACTTTTTTTGAAGTTATTATTTTTACAACATCTCCATTCATTAAAGTTGATTGTAAAGCACTTTCTTTTCCATTTATATCACATCCTATAGCTGTATCGCCAACCTGAGTATGAACAGCATAAGCAAAGTCTATTGGTGTTGCTTCTTTAGGAAGTTTAATTACAGAACCTTTTGGAGTAAAACAAAAAACATTTTCCTGGAACATTTGTAATTTAGTGTATTCATAATAGTCTTCAGGATTTTCATTTTTATCAATAATTTCAACTAGATCAGCCAACCAATCATATTCTTTCCAAGTTAGTGAGTTAAACTTTTCAGAAGATTTATAATTCCAATGTGAGGCTATACCTCTTTGGGCAAATTCATGCATTTGTTTTGTTCTTAGTTGAATTTCAATAGGTCTTTTATTAGGTCCAATAATTGCTGTGTGTATTGATTTGTATTTATTAATTTTAGGTGAAGAAATATAATCTTTAAATTTTCCAGGAATACAGTTCCACTTGCTGTGAAAAAAACCTAAAGTTTTGTAACAATTCTCAATATTTTTTAATATAATTCTAAAACCTATAATATCAGTAATTTGCTCTAATGATGTACGTTTCTTTTGAATTTTTCGCCAAATAGAAAAAGGCGTTTTTTCTCTACTGAAAATTTCAAAATCAATATTATTTTTTTTTAAAAGATTTTCAAATTCATTTAAAACTGAATTATAATTAATTAAATTATTATCTTTAATTTGATCCAATCTATTTTTAATTAATTTTCTGGCATCAGGGTTTAATATTTCAAAAGATAAATCTTCTAATTCATCACGAATTCTATTCATGCCCATTCTATCCGCTAGTGGTGAATAAATCTCCATAGTTTCTCTTGCTATTCTTTCTCTCTTTTGTTTTTCTTCAATAGATTTTAAAGTTCTCATGTTATGAAGTCTATCGGCCAATTTTACCAACAAGACTCTAATATCTCTTGATGTTGCTAGAATTAATTTTCTAAAATTTTCGGCTTTTGAATTATAAATAGCTTGATTTTCAAATTCTGAAATTTTTGTTACTCCTTCAACTAAATCAGCAACTTCTTTGCCAAATTCTTTTTTAATAGTTTTATAAGTTGCGTGTGTATCTTCGATTGTATCGTGTAATAGACCTGTAGCGATTGTAGCACTATCTAATTTTAAATCTGTGAGTATGTCGGCTACAGCTACAGGATGAATAAGATAAGGGTCGCCAGACATTCTTTTTTGATTTTGATGAGCCTTTAATGCAAAATCATAAGCTTTGGTTAACGTTTCTGGGTTAAGAAATTTATTATATGATTTTACTTTATCTATTAATTCGCTCGAATTTAACATTGAATGTATTATATCATTAAATTAACTAAATTTAATGCTTTTTAAATCATTACTGGGCAAAGATGAAAGTAATTTTACTATATTTTTTTTGATCTTTGGATGAAACCAATTTTGGTTTAACTCATATAAGGGTAATAAAACAAAGTTCCTTTTATGCATATTTATATGGGGAACTTCAATTTTTTGATGGTTAAATTTAGTAAATATACATTCGCCATTAAAATCAATTATGTCTATATCGCATATTCTTGGATAATTTTTTGGAACTTTTGATCTTCCAAGTGATTTTTCAATTAATTTAATTTGTTTAAATAATTCATGTAATAATAATTTTGTTTTCACTAATAAAACTGCATTTATAAATTCAGGAAATTTCGAATTAGGCCAAGATTTAGTGCAATAAAAACGAGAAATTTTAATAATGTTAACACCAATTTTAGACAAATTATATTTAGCACATTCAAGGTTTTTTATTTTTTTACCCAAGTTTGATCCTAGGGCTAAATAAGCATAATTAACTTGATTTCCTAAAATATCTTGCTTTTTCACGATTCCAATCTTTTGTTTTTTTTGAATGACGTTTATCATATTGTTTTTTACCTTTAGCAACAGCTATTTCTATTTTAGCCTTGCCTTTCTTAAAATACATTTTTGTTGGAATTAATGAAAAACCATCTTCGTTTATTTTGCCTACTAACTTATGAATTTCTTTTTTTTTAAATAATAATTTTCTCTCGGAATAAGGATTGTGATTTGAATAACTTGCTTGTTTGTATAATGGTATATGTGAATTAACTAAAAAAATTTCTCCATTTTTTTCAACTGCATAAGATTCAGCGATATTGATCTTTCCAGATCTAACAGATTTAATTTCAGATCCTCTTAAAACAATACCTGCTTCGATTATATCTTTAAAAAAATAATTAAAAGAAGCTTTTCTATTGATAGTAATAATTTTTAAACCACCGGTGGGTTTTTTATTCATTTAATAATTTTGCAGAAACAAGAGAATTTTTCACTTTCAATTTTGTTTCATCCATAATTTTAACTAATGGCAACCTTACAGCATCATCGCACAAACCAAGTAATTTTGCTGCATATTTAACTGGAGATGGATTACTTTCAATAAATAATGCCTTATGAACAGGTTGAAGTAAAGTATCAATTCTTTCAGCTTCTTTTATTATATTGTCACTATTAGACTTAGAGAATTTTTGCATATCTGAGCATAATTTAGGTGCAATATTTGCTGTAACTGAAATGATTCCTACACCGCCTCTTTTATTAAATTCAAATGCAAGTCCATCTTCACCAGTGAGCTGTATAAATTCAGGACCTAACTTTTTTATCGTTTGGTCAAGTCTATTCAAGTCACCAGTAGCATCTTTAACACCAGTAATATTTTTAAGTTCGAATAACCTTGCCATAGTGTCAACTGACATATCAATTACACATCTACCTGGAATATTATAAATTATAATAGGAAGATTTGTATTATCATTTATAGTTTTATAATGTTGATACAAACCTTCTTGGGTAGGCTTGTTATAATATGGGGTAACAATTAATACCCCATCAGCTCCAGCTTTTTCAGCATGTTTAGTTAATGAAACAGCCTCGTCTGTGGAATTAGAACCTGTGCCAGCTATAACGGGTATTCTTCCCTTAGCTTCATTAATACATAACTCAATTACTTTTTCATGTTCTTTATGTGATAAGGTTGGAGATTCTCCGGTCGTTCCTGCTGGCACGAGACCATTAGTGCCATTTTCTAGATGAAAATTAATAAGCTTTATATAAGTTTCTGCATCAAGTTTACTATCCTTGAAAGGTGTTACTAAAGCAACATTTGAACCTTTAAACATAAATATTTATAACATAAGTTGTCGTTTATTTAAAAAAAAATGCTACTTAAATCATTAAAATATATATTAGCATCAATATTCTTTCTATTAAGCTTTGGATTGGCTTTTTCTGATG
>Ga0208278_1001255_pt1 | contig 12218 bp, 11 predicted proteins | sample ETN01SmetaG_FD_185794 | JGI IMG/M metagenome (GOLD analysis project Ga0208278, IMG submission 185794) | Marine microbial and viral communities from oxygen minimum zone, Eastern Pacific Ocean - ETNP2014F12-01SV259 (SPAdes) (version 2) | ecosystem: Environmental > Aquatic > Marine > Oceanic ...
AGATCCATAGGAAATGGGAAAATAAGATTGGAGTGGCTTTATGGTGAGGGCGCGACACAATACATTCCTTCAAGTCTAATTATTATAATTATAATATTTGTTATTTTTTGGATTTTTTTAAATCAAACTAAAATTGGAAAATGGATTTATGCGATTGGAGGCAATCCTGAAGCTGCGCGAGCAGCTGGAATTAATGTTAATAGAATTTTAGTTCTTGTATATACCTTATGTGGTTTTTTATCTGGTATTGGAGCACTAATTCTTGCAGGCAGAACTGGTTCTGCATACCCTAACGCAGGTTTGCAATCAGAACTGGATGCAATTGCTGCTGTCATTATTGGAGGAGCAAGTTTTTTTGGCGGTCGAGGAACCGTATTAGGTGTTTTTGCGGGAGTATTCATAATGGGATTACTTAGAAATGGTTTAAATTTAATGAATGTCAGTGTTTTTTGGCAACAAGTTTTAATAGGCTCAATTATTATTTTGGCGGTTTATATAGATGTTTTACGTAGGCAATTTGGTACTAGGAAATAAAAATAGATTAAGTTGAATTATTTTCTTTTTTAATTACCATTATTAAATAATTTTTTTAGGAGGAAAATTATGAAATTATTTGTTTCTGTAATTTCTGCAGTTTCGATTCTTTTCTCTTTTAGTGCTTTTTCAAAAACTATTTTGTTAAGCACCAAAGGACCTGGTTCCGGAAATCCATTTTGGGCTTCTGTTGAACAAGGTGCAAAAGATGCTGCAGCTGAATTAGGTGTTGATTTAGTTATTTTATCACCACCACAAGAAAGCGATGTAATGGCACAAGTAAATCAGCTTGAAGATCAAATAGCTAAAGGCGTTGATGGTATTGCTGTTGCTCCAACTGATCCGTCTGCTGTTGCTCCAATTCTAGATGATGCTATTGCAGCAGGAATCCCTGTTGTTTACATTGATACTAACGGTATTAATGAAGGTGTAACTTTTATTGGAACAAACAATTACAATGGCGCAAAGCTCGCCGCTGATTATATTTGTGGTAAAGTTCCAAGCGGTTCTGATGTAGCAATACTTCAAGGGATGATTACTCAAACTACAGGTCAGCATAGAGCTGAAGGATCACACAAAGGTCTAACAGAATGTGGTTTGAATATAGTAGCCGAACTTCCAGCTAACTGGGATACTGCACAAGGTATGTCGGTAATGGAAGATATCATTACTGGTAATCCAAACATTAAAGCAGTATTTGCGTCTAATGACAATATGGCACTAGGTGCATGGGAAGCACTTGAAGGTGCTGGTATGACCGATGTTGTCCTTGTTGGATTTGATGCCAACCCAGATGCAGCAGCAAGTGTAGCTGCAGGAAAAATGTCTGCTACTGTAGCTCAATTCTCTTATAATATGGGTTATATGGGAGTAGAAAATGCTCTTAAGTTAGCTAACGGAGAATCAATTCCAGATAATATTGATACTGGAACTGTTCTTGTTACCGCAGAAAACGCAGCTGACTTTATGTAATCTTAATTATTATTATATATTTTTAAAAGGCAGCTCTATATAGGCTGCCTTTTTTTTATTATATATAGTAAGTTATTATAGAATGTTGAAAGTTGGTTTAATTGGGTGCGGACATATTGCTGAAACTTATTTTAGAAGTCAGAAATATTTTAACAATATAGAGATTATATCGTGCGCAGACATAAATGCTGAGGCTTCAAGAAAATGTGCACAAGAATATGGTATTGAGGCTAAGAAAGTTGATGATCTTTTAGCAGACAAGGAAATTGACATTGTTTTAAATTTAACAACTCCTCAAGCTCATTATGAAATAATCAAGAAAACATTACTTGCGGGAAAACACTCCTATTGTGAAAAACCACTATCAACTAATTATGATCACGGTGCTGAGTTACTGCAATTAGCAGATGATAATAACTTATATATTGGTAATGCTCCCGATACATTTTTAGGGGGCGGAGCTCAATTAGCTCGTCAATTAATAGATCAAAACGAAATAGGGGATGTTAAACTAGGAGTCATCAATTTTGCATTTCCTGGAGTGCAGTCTTTTCATCCTAATCCGGAATCTTGGTTTAAGAAGGGCGGAGGGCCGGTAATTGATATGGGGCCCTATTATTTTACCACGTTAGTTAATCTGCTTGGTCCAGCAAAAAGTGTTCAGGCAAAAGCAACGAAAGTTCATGATCACAGAACTATTGCAACAGGTCCAAAAAAAGGGGATAAATTTGAAGTTGAAATCCCAACTTCGATAATAGGATCAATAGAATTTAAAAGTTCAACAGTAATGCAAGTTTTTTTGTCATTTGATGTTATTAATCATCAACGAAATCATATTGAGCTCTATGGTACCAAAGGATCAATGATAGTGCCAGATCCGAATATGTTTGGAGGATCTGTTTTTTCTTCATATGCGGAATGCGGTGAATGGAAAGAACATTCATCCTCCAATATGTTAATTGGCAAAACGAATATCTTTAACAAAAGCTCGAGGTCAAATGAAGAACCAGAAGTTGCTAATTATCGCGGCGTTGGATTATCTGAAATGATTGATGCCATAGAAAATAAAAGAGTCAATAGATGCAATGGAAAGCTTTCTTTGCATGTTTTAGATATTATCGATTCAACAATTAATGCGGCCATCAATGGCGTTGAACAAGATTTAAGAACAAGCTGTGAAAGACCATCGGTTTTTTCTGAAAATGAAATTAAAAAATTAATGAAGTGATGCAAAATTTTGACCCGGTTCAAATCGAACAAGATATAATAAAACAAAAAATAAAATTGAGGAAACTATCTCATAATTATAAAATCAATTTTAATAATATAGAAAAAAAATTTTTGATTGATGTTGAAGAAGTTGAAAAATTAACAACACAAAATAAAAAAATTATTCCTGAGATTGATTATGCAAACATTAAAAACAAATCAATTAATGATGGAATCATTGCTCTTGTGAAAAAAAGAGGTTGTGTTGTAATTCGCAATGTATTCGAGAGAGAAAAAGTCATTGAGTGGAATTATGAAATTGAGCGGTATATTGATGAAAATAATTATTATGAAGATCAAAAAGAAAAAGCAAATTTAGACCAATATTTTAGCGATCTCAAATCAGGCAAGCCGCAGATTTTTGGTTTGTACTGGTCAAAACCACAAATAGAGGCAAGACAGTCAGAAAATATGGGGATTGTAAAGTCCTGGCTTAATAACTTATGGACGCATGAATTTAGTAATACAAAAATTTTTGATCCTGACAAAGAGCTTGTTTACGCAGACCGTGTTCGACGACGTGAGGGAGGAGATGCATCGCTGGGATTGTCCCCGCACTGTGATGCAAGCTCGGTTGAGCGTTGGATTGATAATGCTTTTCAAAAAATATACGAGCCAATTTTTTCTGATCAATTTGAAAAATATGATCCTTTCAATGCCCTATTTAGGGATCAAACACAGGAAATAGAATCAGCGGCTGTAAGTCATGTTTTTAGAACTTTCCAAGGATGGATGGCACTTACAGCACAAGGCCCCTCTGATGGCACTTTGCAATTAGTGCCCATTGCAAAATCAATGACTTATCTATTAACTCGAGCCCTTCTTGATGATGTGCCTGAAAATTCCTTATGTGGTTCTATGCCCGGAAGGGCATTGTCCATCAATCCTGAGTACCACTCTCTTTTGTTGCGAGCATTAATATCTATACCCAAGGTACACCCCGGTGATACCGTGTGGTGGCATCCAGATATTGTTCATGCGGTAGAAGATAAACATCATGGAACAAATTATAGCAATGTGATGTATGTTGGTTCAACACCTTATTGTCAAAAAAATTTAGATTATGCAAAAAAACAGTCAGTAAAATTTTTAGAAGGAAAAAGCCCTCCTGATTTTGCAGCAGAAGATTATGAGGTTAATTATAAAGGTCGTGCCACTATTGATGATCTGACTTCTTTGGGTAAAAAGCAAATGGCCCTAGAGAATTGGAAATAAGTTATCACGCTCCACTATTACCAGGGTTGAGGAAACTATCTCATACGTTGCATACCATTACGTGCTTATACTTTTTCCCCATTAAATTCTTTAACAGCATCTATCATTGCCACAATGTTTTCTGGGGAAATTCCCGCCATAATATTATGGACCTGCTGAAAGACATATCCTCCACCCGGAGAGAAAATCTCAAGCTGTTCAAGCACGTGCTGGCGTATTTCTTCCGGGGTGGCATCCGGAAGGATTCTTTGCGTATCGCAACCCCCGCCCCAGAAACAGAGTCTGTCGCCAAAATCCTTTTTTAATCCTTGCGTTTCCATACCCTTACAACTGATCTGAACTGGATTTACTGCATCAAATCCGGCGTCAATCAAATCATCCAACAATTGACGAATCCCACCACAACAATGCAACAAGATTTTCACATCGGCCAGTTCTTTGACCCGATTACAGAGCACACTGTGATGGGGTTTCAGAAACTCCCGGTACATCCTGGGGGAAAGCAAAGGCCCCATTTGTGTCCCCAAATCATCGACCACCAAGAGAATATCAATATATGGACCAACTGCACCCAAGTAGTATTCCATGTTTTTTAGATGGATTTTAACCAGCGCATCCTGCAACCGGTGAACAGTCTGTGGCTCTGAGGCCATGAGCATCAGGAAATTATCCATACGACAGAGAAATTGAGGCAATTCGTGCATACTGTTGCCAATTAATCCGACAATGGCCCTACCGGTTGATGCTCGCAATGCCTTTGCGCCTTTCCGAAAAGCGGCTTCATCGATGATCGCAAGGTTTGGGGGCGAAGGAATCGCCCATAGTTGATTATTTATGTCTTGTTCCAAAGACGAGAGAGTGTCTGGCACGCCATTGAGATAGGGCCAATAGTTTTGATCGAAAAAGTTCATGCCCGGTTTTTGAATCCCTAACGTCCGTGATGGAGAACCTCCGTATAGCAGCCAATTGTCTCCCTCCCGGCGCACATCGACATAGGCTGGGATCAAACAGTCCGTGCCATCAGCCAGGGTCCAGGGCTTCCAATCATCGTCAGCAAGCGAGAAACCTCTACCAAGTTCAATCGTGTCTACACCTGCCCAGTCGAGAAAATCTTCATCAAGCACTGCTATTTGTTGGATGATATCATAGACCTTCACCGGACGCTCCGGAAGACCTAGATATTGTCTGAGACGCCGATATGTTTGGGGATTTATGCCGCTGCTTCGGTGTCCGCTCAGGTCAAACGGCACCTTGTCTGGCTGAATGTGGTTGAGCGCATTCAAAACGCGAACTCGGGATTTTGCTTCCATATAGTATCCTCTTTCCTATCAATCCAAGGACATTTTATACTAGACCTATCTATATTGGTTGCGATACATCAAAAGATAAGAGTTAACTGTTATTAAAATCTTTCACTGCATCAAACATAGCTACCACGTTGAGAATAGGAGTTTTAGCTTGTATGTTATGAATTGAGTTAAATACAAAACCACCATTTTTTGAAAAAATTCTACATCTTTCTTGCACTTCCCGATAAACATCATCTGGGTTTTTACTTGGCAATGTTTGCTGCGTATCAACACCTCCACCCCAAAAAGTTAGATCAGAACCATATTTTGTTTTTAATAGTTTTGGATCCATTCCTTTTGCTGAACATTGGACTGGATTGATGATATCAAATCCAGATTTAATAAAATGAGGCATAAAGTTTTCTACGGCTCCACATGAATGTTTAAAGGTTAGCCAGCTTGTATTTTCATGAATCCAATCATTTACTTGTTTATAATATGGCGCATATAATTCATCATAGGTGCTGGTTGAACAAAAAGAAGACCTTTGTGTTCCAAAATCAGTACCGCAGATAAAGATAATGTCAATTCCATCTTTGATTATGTTATGAATTTTCTTTAAATTTGCAATTGCAATTTCACATTGCTTAGAAAATATCGCATGGATGTAATCCTGCCTTAATTTCGTTGATATATACCATTCAGTTACATCTCTTATCCCTTTAGGTTCTTTTAAAAACTGTCCAGGAACTAATGCAATATCACCAAATGCAGTTCCCCCAAAAGTGCCTAAAATACATCTTGATGAATTACTTACCCTTTTGATTTCAGAATAAAGATATTGACAGTCCTCTTCAGAAATAGGCTTGAACTCTTCCAGATTATCTTCTGGGTCTAGTTTGGCCTCATCTATTTCCGGTTGCCGGATAATCGTGTCAAAAAAATATCCATTGACAGGCATTCTTCCGCTAGGTTGTGCTTCTAAATCTCCCTCCGGATAAATTAGGATATCTCCGTTACTGTCAACCGTGGTATTAAAATGTTCAGAAACCAAGATTTCTTGACCCCAAAGAGTCTTAAATTCCTTCCAATTTTCATTTGGGAATCCAAACATTGTGTTACGTCCCCAAATTCCTTCAACATCAATACATAATTCATCTAGCAAATCATCTTCTAACATTCCCAGCATCTGGTAAGGTTCATGAACTTTGACTGGTTTCTTTTCAAGATGATAATAATCACGGAGTGCCTCCACAATACTACAATGAATACCTGTTACAGCAGTGCTGCCAAAGTCAATAGGCACTCTGTCTGGCGTTTTGTGTTGAAGCGCAGATCTCATTCTTTCACGGCTACTCATTGTTTCTCTCAATAGTTTATGTTGATATATTTTTACCATCCATTAATTCACGTGCCTTACGGACGGCAGAAGGAGCATCTTGAGCGAAACCATCGGCTCCAACTTCAGCAGAAAATTCTTCGGTTACTGGTGCTCCACCCACCATGATAATCACTCTATCTCGTAATTTGGCTTTCTCGATAGATTCAATAGTTGTCCTGATGTTTGTCATAGTCGTTGTTAGAAGTGCAGAGAGTGCAATAATTTGAGCTCCATCATTAATCGCTGATATAAATTTTTCAGGCTGAACATCAACTCCTAAGTCCACAATTTCAAATCCACTACTTTCAAACATCATCGCAACAATCGATTTGCCTATATCGTGTAAATCGCCCTGGACTGTGCCGATTGCAATTTTTCCTGCCGGTTTCACTCCTTGTTTAACAAGATGGGGCCTAAGATCCTTAAGAGCTGCTTGCGTTGTTCGAGCAGCAATCAACATCTCCGGCACAAAAAATTTTCCTTCCTCATAAAGTCGTCCGACCTCATCCAACCCCGATATCAATCCTTCCTTCATAATGATATCAGGTTGAATATTATTTTCTAACGCTTCTTTAATCTTTGATATGACTATATCCGTTTTCCCATCAATAACCGCATCATATATTTCATCTAATATGTCCATAACCTTACTTTATCCATTTCTTTCAGGCATGAAGGGATCTTATTTTATGCAGCCATGAAGTCAACATTCCTTGTGGTTGGTGATGGGAAATTGATGTAGATCAAAATAATCATCGTGGATGATGCTAGAATAATCACAAAGCCATCGCAACCTAAAGATAATTATTAATAACATACGGAGTAAATTAAAGAATGACAGCTACGATCTTATCGTCAGCAAAACAAGAAGTCACAATCGGTTTTGGACAGCCCTTTGTTATGATTGGAGAGCGCATCAACCCAACCAGTAGAAAAATTCTTGCCGCAGAAATGAAGGTTGGGGATTATTCGCGGGTTGAGGCGGATGCTATTGCGCAAGTCTCAGCGGGCGCTCAAATGCTTGACGTCAATGCCGGAATCCCTCTTGCTGATGAACCTGCTATACTAGCTGAAGCTATACACCGTGTACAGTCAGTTGTTGATGTTCCTTTATGTATAGATTCTTCAATTATTGAAGCGCTTGAGTCTGGTCTAGCAGCTTATCAAGGTCGTGCATTAGTTAATTCAACCACAGGCGAAACGGAAGTGTTAGAGCGTGTTCTTCCTTTGGTGAAAAAATACGAAGCTGCTGTTGTGGCCATCTCGAACGACGAAACTGGCATTAATCAGAATCCAAACGAAAGATTTAATGTGGCAAAAAAAATTGTTGAGCATGCAGCCGATTATGGCATTAAACCTCAAGATGTTGTTGTAGATCCATTAATTATGCCTATCGGAGTGGTTTCACAGGCAGGCAATCAGGTTTTTGATTTAGTTCGCAAGTTGCGTTCTGAACTGAAGGTGAACACAATCTGCGGGGCTTCAAATGTGAGTTTTGGTTTGCCACAACGTAACGGTATTAACAATGCCTTTTTGCCAATGTCGATAGTTGCAGGAATGACGTCAGCGATAGTTAACCCACTTCACCCAGAGCTAGTTCAAGCAATTAGGGCTGCGGATGTATTGACCGGAGTTGATGATGGGTGCAGTTCTTGGATTCTTAATTATAAAAAACCTGCTGCAGAGGGCGGTTCAACCCGTGAAGGGCGACATCGCAGAAGACGTACCTAAATTGGTTAACAGAGGGGATGTTTAGTCGTGGATGAGACACAGCAAATTTGTTTTACGCCATCAGGCCTAAAATATAGAAGCGAGCAAGGAGAAACCTTGCTTCAAGTTGCGCAAGATGCAGGCGTTGCTATACGTTCTCTTTGTGGTGGCTATGGCCAATGTCATCAATGTTGGGTTGAAATTTCTGAAGGCAAACACTCAAAGTTTGGGGTTGAATGTAAAGCCGAAAATGTGAGTGGGTTGACTAGTCTTGAGAGGCAATTAATTGCTGATAATCCGAACTATAAAGGTAAGCGTTTAGCTTGTCAAACTCGTATCCAAGGTGATTTGGTTATAGATGTGCCTGAAGAAAGTCAGGAACATAAGGCCTACATCAGTAAAAAAAGTGCAAAAAAAAATTATTCTCTTTCTAGCGCAATCAGTCTTCTAAATTGTGAACTTGAAGAATCAATTTTGGATGAAAATCCTTCGGCTACAGAAAACTTATTGGCGCAGCTTGAAAAGCAAGGCATAAATGCAAAAGTTGATTTTAGTTTGTTAAGAGAATTACAAGGTTTAATTCATAAGACTAAAGGCAATCTTACAGTTGCAGTGCGTGATAATAATGAAGTTGTTGCACTTTATCCTCAAGGTAAACAACAAATTATTGGCGCTGCAATTGATATCGGCTCTTCAACCTTAGCGCTCTATATTTATGACTTACAAAATGGAAGTTTGTTGTATGAATCATCTGCAATGAATCCACAGATTCGCTATGGTGAAGACCTTATGAGTAGAGTTTCTTATGTGATGATGAACAAGGATGGCGATAAAAAATTGACACGCGCTGTGCGCACCAAGATTACTGAAATGTTGCATGAGGCTTGTGGAATATTAGAACTTCAATGGGATAAATTATTAGAGATTGTTCTTGTTGGCAATCCAATTATGCACCATATTTTTTTCGGCATCTCTCCAGTTGAACTCGGAAGGGCTCCTTTTACAGCAGCAACAAGAAGCTGGTTAGACGTCGACGCTAAGGACTTAAGTTTTGATTTATATTCCAAAACTAGGATATCCTTTTTGCCTTTGATTGCTGGCCATGTTGGTGCAGACACTGCTGCGGCATACCTTAGTCAGATGCATATAATGCATTCCCAAACAACCTTGCTTGTTGATATTGGTACTAATGCTGAGATTATGCTTGCAAAGGAAAGCAGGGTTTATGCAACTTCATCTCCAACAGGCCCTGCTTTTGAAGGGGCAGAAATTAGTTCCGGAGTGCGGGCGACTTATGGCGCAATCGAAAGAGTGAGAATTGATAAAGAAACCTTAAATGTACGTTATAAAGTTATCGGTTGTGATGCTTGGTCTGATGAACCAAATTTTGAATTAGCACAGATAAAAGCTATAGGTATTTGCGGTAGTGGCATTATTGAGGCTATTGTTTCTTTTGCTGAGGCTGGCATTATTGACCAAAGTGGGCTTTTTGTTGAATCAGTTACACCAGAGCGTTTTTCAAAAAAGAACAACACTACAAGATTTTTGTTGGCCGACCAAGGCGAACAGTCAATTTATGTTGAACAAGCAGATATACGCTCAATTCAATTAGCTAAAGCAGCGCTTTCTGCAGGCATTTCGATATTAATGGACTACCTTGAATGTACTGATTTTGACCAAATATTATTAGCGGGAGCCTTTGGTACTCATTTGGATGCCAGATATGTCGCTTTATTAGACATCATTCCGACCTCAACAAAAGAAAAAATTATTTCTGTAGGAAATGCTGCTGGAATTGGCGCAAGTGCCGCCCTATTGGATGTTAGTAAGCGAAAAACAATTATTGATGCAGTAGACAAAGTTGAAAAAATTGAAACTGCTACTGAGTCAAAGTTCCAACAGTATCTGATTGATGCAATGAAATTTAGTGTATCACCAGTTAAAGGACAAAGGACAAAAAAGGGTAGACAATGCATGTCAAAATAGGACAATAAATTAAATCAAAAAAATATAACACTTCTTCAAAATAAACTTTTAAAAAAATGAAAAAAGAAATAGAAAGAGGTGTTCCAGGCGCGCCATTGTTGATGAACTAACTTCATTGTGTAGAAAACAAATGGCACTAGAGAGTTGGATTAAACTACCACGTACCGTTATTTTCCATAGATTTCCAAGGTTCTTTAATTGGAAGAGATTCCCCTTCTTGAAGTATTTCAATTGAAATACCATCAGGTGATTTGATGAACGCCATATGACCATCGCGCGGAGGACGATTGATAGTAACGCCATTTTCCATTAATTTATTACATGTTTCATAAATATTTTTCACGCTATAAGCCAGATGACCAAAATTGCGCCCTCCTGCGTACTCTTCCGGGTCCCAATTATAAGTGAGTTCTAGAAGGACATGTTTGTCATCGCTATTTTCTGCGCCAAGAAAAATTAGAGTAAATCGTCCCTTTTCATTTTCTATTCTTCTTGTTTCTTTCAAACCAAGTTTTTTACAGTAAAAATCAAGAGATTTTTCAACGTTTGTAACCCTAATCATTGTATGAAGATATTTCATATAAAATAAAAACTGTTTAATTTTTTCAACAAAGTTATAAATAAAAATTCTATTATGAGCGAGCATAAAAATCAATTTGAAAATAAAATAATAATAATTACTGGGTCAACCCAAGGTGTTGGTGCGGAAACAGCAAAATTATTTGCTTTAAGAGGGGCAAAAGGAATTGTAATTTGTGGCAGGAGCGAAGATAAGGGAAATTTAGTAAAAGAAGAAATTGAAAAGATAGGTAGCGAATGTTTTTTTGTTAAAACAAATCTTGAAAATTTAGATGATTGTAAAAACTTAGTCGCTAAAACAGATAATTATTTTGGAAGAATAGACACTTTAGTAAATTGTGCAGGATACACAGAAAGAGGAACAATATTAAGCACAACACCACAATTGTTCGACAAAATGTTTAATGTAAATATTAGGGCCCCTTTTTTTCTCATTCAAGATACGATTAAAATTATGAGAAGAGATAAAATAAAAGGAACAATTGGTGTTGTAGCTACTATTGCGGCTCATAGTGGTATGCCTTTTATTGCGCCTTATAGCGCATCAAAGGGAGCTTTAGTTGTTTTAGTAAAAAATCTTGGCAATAGTCTTGCTCGTGATCAGATTAGAATAAATGCATTAAATATTGGTTGGACCGATACGCCCGGAGAAGATGCAATACAAAAAAAACATCACAATGTGTCAGCTAACTGGGTTGGAGAAGCTGAAAAAAAACTTCCTTTTAAAAAACTGACTAAGCCAATAGATGTTGCTAAGGGATTGGCATTTATTTGTTCTTCTGAATCTGGCATAATGACAGGGAGCATAATAGATTTTGACCAGACCGTTGCCGGATGGCACTCTTATAGCGCTTATGATCCACCAATATTAAAAGATACAATTACAGGTGAGTAAAATCATATTTAAACATTAACTTATAATCAAATTACTATTTCTATAACAAGATAATTATTTTGTTTTGTAATCTAGATCAAAATTGACTTGTTTTAGTTTTTTTGTCCTGCTATGTTTCTTTTAAATTATTGGAGGAATTATGAAAAAACTACTTTCAGTTTTGTTTCTTAGTTTGTCATTGGCCTTATCGATGGCTACTTCGGCTGAAGCAAAACAATATAAATTTAACTTTGTAATGCATAGTGATACAAACAATGCTTTCTGGGCCGCTGTTCATAAAGGATTTAAAGATGCTTGTGCTCAAATTGGCGCTAGTTGTCAAATGTTAACTTTATCTGGCGATGGAGATCAGCAAGAGCAGTTACAAAATCTCGAATCTTAAATAGAT
>Ga0208278_1001257_pt1 | contig 12191 bp, 10 predicted proteins | sample ETN01SmetaG_FD_185794 | JGI IMG/M metagenome (GOLD analysis project Ga0208278, IMG submission 185794) | Marine microbial and viral communities from oxygen minimum zone, Eastern Pacific Ocean - ETNP2014F12-01SV259 (SPAdes) (version 2) | ecosystem: Environmental > Aquatic > Marine > Oceanic ...
CGTTGGCGGCAATTGCTGCAGCGGGTACCGCCGGCGTATCCTCAGCCAAGGCCTGCGCCACACTGGCCGGCTTCAGGTTGCCGCGGCGGCGTCTGGAACTGATCAGCACGGCCAGAGGAATCTCGCTTTTCGACGACTTCGCTCATCATCCAACAGCGGTGCGTACCACTCTCGCCGCACTCAGGAGTCGCAGCCAGGCCGGCCGGGTGATCGCAGTACTCGAACTTCGTTCCAATACCATGAGAGGCGGCCACCAGCGCCACGAATTAGCCGATGCACTGACTCTTGCCGATATCGCGATCGTCCGGTGGCATCCAGACCTCGAGTGGGATCCGCGGGACCTTGCGCCAAGTTCCGACCGGACTACACTACGGGTTTATGATCACATTGCCGAGATCGTGGACGCAATTCTGACCCAGGCCCGCCCTACAGATCAGGTGGTACTGATGAGCAACGGCAACTTTGGCGGCCTCCGGAACAAGCTCATCGACCAACTGAGCCAATTACACTGATACGACTACAGCCCTGGAATATTATTCATGCTCGAGGATTCGACCCATGCGTAAAACACTCATCTTTATACTGACAACGCTTTTCGTTGCCAGCCCTGCCCTCGGGCAGGAGTATGAACAGGATGTGCACTACTTTCAGATGACCAAGCCGCAACCGGTGCATACGGGTGAGAACATTGAAGTGCTGGAGCTATTCTGGTACCGCTGCCCACATTGCTACACCCTTGAACCTTACTTGAAGCAATGGGAGAAGAGTAAACCGGACTTTGTCGAATACGTGCGCATGCCGGCAATTCTCAACCAACCGTGGGCCTTTGATGCCCGGGTTTTCTATACCTTTCTAGCACTGGGGCTGGTAGACAAACTGCACGAGGCCTACTTTGACGCCATCCACAAGGAACGAAAACGCTTCGTCACAGTAGAGCAACTGGCGGACTGGGCAGCCGACCAAGACGTCGATCCCCAGGATATCCTCAACACTTTCAACTCCTTCGGCGTCAATTCAATGGTTGCCCATGCCGCCGACATGTCGGCTCGTTACCAGACTGACGGAGTGCCGACGATTATCATCGACGGCAAGTATCGGACCAAGGTCTCCCTGGCCGGCGGGCACAACGAACTCATCGACTTGATGAACCATCTGGCGCTGCGGGCAAAAAGTGAACGGAGCGATTAGCAGTCGTTATCGCCCGGTTCCGCATTGTGAATCGGAACAACAGCGACTACCAAGTCTATTTCCATATTGACCTGGGCAACGCCACAATGGTGAACACACGGACGGTGGTGTGCCAGAATTTAGAAGCAAGACAGCTCAGGAAAAAGAACCGATACCTTCCTTCTCCAGGTCAGCAATGGTGCACTCTATCCCGTCGCGCAGCATACGGATCATGTCATCGATCTGCTCGGTGCTTATGAGAATCGGCGGCGACATAACACACATGTTGATCAGCGGCCGCACCAACAGGCCCAGCCGCTGGCAATGGGCATCGATACGGCTGCCAACTTCGTAGTCCAAGTCGAGGGGTTGGCGTGACTCCTTGCTGACAACACACTCCAGACACCCCATCAAGCCCAGCCCACGGATGTCGCCAACGATGGGGAGATCAGCTAGGGTGTGCAACTGCTGCTGCAGATAAGGGCCAACCTCGCGGGCATGCTGCAACAGTCCTTCACCCTCGATGATGTCCATGTTGGCGATTGCCGCGGCACAAGCGACCGGATGGCCCGAGTAGGTGTAGCCGTTGGAGAACACGGCCCCACGTTCGCTATCGCCACCCACTTGTGAGATCAGCCGGTCTGAGATAAGTACCGCTCCCAGCGGCACGTAGCCGGAGGTGATGCCCTTGGCACAGGTGATAATGTCCGGCGTGATGTCAAAGACTGGCTCGGAGGCAAACCAGTGACCCAGTCGACCAAAGCCAGTGACTACTTCGTCTGAGATATAAATCACATCGTAGCGCCGGCAGACGGCAAGGCAAGCCGCGTGATAACCGACAGGGGGCACGATGACACCACCCGAGGCAAGGATCGGCTCGGCGATGAACGCGCCGACCCGCTCGGCACCGATTTCGAGGATTTTGTTCTCAAGCTCCGCTACCAGTTGCCGGCAGAAGGACTGCTCGTCCATGCTTGCGGGCCGCCGGTACGGATTGGGCGACGAGATAAAGTGTATCTGCTCAAGGTCGGTGTCCAGCCAGTTCTTATCGCGTGTTTTTCCTGAGACAGCGGCAGAGAGGTAGGTACTGCCGTGGTAGGCGTCATGTCGGGAAATAATGTGTTTTTTCTGCGGGCGACCCAGCACATTGTTGTAGAACATGACGAAGCGCAGAGCCGAGTCGACCGCAGTCGAGCCGCCGGTGGTGTAGAACACATGGTCGAGATCACCGGGTGCTACAGCAGCCAGTCGCTCGGCCAGGCGGGCGGCTGGCGCTGTGGGATGGCTCCAGGGGCTGATGTAGGACAACTGTGCACCCTGTGCCGCCATGGCGTTGGCGATCTCGCGCCGGCCATGGCCGGCGTTGACACACCACATACCGCCCGGGCCATCAAGCAGGCGGTTGCCTTCACCGTCGTAAACGTAGATTCCGGCCCCGGCATCGACGATAGTGCGGGCCTCTGGCTGGTCAAAAGACTCCCACGGGTGGATGACATGCTCATCCATGCGCCGAATGGCCGGAATATCAGGCTTAACTTCGGAGTATGCTTTCATGGGCAGTGACGATAATAGCCTAAATTACTTGGTCCTCAATTCTTTAAGCAGCAGAAGCCTGGCTGATAATGGGAATACACATGAGCAAGCCAACCCACACCAGGGTCGGCGACAACAGCAAATACCCTTGCGGACCCGGCCAGCACCGCAGCATGACGCGTAAACTACTGGCAAAGCCGGACGGAAGCTCGCTCAGTTGCCGCATCTCAGGCCGGCGTCACCCAACGGCCACTCCCCGGTTGCATAGCGCTTTGTGGTAAGTGAATGGGGAAAAGTTCCCGGATCTGGCGGTCAGTGTCAGCGGCAATGTACTGCGGATAATGGCTGGAGAGTATCTGCTGGACCCGCGCCCTGGCGTGCTCACGGATATCGGGTGAACCTGCGGCCTCCCAATCCTCAATAGAGGAACGATCTGCAACCTCTGGATACAGGTACTCACTCTGCATCAGCCCCAGGGTCTGCTGGTGCGAAAGAAAATGTCCCGGTCCGCCCAGGACCACGTCGCGGATTACCTCGAACGACAAAGTCTCGTCGGTCACTTCGATACCGCGCAAGGCCCGCTGGATACAACCGATCATGTCGTTGTCGATAACGATGGACTCGAACGAGCAGCCCATCAAACTGCCCATCATGCCGGCTGCCTCGCTGACCGAGTTAGCACCTGCAAGCGCGGCCAAGGTGACATTGATACCTTTTTCGTAGCCCGCCTGGTTGTCCGGCAGCTTGGCGTCGGTCATGCCGCCGCTGACACTGCTGGGCAAGTCGTAGAAATTGGCAATCTGCGCCGCGGCTGCGTTCAGGATACCCTCCTCACCACCGCCACCAGAAAACGCGCCGGTGCGAAGGTCCGAGACAAACGGCCACGGGCCCAGCGTCACCGGGTAGCCGGGCACCACCAGGGAAACCAGCAACACTCCGGCCAGAGCCTCGGCTACCGCTTGTGCCAAAGTGCCTGCCAAAGCAGCCGGCGCAGTTGCGCCGGCCTGCGGCGCCACCACGATCCAGACCGGTGAACCAAAAGCGGTGGAGGCGATACAGACCTCGCTGTTCTCTTCTCCGTAAGCAAGCGGTGAAACCACGCAGCAGCCCCCACCACTGCAAAACGGTCGCTCAGAAAATGCCTGCTCACCGCCGGCGATCAATTGCGCCATTTGCAACACTGGCTCGACATTAGCGGCGCTGGCAAAACTCAGCGAGATATTCTTGCTGGTTCCGGCAAAACACGCGTAGGCGGCATTGATATCCGCTTGCCGCGGATCACCTATATCTGTTGCGATCATCCAGTGGGAGTGATCGTGAATGTGCTCCAGTGCATCCACCAGGCGGCCGCAGTCGTAGATATCCAGTAGGGTCGAGGGCCGGTAACAGTCGTTTTCAACATCCAGTATCCGCACTGCCTCACCGCAACCGCCATAATGAACACGCGACCCCTGGTACTCGAGGTCGTGGCGCGGCTCGCGACCGCAGAACACGATCTCTCGAGGCACCCGGGCGATGGTGTCCTCGACCAACGCCCGAGGGAAACACAACCGCTCGTGATCATTCATCCGGCAGCCGGCCTGCAGTGCCTTTTCCAGCAGCAGCGGGATCGGGTTGGCCATGCCTACCTCAGCCAGTAGCGCCAGTGCCGTATCGTGGATGCGCTCGACGTCACGATCGCTGAGCGGCTTGAAGCGGCCGCTGCGCATACCGGCTCTGACCACCTGCCCGGTGGCCTGCCGAGCCGCCTGCCGACGCGCACTTGCTCTACCTCTTCTCATCTTTAATCGGATCCGCTATCAGAACACCAAAACGCCACCCCGACTGCAGGCCGGGGGCATCGCTGGCCGAAAGGCATGGCAGTGGCACCGTGGGCGCCACGCCCATAGACTATTCCATTCTCAACCTCACCACCGCAGGGATCGTGCGCCCGGTTTTCCAGCACAATCAGTTCCTGCTGGTTCAGGTCAATAAGATCCGGTAGTTTCCATTCCCGATCGTTAAGCATCTGGTAATTCTCCTAGCGCGCCGTCACAGCATATCAGAAACTTGAGCGTGCTCACCAGGAACTGCAACGGTTGTATTTGCGCCGGCATGGCCGATGCGTGCATCGATTAACAGTGAAAACGTATAGCGGATCCCATGTCAATACCATTCAAGACAGATATGCAAAGTTGTCAAAGCGATGAGCAAAAACCAACTGCCGCAAGCCGTCCACAGCTTTCGGTTTCGAACAACGCAACTGTGGCGGTAGAATCCAGACCTAAATGCGCATACCCCACCCAGAGATCTTCAAGGCCTACGATATCCGCGGTATCGTCGGTCAGTCACTGACTGAAAGCGTGGTTGAAGCGATCGGCCGTGCGGTCGGCTCCGAGGCGCTCGCCGCTGGCGACAGTGCGGTGGTAGTAGGCCGAGATGGCCGCTTGTCCGGCCCCGCCATTGCCGGGGCGCTGATCGAGGGCATCGTCGCCAGTGGCTGTGATGCCGTCGACATCGGCGTGGTCCCAACCCCGCTCACCTATTTTGCGACCCACCACCTCGCCATCGGCTCAGCCGTGTCGGTCACCGGCAGCCACAATCCACCCGACTACAACGGCCTCAAAATCATGCTGGCCGGCACTACCCTGGCTGCCGAGCGCATCCAGGAGTTGCGTCACCGGGTCGAGGCAGGTGACCTTAAAAGTGGTGCCGGACAATCGCGCAAAGCCGATGTGGTCTCCGCTTACCTGGCCCGGGTGAGCGAGGACATTCACCTTGAACGATCGCTGAAGGTGGTGGCCGATTGTGGCAACGGCGTGGCCGGCTTGGTCGCACCAAAACTGCTGCGCTTGATCGGCTGCGAGGTAATCGATCTTTTTGCTGAGGTTGATGGCAATTTCCCCAACCATCACCCTGACCCCAGTCAGGTCCAAAACCTTAAGGACCTGATTGACACAGTGCAGCGCGAAGGAGCCGACCTCGGACTCGCCTTCGACGGTGACGGTGACCGCCTCGGTGTAACCACTGCCAGGGGCCAGGTCATCTGGCCGGACCGGCAAATGATTCTGTTCGCCGAGGATATTCTGGGCCGTTCGCCAGGCGCCGAGATAGTCTATGACGTCAAGTGCTCGCGGTTGCTGCCGGCGGCCATCGAGCAGGCTGGCGGCAAAGCAACCATGTGGAAGACTGGGCACTCATTTATCAAGGGTAAACTCAAGGAGTCCGGGGCAGCCCTTGGCGGCGAGATGAGCGGTCACATTTTCTTCAAGGAGCGCTGGTACGGCTTCGATGACGCGATCTACGCGGCGGCGCGCCTGTGCGAACTGCTCTCCGGGCGGGCGCAGACGCCGACCGAGGTCTTTGCCGCGATTCCTGACACAATCAACACCCCCGAGCTGCGCCTGGAGATGAGCGAAGGTGAACACCATCAGTTAATCAGTGAACTCATCGCCAACGCTAGCTTTCCCGATGGCGAGATCTGTCACATCGACGGCATCCGGGTCGACTTTACCGATGGCTTTGGCCTCGCCCGTGCCTCCAATACCACCCCGACCGTAATCCTGCGCTTCGAGGCCGACGCCCAGGAGGGGCTTACCCGCATCATGGACAGTTTCCGCGCGCAGATGCTGGCACTGCGGCCCGGCCTCGATCTGCCTTTCTGACCAGACTTACCGCCGTCAGCGACAGCTCAGGCTGCATGTGACCGACCAGCCAGGCCTGGATGCGCTATGGTAAATCTTTGCCTGCGCTTGCCGGCGCCCACTGGCACCTCTATCCTCTTTTCGACGAACGTGATTTCCAAGACCCACCAGCCCCACCGGTAAATACTGATGCCTGCATCAGCCCTGTCGCCAGACGTTGACCCCATCCGGGTCTCGGTACTGCAGCGACGACTGAAAGCCATCACTGAAGAAATGGGGCTGGTGCTGCTGCGTACGTCCCGTTCGCCGATTTTGAACGAAGCTCGGGATTTCGTCACTGGCCTGTACAACGCCAGCGGCCAGATGCTGGAACAGACAGAGTACATACCGGTGCTGGCCTTTGCCCTGCAACCAGTTTGTGAACGAATTCTCACCTGCTTCGGTGATGAGATCTATCCGGGCGACATTTTCTTGCATAACGATGTTTTCTCGGAGGGTAACCAGAACAACGATGTAGCGGTCTTCAAGCCGATCTTTGTCGACAAACAACTGGTTGCCTGGGCGGCATGCAAGGGACACCAGGCAGACATCGGCGGCAGCGTGGCGGGTGGCTACAATCCTGAAGCCCGGGAAGTCTGGCAGGAAGCATTTCGAATCCCTCCGCTGAAAATCTACGAGAAAGGACAACGGCGCGATGATGTCTGGAACCTGATATTCGCCAATATCAGGCTCAAGGTTGTTGAAGAAGATATCACCGCCCAGATCGGCAGTTGCGTGGTCGGAGAGCGGGCAGTGCAGAAACTGATCCAGCGCGACGGCCTCGACAGCTTCCACGCCCACACCAGTGCACTTTTCGCCGCCACCGAGCGCATGGTGCGTGCCGAAATTGCCGTCATTCCTAATGGCGTCTACCGCGCTAGCAGCAGGGCATTTTTCGATGGCGTAACCGATGGCTCAACCATGGAGATAAAACTCACCGTGACGGTTACAGACGAGCGAATCTGTTTCGACTTTTCCGGGTCATCGCCACAAACCCCTGGCTTCGTCAATGCACCGCGCACGGCAACAGCATCGGCCGTCATCCTGACCTTCCTGATGCTCATCAACCCCGAAATTCCTCATAACAAGGGATTATTACAGCCGATTCAAATCATCAACCCCGAAGGATCGTTTCTCAATGCTGCCTATCCTGCAGCCACGACCTTTGGCAATTCCCTGACCGGGCCGACCTCAGACGCCATTTTGCGGGCACTGGCCCAGGCCATACCAGAGCGCGTTTCGGCCGGCTGGAACCGTATGCTCGGAGTCACGATAACGGGCGATGACCCGACCAACGAGGGGCAACGTTTTGTCGATATCATGTTTCTTGCCCTCAAGGGGGGGTCTGGGGCCACCTTTGATACCGACGGTTACGACCATATCGGACTGATCAATTGTGCGGGCGGCATCCTGGCTCAGGATTACGAGATGCTGGAGTTGCAGTCACCGCATCTACTGCAAAAGCACGAATACCTGACTGATTCCGCTGGTGCCGGTCGTCAGCGCGGCGGCCTGGGCGTGCAAACAGAAATCGTTCTGGGCGGGGACAACTTGACGGCGGTGGTATTCGGCGATGGCACGGAAACGGAGGCCCGCGCGTTTGGCCTCGACGGGGGAACTGCGGGCACACACAATCAGTTGGCCTTCGAACAACCGGATGGGTATCAATTGTGTCCAAAAACCAAGGAGATCATCCGCAATCTGCCGGCCGGTACTGTTTACCGGCAAAGTGCAGGTGGCGGAGGCGGTTATGGCTCGCCGCTGGAGCGTACGCCTGAAATCGTACTCGAGGAAGTAATGAACGGCGTGATCAGCCCACAAGCGGCCCGCATGGACTACGGGGTGGCATGTGATGCGAACCAGCAATCGATCGACTATGGCGGCACCGGCCGCTGGCGCAGGCCCGGCAAGCATGCCTAAAACTATTGATCACATCGGCATTATTGTCTCCGACCTGGAGGCTGCTACGGCGTGCTACGAGCCCTTGTTCGGTACTGTTGCCAAAGTAACAGAACTGCCTGCAGCGGGAGTCCGGGTTGCCAGCTTCAAAGCCACCAACATCGAGATAGAGTTGATCGCCTACCTCTCGGACGAGCCCTCACTGGGCCGTGCAGCCATGGGGGTGCAGAGCGGGCTTAACCACCTCTCGATCCGGGTACCAGACATGGCTGCTGCCATCGACGAACTGACCGCGGCGGGGTGGGTGCTGCAACGGGGTTTCCCCACCCGCGGTGCAGGTGGGACGGTGGCTTTTTTCGAACGTGACCCGGCCAGTGGGCTGCTTCTCGAGATCTGTCAGCCCCAGCAGAAGGACGACGCGTGAGCCGGCTCTGGAACAAAGCCGTTGAAGCCATGCCGCATACTCAGTTGCGCGACCTGCAGCTGACCCGGCTTCGCGCACAGGTCGCCTACAACTTTGCCAACTCACCGTTTTTCAAGGACAAGTTCGCCACTGCTGGCATGCGGCCAGATGATGTAGCTTCATTTGCTGATTTCGCCCGGTTGCCGCTGATGACCAAGGCAGAACTACGAACCGCCCAGGCCGAGTCACTCGAGCGCTTTGGCAACCCTTATGCCTTGCTGGCCTGTGCGCCACCTGAAAAGATCGTGCGGATCAACGCCACCTCCGGCACCACGGGGGTACCGACTCTGTACACCCTTACCGCCAAGGACGTTGCGACAGTGAACGAGATGCACGCCCGCAAATACTGGCGGGCAGGCATTCGACCGGGAAATGTCCTGCTCCAGGCCTTGTCGCTCAGTATGTTCACCGGCGGTTTGCCGCTATCCCAGGGCATACAGCACATGGGCGCCTGCGTAGTGCCCGTCGGGGTCGAAGGCGGCATCCAGCGCGTTCTCGATTTCATCAACCTTAGCCGCCCCCAAGCACTGATCGCGACTCCCTCTTTCGGCCAGTACTTGATCGAAGAATGTCCGAAGATCAGCGGACGAGAGGCTGCGGATCTGGGCCTGGCCTGGTTCTTCTGTGCCGGCGAGCCCGGCGGCAGTGATCCAGCCATACGCGCTGCCCTGGCAAATGGCTTCGACGCCAGGGTCTTCGACCACACCGGTGGCGGCCATGCTTTTCACGGCATCTCGTGTGAAGCAGACGATGAACCACTGGCCATGCATATGACTTCAGAAGACCATTGCCTGCTCGAGATCGTCGACCCTGTCACCCGGGAACCGCTGACCGTCAACGATGGCGCCGTCGGTGAAATGTTGTGGACTTTCCTGGACTGGGAGGGCGGGCCGTTGATGCGATTTGCAACCGGCGACGTGGCCAGGGTCTGGCTCTCGCCGTGCAGTTGCGGGATGCCTGGCTTGCGTTTTCAGATTATCGGTCGAGCTGACGACATGCTGATCGTACGCGGAGTCAATGTCTATCCTGCAGCAGTCAATGCTGTCATCGCCCGTTTCATGCCTCGTGTTACCGGGCATTTTCGCATCGCCCTGCCGAAACCGGGTCCGCTGGTGGAAGGTGATCTGGTCATCAGGATCGAGCATGGCAAGGGCCTGACTGAAAACGAAGTCGCTGCCCTGGAGGCCGATCTGCGCCGGAGTTTCAGGAGTGAGACACGGATCAACCCTACCTTCAGGTGGGAACCCCCTTTCAGTCTGCCCCGAGTCGCCATGAAAGCCCACCTGCTGGAGATTGCATCGTAGATCAAGCCATGGCGGCGCCCGAACTGCCACGTATCAGCGACTATCCGTTCAACGCGGCCCGGCGTTGGCCCAGCCGGACGGCAATGGAGTTTGCCGGCCGCTACTGGAATTACGCAGAACTTGCCCACCAGGTCGACCGCTGTGCCAAAGCGCTACTGGCGCTCAAGGTGGAACCCGGTGACCGGGTCGCCATGCTCACGACGCCACGACCCGAGTTCCTCTTCGTCTTTCTGGCAACGGTTCGTATCGGCGCAATCTGGACTGGCCTCAATCCCAGGTACACGATGCGGGAGCGAGCGACTATCCTAACTAACGCAGCCCCGGTAGTGCTGTTCAGTCTGGCAGAGCCTGGCAACAACGGTTTGCTGACAGGCGCCGCATACCCGGGACTCGCAGCCGACAGGATCATCACAATCGCCAGCGCTGGTGACAGTAGTGGCGCGTTGTCTTATAAGGAATTTACCAACCTGGCCGATCAGGTATCGGATGCAAAGTACCACGCGGCCGAACGCGCAGTCATGCCAGACGACCCCGCCCTTGTTGTTTATACCTCTGGCACCACCGGCACTCCCAAAGGGGCCGTGATCAGCCATCAGGCGCTGGTCCTGGGCAATTGCGTCCGCCACCAACGTTGGCCAACACAGGTACTTCGGATAGTTGCCAACCTGCCGGTGAATCATATCGGAGGACTGGGTGACATAGTCTGCTTTGCCCTGGTCGGTGCCGGCACGATCCATTTCATGGAGGGGTTCGATGCCGCGGCTACGCTCGACACTGTTCAGCGGGAAAAAATCAACTTCTGGCTACAGGTTCCAACCATGTACCACAAAGTATCAGAACTGCCCCACTTCAAGGCCGCGACAGTCCCGGAACTCGAGTGGCTGATCTGGTCCGGTGGGCCGATGCCGCCCGACCTGCTGCGCAAACTTGAGCGGCTGGGTACCCGCGTTGCAACCGCGTACGGGCTGACCGAATCATCCGGCTCTTTGACCGGAACCGGCGCACTGAGTCTGGCGGACATCCCGCCCGCTACGGCCGGGTTTCCTCACCCGGGGTGTGAAATACGCATCGCCGATAATACGGACCGGCCACTCGAGCATGGCCAGAGCGGAGAGATACAGGCTCGTGCGCCCTGGATCATGTCCGGTTATTTTGGCCTACCAGAGGCTACCGCCGCGGCGATCACCGCTGACGGCTGGCTGCGTACCGGGGACGTCGGCACCCTGCATGCCGATGGCTCACTGCACCTGGCCGGGCGACTTACTGAGATGTTCATCTCTGGCGGTTACAACGTCTATCCGCGGGAAATCGAAGCCGTGCTCGAACAGCACCCGGCAGTGGCCATGGCCATTGTAGTTGCGATACCCGATCCTGCTTTCCAGGAAACCGGCGCCGCTTATATTAAATTGCTTGACCGGGTATCGAGCCAGACCCGGGCCGAGAAGTCGATTGATTTTGCCACCTGGTGCCGGCAGCGATTAGCCGGTTACAAGGTACCCAGGCATTTTCTGGTGACCGCCGATCTGCCCCTGCTACCCAATGGGAAAGTTGACCGGCTGGCGCTAAGCACCGGCAGACACCAGCCAGCAGCCCGGGAGTACTCAGTGTAGCCGCCGACTCGGCCCGGGCAGGCCAACCCGACGTGTTTACCCAGGTTAAGTGATTTTCCGTACGATTTGTGACATTGCCCTATAAATGGTCAGCGGAAGCCTCGGGGGACAGGCCTGACAGTTCGTTCACCTGGTAATCTGACCCTCCCCCTAAATTGGTCCACTCTTATAGTGAGTAAACGGAGGATCAAGTTATGGGAATCAAGAGACACAAGCCCGAAGAGATTGTCACCAAGTTGCGTCAGGTTGAGGTACTGGTCGGGCAGGGAATGGCCAGGATTGAAGCGATTCGGCAGATCAGTATTGCCGAACAGACGTATTATCGTTGGCGCAAGCACTATGGGGGTATGGGCAAAGGCCAACTGAAAGAGCTCAAACGTCTGCAGAAAGAGAATGAACGGCTAAGAAGGGCGGTATCTGACCTGACCCTGGACAAGCTCATTTTAACGGAGGCGGCCCGGGGAAACTGCTAAGCCCCGCGCGTCGCAGGGATTGTATTGATCGAGTGTGTGACAAGCTGAAGGTATCTGAGCGTCGTATCTGCCGGGTACTG
>Ga0208278_1001258_pt1 | contig 12190 bp, 8 predicted proteins | sample ETN01SmetaG_FD_185794 | JGI IMG/M metagenome (GOLD analysis project Ga0208278, IMG submission 185794) | Marine microbial and viral communities from oxygen minimum zone, Eastern Pacific Ocean - ETNP2014F12-01SV259 (SPAdes) (version 2) | ecosystem: Environmental > Aquatic > Marine > Oceanic ...
CGACTGAATGTACCTTTTCATGGAACTCTTGAGAAACCTCACGAGATACCTCCTGAGAAACCTCTTCCGCAGCGGGCATCAGTGGCACAACCAGCGTTATCATGACGAGCAATAGTTGCCAGGGTCTCATACTTGACCATTTTCAATTTCAAACTTGATTCATTATATAGCCAAATGTGAAGTTTTCTCCATAGTTTCTGCAGGAATATCAATTTTAAATACTTATTTACAACAGTTAACATCTGTATGTTATTAATATATAAGCATTTTATCTTAATATAAGTTTAATGAATAATGGAGAAAACTACAAATTCATCAAATCACCGATTTGTCATTGTTTTTAAAAGTTTTTTTGAAATATCTTTTAAATATCAGGGTCAGATTTTGAATGTACGTACCTGAACTATCAGACCCTGCACATCAGGGTGAGATTCAATGGCCATAGCCAAATCTCTGTCTTTGTCGGTAATTGTGTTACCAGCATCATGAGTCGTGAGGCGTATTGAGACTTGATTATAGACGTTACGCCAATCCGGATGATGATTATGAGCCTCAGCAAGGCCGGCGACGATGGTCATGAATTTGAATGCAGACTCAAAATCTTCAAAAACAAGATCAGCGGTCAGCGCATTCTCATCTTCCTGCCACATTTCCATGATCCTATTTTACCTCTGGCAGCTGACAGCCATCTCAGCGCAAATGTCTGCGCCAATCAGGCAAAGTCGGGACATTATTCGGTGCCCGGCAACTATCTGCTGGGATTTATCAGGTACTTTTCACCTGTAGCCTGTTTTGCATAGACGTTGATGGATTCAGCCTGAAGCGCTTCAGCCAGGGAAACTTCTTTGGTGTAGCGACTGGCAAAGGTTGTCTTTATCTCATCCGCAACCCGTTGTCGAAGCTCTTCAAACTTTTCCCCGCCCACTCTTTGTATAAAGGGCGTCAGCAACCAGCCCCCGATTCCCCAGGCCATGCCAAAGGCACGATTCAATACGGTTGGATTCCGATCAAGTCCACCATAAATGTAAACTTGTTTATGGATGGTAGATCCGTATCGACTAAACCCCCCGGCAGTTTTATTGGCAGCAACCTCCATTGCCGTGAGAATCTGACCGGTTAATTTACCACCACCAGTTGCGTCAAAACCCAGAGTTGCACCTGTTTCAACCAGCGCCTGGATAAGTTCTTCCATGAAATCAGACTCACTCGAATTGCATACATATCTGGCTCCGAGTGACTTCAGTAATTCCACATGCTCTGATCGACGCACAATGTTGACCAAAGGTACATCATCGTTCAGACAAATCTTCACAAGCATTTGGCCCAGATTAGAGGCCGCTGCGGTATGAACCAGACCGGTATGATTCTCAAGTTTCATAGTTTCTACCATACCGAGCGCAGTCAACGGGTTCACAAAACATGAAGCGCCTTCAGCTGGAGTCGTTCCCTCATGCATCACCAGGCAATTGGAAGCGGCCACACACCGGTATTGAGAATACATACCACCTCCAGCGACGCCGACGGTTTTTCCTATCAAGCTTTCAGCATTTGCACCTGCAGCGACTACAATTCCAGCACCTTCGTTTCCCGCTGGCAGGGACAGATCAACTCTGGCTGAGACCATCTTCATCATATTTTCCGGCACATTCATCGTCACAACTGGAAACTCATCAGTGCCGCCAACCTGCAGTGTGGCAACATCCGCAGGACCGATCAGCAATCCCAAATCTGACGGATTGATTGGGGAGGCCTCCACGCGAATAAGTACTTCATCATCTTTGGGTTTCGGCATCGGAACTGTTTCCAATGACATGACCAGTTTCCCTTCAGCTGTAATTCTGGTCCTAAGTTCCTTCGAGGTTTCTTCGTTCATTCCATCTACCTTTTCTGCTCTTGTTTATGACTACTTAACTTTAATTAGTTCAATATCGAATATGAGCGTGCTGTTCGGAGGTATAGGTCCAATTCCCCGCTGTCCATAAGCCAGCTCTGGAGGAATATATAAACGCCACTTGTCCCCTTCCTGCATCAGCAATAATGCTTCTGTCCAGCCTTTAATCACACCATTTACTGGAAACGAGATCGGACCCTTGCCAGTGGTTCCATCAAATTCTGTTCCATCAATAAAACGACCTGAATAATGTGTCAGGACCGTACTGGTAGCATTTGGTGTCTTGCCCGAACCACTAACAACAATCTCGTACTGCAATCCAGATTCTGTCACATTGACCTCAGACCTCTTGGCGTTTTCTGAGAGGAAGTTTTCAGTATTTGTTTCAGGTTTTTCAATCGTCATTTTGTTTTCCCCAACTACATCCGTATCTGAACCGGAATATGAATCACCACAGCTAATTAAGATCGTTAGTAACAGAAGACCAGAAATCCTTATGGCGGACACTTTTGCCTCCTTCTTGTCTTGTTTTTTGGCTGCGAAGCATAACTGATCAGTATTTAAACTGACACATTTGAGCAATCTGTATCTGTTGGAATTTTGCATGCAACGCGAAACAGCCCGTTTTGCACACCGCTTTCGACTGGAATTCAATAAAGTACCAGTTATATCCCTTCGCCACGCACGTCACGCAAACTGTTCTATGCTGGCCTACTCCTCCTTTTTTCCCTTTCCACCCAGTCCCCGACTCTCTCAACCGAGATTTCACTCAGCGTTCTTCGCTGTAATTTGTGACAATGAAAATGATACCCTTAAAAACTCTCCTTTCAGCCTAAATCCCACTCAGAATAGACAATCGCAGGAAATTACCACGATTTTGTCTAAGCTATGTCTGTCAAAGGTAGAAATTAGCTTCAATAAACAATTCAGTGCTGGATTATGTCTCTCTCTCAATATATGATGGCGCGTTTTTTTAGACCCCGAAAAATCTAGATTCTTACAGAGCAAGAACCATGACTGACCTCAGCCGTTATCGAAATATCGGCATTTTCGCACACGTAGATGCCGGTAAAACCACGACCACGGAACGCATCCTGAATATCACAGGGAAAATCCATAAAATTGGCGAAGTGCACGATGGCGATGCGACCACTGATTTTATGGAACAGGAACAGGAACGCGGTATCACCATTCAGTCAGCAGCTACGACAACCTTCTGGAAGGATCACCAGCTGAATATTATCGACACGCCGGGGCACGTCGACTTTACCATCGAGGTTTATCGTTCTCTGAAGGTCCTGGATGGGGGTGTAGGCGTTTTTTGTGGATCTGGCGGGGTTGAGCCTCAGTCAGAAACCAATTGGCGCTATGCAAACGATTCAGAAGTGGCCCGTATTATCTTTGTTAACAAACTCGACCGCCTTGGCGCAGATTTCTACCGGGTGGTTTCCCAGGTTGAGGAAATCCTGGCCGCCAATCCCCTAGTAATGACATTGCCTATTGGTACCGAGGACGATTTTGTCGGTGTCGTTGACATTCTGACACGCGAAGCCTGGGTATGGGACGACTCTGATGACCCAATGAGTTTCACCATTCAGGAAATCCCCGCCGATATGGTTGAAAAGGTAGAGGAATACCGGGAAACGCTCATCGAGACCGTTATCGAGCAAGATGAAGACTTGATGATGACGTACCTTGAGGAAGGAGAAGAACCTTCTGTCGAGGACCTAAAAGGATGTGTTCGCAAGGGCACTATTGCTCTCGACTTCTTTCCAACCTTCTGCGGATCGGCATTCAAGAACAAAGGTGTTCAGCTGATACTTGATGCTGTTGTCGATTACCTGCCTAATCCGACTGAGGTTAAAGCACAACCAGAAATGGATCTTGAGGGTAACGAAACTGGCGAAGTCGCTATTGTTGATCCCGTTAAGCCACTCCGTGCCTTGGCATTCAAGATCATGGATGATCGATTTGGTGCGCTGACATTTACGCGAGTTTATGCCGGTACCATGAAAAAAGGTGATACCTTACTAAATACTTTCACGGGCAAGACCGAAAGAGTCGGGCGGATCGTCGAGATGCATGCCGATGAAAGAATCGAAAGAGATTCGGCGCAGGCAGGCGACATCGTCGCACTGATAGGCTTAAAGAACACCCGAACAGGTCATACCTTATGTGACCAGAAACAGCCCGCCACGCTCGAACCCATGGTCTTTCCAGATCCCGTGATCTACTTCGCAATCTCCCCTAAAGACAAGGGAGGAGCGGAGAAAATGGGACTGGCTCTGTCAAAAATGATCCAGGAGGATCCTTCATTCAGGCGAGAAACTGATGAGGATTCCGGCGAAACGATTATCTATGGTATGGGTGAACTACATCTGGATATCAAGGTTGATATCCTAAAGCGAACTCATGGTGTGGAAGTCCAGGTAGGTAAGCCACAGGTTGCTTACCGTGAATCGATCACCAGGACTATCGAAGATTCCTATACCCACAAGAAGCAGACTGGTGGATCGGGACAGTTTGCGAAAATCGATTACATCGTTGAACCCGCAGAAACCGGATCCGGATTCGAATTTGAATCGAAAGTCTCTGGCGGTAATGTTCCTCGCGAATTCTGGCCAGCTGTTGAGAAAGGTTTCAAGCAAAGCCTGGAGGAGGGTGTTTTGGCCGGTTACCCTTGTCAGGATGTTAAACTGACATTACTCGATGGCGCCTTCCACGCTGTGGATTCTTCAGCGATCGCCTATGAGCTAGCCTCTAGAGCAGCATATCGCCAGACAATGCCGAAAGCAGTTCCGCAGATCATGGAGCCGATTATGAAACTGGATGTGTTCGTCCCTGATGAACACGTTGGAGACGTCATCGGAGACATCAACCGCAGACGCGGCATGATCCAGGGGCAGGACGCAGGACCTGCAGGTGTCCGTATCAAAGCTGAGGCCCCACTGGCTGAAATGTTTGGATATATTGGCGATCTTCGAACCATGACTTCCGGTCGAGGTAACTACGTAATGGAAATCAGCCATTACAGTCCTTGCCCGAAGAATGTTGCTGATGAAGTGATTCGAGAAACACTCGAACGTTTGGCAAGCAAGGCCTGATCCGGACACGTCAATCCTAGACGTGATCCAATTCCCAGTTTGCTGAACGATTTCACCTTCTTCCTTAAAGGCCAGGAGTCGGGTGGTCACTTTGTCGATAAAAAGCGGTCGCGACTGACGACTATTATTGCAACTGTAAAATGTATCAATTCACGTCCCATCACCTGGATTGAGGCGAGATCCAGGTAAATTGTGCCCTGTTCTGGCGTTTCTTGGCCCAGGAGCATCTATAGAATGGTGGTCTTGCCCGACCTGTTTTCCCAATCAGACCAACTCGGCCCCCTTTATCCAGACGGAAATACACATTCCGCGGCAAGATCCTCTCATCGAAATTTCTCATCAGATCGTGAATTTGAATAAGGCTCATCTGGTCTCCGAGATTTCAGACAGTGTATGACCACGATAGCAGGCGAATGGTCTGCCATGGAAAATCTGAACATACATCAAATATTCTCTTCTGCAACCGCCCCGAGTACACAAGCAATAGATAAAACTCTGCCAAACAGATGACAGCGACAACCTCATTTGGCAGAAGTGTCGCTACCTGATCTTCTTGATAGACGAAAATTTAATAGATGAAAATTTGGAATGTATTACTATCCAAATATTCCATTTATCCTCAGGTTTTTCGCTGTTAAATTGCCGCCCACAGAAATATGAAATCTTCTGGTGTCACCATATGCCAGATGAAATCACCCGAATCCACTCCAACATTACCGAGGCAATCAATGTCAGCTTATCAGCAAGAAATCAAGAATTTCTCTGCCCTCAAAGAAACAAATCCAACCTGGCGGGGGATAGATCCGGAATATGTGTCTCGCATGCACCTACAAAACCGTTTCAAAAACGGTCTGGAGATCGCGAGATACACCGCTGACATCATGCGCAAGGACATGGCTGACTATGACCAGGATACTTCAAATTACACTCAATCGCTGGGCTGTTGGCACGGTTTTACCGCCCAGCAACTCGCTATGTCGGTTAAAAAGCATAGAGGTACGATGGATAAGAGTTACATCTATCTCAGCGGTTGGATGGTGGCGGCACTTCGATCGCAGTTTGGTCCTCTACCAGATCAGAGCATGCATGAGAAAACTTCTGTGCCCGGTCTGATAGAAGAAATCTATACCTTCCTCAAGCAGGCAGATGCCAGAGAATTACGCCACATTTTCATAGAACTCGATGAAGCCCGGGCAAAGGGTGGAAATGTCGATGCAATCATCGAGAGAATCGACAATTTTAAAACCCACGTTGTACCAATTATTGCTGATATCGACGCAGGATTCGGCAATGAAGAAGCCACCTATCTGCTTGCGAAGAAAATGATAGAAGCAGGCGCCTGTGCCATTCAGGTCGAGAATCAGGTTTCGGATGCAAAACAGTGTGGTCACCAGGCTGGCAAAGTCACAGTTCCACATGAGGACTTCCTTGCCAAGATCAATGCAATTCGTTACGCCTTTCTGGAACTGGGTGTCGAAAATGGCATTATCGTCGCGCGGACAGATTCGCTAGGTGCAAGCCTGACCCAGAAAGTACCCGTCTCCAAGGAACCAGGCGACCTGGCAAGTCAATACAACAATTTCCTTGAGACTGAGGAAATTCACGACCTTACCGAGCTGCAGGAAAATGACATTTCGATTCACCAGGGGGGTAAGTTAGTGAAACCCATCCGCCTGGACAACGGTCTTTATTCCTTCAAGGAAAACACAGGCTTTGACAGGGTTGTGCTTGACTGCGTCACCAGCCTTACTCACGGCGCCGATCTGCTCTGGATTGAAACTGAAAAACCCAATGTCGAGCAAATTGCCAGCATGGTCAATGCAGTTCGAAAGCACATTCCGGATGCAAAACTGGTCTACAACAACTCCCCTTCATTCAACTGGACACTGGCATTCCGGGAGCAGGTTTACGCTGAATGGCAGGCTTCTGGTAAAGACGTTGCCTGTTATCCAGATCCTGAAAAAGTAGACAAGGGTTTAATGGATGTAAGATTCGATGACACGGGACTGGCACAAGCAGCCGACGCTCTGGTCCAGAGTTTCCAGCTTGATGCCTCAAAAGAAGCCGGGATCTTCCATCACCTGATCACTCTGCCAACCTATCATGAAACAGCGCTAGGTACCGACGTTCTTTCCGAGGGTTACTTTGGTGATCTGGGAATGCTGGCTTATGTCAGAGACGTCCAACGAAGAGAGATTCGTCGAGATATGGCCTCGGTCAAGCACCAGGACCTTGCCGGATCTAACATTGGAGATGATCACAAAGAATACTTTTCCGGCGACAACGCGCTGCTGGCGGGTGGGAAAGACAATACGATGAATCAGTTCTAACGGATGCGAGCACAGGAAATCGACTTAACGTCGATACTCTGGCCATGACTGACTTTCGATAAATTCAGGGGCGATTCATATCGCCCTTTTATTGAGCCTATTAAGGTCAACGGCTGCTCGGACAGCTTGCTGCCTAGGAGCCAAGCGCTCTCACAAACAGGGAGTTGTGAATATTACCGCCAGTCAGAATAGCGGCGACTCGCTGACCCGCATTAATCTCTTGCTCCTGCAACACAGCCGCTGTTGTCGCAGCACCAGCACCCTCTGCAACATTATGCGTATCCTCAAAAAGATATCGAATACTGTCGAGTACCTCCTCTTCGGATACTGCAATAATCCGACTCACATTTTCCAGCATAAAACTTAACGCATCTGAATCAGGATTACGCACCGCCAGACCATCGGCCAGAGTGTTCGCCGAGTGGGTGGAACGCACCGCTCCTGCTGCAAATGACAACTGATAACAGTTGGCGTTCTCCGAAACCACGCCAACTATCTCGGTTGAAAGGCCAAGCGCATTTCGGGCACTGACAACCCCAGAAATGCCGGATCCTAATCCAATCGGCACATAGACCCGATCCAGATCGGGTAACGCATCGAATAGCTCCAGAGCATAACTGGCAACGCCAGCAACCAGGTCTGCGTGAAAAGAGGGCATCAGATGGAAACCCCCTTGTTCAGCCAGATCGCGAGAAGCTTCAACGGATTCATCAAAATCGACTCCTGCAACAATTACCTGAGCACCCAGGGCTTTCATTGCACGGTTTTTGTCGGGATTGTTGCCTTCCGGCACAACCACGACCGACTTCAACCCGAGCCGTGATGCCGCGAAGGCGACGCTCTGACCGAAGTTGCCTCGAGTTGCAGCAACAACGCCCTCAACCGCCGGATCACTCTCTTTAAGATTGGTCAGGTAAATTAATCCGCCACGAACCTTAAAAGAGCCAGTTGGATTGTGATTCTCATGCTTGAGCCAAAGCTCACAGCTCGCTCGTTCACATAAGAGGGGCCAACGGAGCTGTTGTGTGGGTGCGATGACCCTATGCACTTTGTCAGCATTATTCCTCAGACTTTTGAGATCAAGCATCATCAATTCCTTGAGGTTACTTGTTGCCTTCAGGCAACTTGACCAAAACCTGGATGAAACTGAAGATGCGCCGGGACGGCGACAGAACATAAATGGTCGCCAACTTACCTTTTATGCTGCTGCTGTTTGTAGAGCAATCCAAGGACAGTGCTTTGACAGAGAATCCCAAGCGATCTTTGAAGATAAGATGAATGGCAAAAAGAAAAGCCAGGAAGTAAACACTCATATCAACATTTCAGGTTAGCTATCATCTTTGCCTTGCCTATCATTCGATTCAACCAATTCCGTGATGCCATTGTCGTCTGTCTCACCTGGTCCTCTGAACAAGGGTCTGGCGCGCCAAAAGAGAATCGCCAGGCCAAGAAATATACCACCGCTGATCAGCCCGCTAAGCAAGCTACCACGGTCATCCATCATCGACCAGACCATCATACTGAATGCTATCTGAGCGACATATAGTGACGCCCAGGGCCACATCCATGATTTCATCTTGATGAAGCCATATAACCCCGCACCATAGATCACCCAATGCAATGGCTCCGTGGCCTTAGCAGCCCAGCCTGTCAGCAGAATACCAAACCAGACTTCTTGGTCCTCAGATACCGGTTTAAAAAACATGTCAAAGGGCATGTAGATAAATGTCATATATGCACAAAACAACATAACTGCATTCATCCAGTGAGGTCGACCGGCAAAAAACTGTCTGATTGATTCCATTTTGATCACCCTATGAAAGTCATTCTGAGGCTGAGCCTTAGCTTCCTGACGTAAGAACTATTGCCCGCATGGTAACTTTATTACTTCTGAATGCGCTCTGTCACATGGACTGGCGTCTCAAATCGCGGAAATTGAAGAGGTGGCTGGTACCGGCTGGGAATGGGATAGCACAGAGCATTCTCGGCAATAGGACAATGGGGTGAGTCTGGCCAGGGAGCCTTTTACCCTAAGCGCTGATGCGCAGGGTTCGGCCAGACTGTCTGAAAAGAAGATTAAGACAGCAACACCGTGGTGCTGATACAAAAGCCCTGGCTACTTGGGCTACTTGATAGTAGCCAGAGTTTTTGTCCTGTTCTTTACAGATCGATGAAACTACGCAGCTGCTCCGAGCGAGCCGGGTGTCGCAGTTTCCTGAGTGCTTTCGCTTCTATCTGGCGAATTCTCTCTCGAGTCACTGAAAACTGTCGACCAACTTCTTCAAGAGTATGGTCTGTGTTCATATCTATCCCAAAGCGCATCCTCAATACTTTGGCTTCTCTTTCCGTCAATTCGGTTAACACGTGGGTTGTCGTCTCCTTTAGGCCCTTGTCGGTTGCATGATCTATCGGAGATTCAGCGGATGTATCACTGACAAGGTTCCACATCGTGGAATCATCATCCTCGCCAACCGGTGTTTCCAGCGAAATCGGCTGTTTAGCAACATCGATAGCTTTAAGCACTTTCTCTTCTGGAAGTTCCATCCTCTCACTCAGCTCTTCAATAGAAGGTGGTCTCCCCAATTCCTGAATCAGCTGTCGTGTTAATCGGTTCAGCTTGTTCACCGTTTCCATCATGTGAACTGGAACACGAATAGTTCTCGCCAGATCAGAGATGGATCGCGTAATCGCTTGTCGAATCCACCAGGTCGCGTAGGTTGAGAATTTGAATCCACGCCTGTATTCAAATTTATCCACTGCCTTCATCAAGCCAATATTGCCTTCCTGAATAAGATCCAGAAAATGTAAGCCACGGTTTGTGTACTTTTTGGCAATAGAGATGACCAGACGTAAATTCGCTTCAATCATTTCCCGCTTCGCTGCTCTGGTATTTCCAACCGCAACAAACAAGCGCCGATTAATGTCTTTGATCTCAGATATTTCTAACTGGGTTCTATTGGCGATACGCTTGATGATCTTATGTGCATGTCGAATCGAAACCCGATAACGTTCGATGTTCTCAGAGTAGAGTTCATGGTTCGCTATCAGTTCATCAACCCAGTCGACATCAGTTTCCTTGCCGACAAATCCTTTCAGAAACTGATCCTTTGGCATTCTGGATTTAGTGACCAGCAACTCACGAATAGCTTTCTCCTGCTCTCTAATTTGCCGCATGTCATTACGAACGTGGTCCAATAACGGATCCATCCGAGCTGGTATCAACTTCAACGAAGAAAACACCTCAGCTAGTTGTTCCTGCGCTTTCACAACTTTGGGATCAGACCGAACATGATCAACCAGGAGCTTCTCGACATTGATATGATACTTACGAATCAGCTTGAAACGCTCATGAGCCAGTTCTTTGTCAACACCCTTCTTTTCTTCGTTTTCGTCTTCCTGATAGTTCCCAGAAGATTTTGCCTTTGCCACTTCTGACATATCAGGAATCTGATCTTCGCTATCGAGAAAACCGCTGATAATCAGGTCAACTTCACCCTCATCCTCACATACCTGGTCATACGCGTCTAGAATCCTTTTAACCACGCCCGGGTAACGGGAAAGAATCGACATCGTTTCACGGACACCACCTTCAATGCGCTTTGCAATGACGATTTCTCCTTCTCTGGTCAGCAAAGGGACAGTGCCCATCTCCCGCATATACATGCGAACGGGGTCAATCGTCTTTCCTACCACAGAGTCCGCAGCAGCAATCGCCACCGGATCAACATTTACTTCTTCGCCAGTGGTGTCTTTTAGGTCAGTAACAGTCGGTGCCTGGTCATAAACACTGATACCCATCTCCTCAAACATCTGCACGACGTTTTCGAACTCATCAGATTCAGTGACATTCTTTGGTAGCGATTCTGTTAGTTGAACGTAGGTGAGGTAACCTTGTTCTTTTCCCTTGTCTATTAGTCTTTTTATGCGAGATTCTTCTGCTTCATCTTCGGAATCCTCGCTGAGAAAAGTAGAGCTTTCCGTCAGGGCTTCGAAAGCTTCGAGATTTTGACTCGCATCATCAAGAGAATCGTCTTCCAAGATAGAATCAAAATCTCCTTCGCGGGTGTTAGTCATAGGGCATTGGCTCCATTAGTTGACTTACGACAAGTGATAACGGCAAAAAATTTGGGGGAAACCAGACCTCCTATATGTGGGCAAATTTCTGGAAATAAACGCCACTCACACACGTTTCTGTACACATAGAATGTAGACCTTCACAATGCTCAAGCAAAAAGTGGCATCTCGATCTCAGCTTGGCTTGACGCCATTATCTTTTTCCACCTCGGAATTGTCTATAACTAATTCAATAAAAAAGAAAAATTGGCATACATCGAGCGCCAAAAACTGACTGTTCATCTAATCCTTCGTTCGAGAATTTCATATCCGACTAGATTTTCAATATGCGTGCCAGTTCCTACTTTTTTTAAACGAAATTTTTTCACTTTAGGGATACCAAGAGGTTCATCAGATTTTCCCTCTTTAATTCAAAACCTTAGCTTTCTTTTCTATAAGTCAAGAGATTTGCTGTGTAGGATTCTCCATTTTTCGACCCTTTTCTTTGAATTCGTTTGTAGGTATATTTATCTACCTCGCTAGCTCAAGCTGTATGAATATACAGTGTTCTCCTCGGCAGGAAGGATGCGCATACAGCTTGGCTAGCCGAGACCAACTACAAAAGACCAACTACAAAAGTAAGTACCCTGAAATTCCCTCGACACAGCCTGCTTAATACTGCTTAATCCTTCTTAATACTTGCTGTACAAGAAAAGCCGCTGAAGGCTCTTTATTCCAAGCCGCTGAAGGCTCTTTATTCCAAGCCGCTGAAGGCTCTTTATTCCAAGCCGCTGAAGGCTCTTTATTCCAAG
>Ga0208278_1001261_pt1 | contig 12173 bp, 11 predicted proteins | sample ETN01SmetaG_FD_185794 | JGI IMG/M metagenome (GOLD analysis project Ga0208278, IMG submission 185794) | Marine microbial and viral communities from oxygen minimum zone, Eastern Pacific Ocean - ETNP2014F12-01SV259 (SPAdes) (version 2) | ecosystem: Environmental > Aquatic > Marine > Oceanic ...
ATTGCATTTCCTATTCCTAAAATTTTCATATTAAGCTTTTTTTGTTTTTATTGGTGATTTTCTATTAGGATAACAAGCAGTACAAATTTTACAAGTTAAACCATAACATTCTTTAGCCTTACAATATTCTCTTCCATAATAAATTATTTGAAGGTGAAGTTTATTCCAAGATTTTTTAGGGAATAATCTTTTTAAATCTTTCTCGGTTTGAACAACGTTTTTTCCATTAGTTAAGCCCCATCTTTGAGCTAGTCTATGAATGTGTGTATCTACAGGAAAAGCAGAAACTCCAAATCCCTGAGACATCACTACGCTTGCAGTTTTATGACCCACACCCTGAAGTTTTTCAAGTTCCTCAAAAGTTTGTGGAACTTTTCCTCCATGTTTTTCTATTAGTTGTTTTGAAAGTAAATAAACACTTTTAGCTTTCATTCTAAAAAAACCTAAACTTTTTATTAACTTTTCAATTTTTTTTCTTCCTAATTTTACAAAATGTTCAGGTTTATTATATTTTGGGTATATATTTTTCGTTGCATTATTTACGTTAACATCTGTAGTTTGTGCTGATAAAGCAACAGATACTAAAAGAGTAAATTTATTTTTATGTTTTAAAGGAATTGGTGTTTTTGGGTAAATCTTATTTAATATTTTTAATACTATTTTAGATCTTTGAACTTCATTCATTTAAAATTCAAAACGTCTCTCATTGAATAAAGGCCAGGTTTTTTATCCATTAACCACTTAGCTGCTGTGAATGCTCCTTCTGAATAAAGAGCTCTATCAAATGCTTCGTGATTTAATGTAATTATTTCTTTACCACTTGAGAAAGTTACTTCATGTTCACCGACAACTTCTCCTTTTCTTAATGAATTAAAATTTATTTTTTTTCCATAAGGAAAAGATTTTTTATTTAAATATTTTTTTCCCATTAATTTATAAAAGTTTTTATTTTTTCCAACAGCTATACCTTTTCCAAGCATTAAAGCTGTGCCCGAAGGATGATCTTTTTTATGTTTATGATGGATTTCAAAAACTTTGCTTAAAAAATTATTTCCAAGAGATTTAGATGCAATTTCAGTTAAATACATTAATAAGTTTATTCCTAAACTCATATTACCAGCTCTAAGTATTGGTATTTTTCTTGCATATTTTTTAATCAAGTTTTCTTCTTTTTTAGAAAATCCAGTTGTTCCAATAACTACTCTTTTTTTAAGTTTTGCTGCAATTTTTAAAACTTCAAATGTGCATTTAGGAACTGTGAAATCTATTATTAAATTAGCTTTTTTAAAGGCTTGCCCTGTATTTAAGCTAGGTTTAATTCCAGCAACTTTTTTATTAATAATTCTATTTTCTGTAAGAGCCACTATCTTAAAATTTTTATCGGATCTAGCAGATTTAACAATCTGTTGACCCATTCTTCCCATACACCCAGCGATAGCTAAATTAATTTTTTTCATTTCAAGATAAGGTATAAAACTATCATAACTGCTAAAACAATTATAGCCCAAATAGATAAATTTGTTAAAAACTGTTTTAATTTTGAATTAGATCTAAGAAATGTTGGGAGAACTAATATTAAAACAGCTATTAAAGATATTGCTGGGACGATTTCTTCCAATCCCATTTTTTAATTTTTCCAAAAACTCTTAGCTTTTTGAAAGAATTTTTTAATACTTGGATTTGATTTTTCATTTTCAATTTCTCTAAATTTTTCAAGCAATTCTTTTTGTTCACTATTTAATGAAACTGGAACTTCAGTATTAACCTGTACATAAAGATCACCAGTTCCACTTCCTCTCATATAAGGCATTCCTTTACCTTTCAATCTAAATTGTTTTCCACTTTGTGTTCCTGCAGGAATTTTAATTTTTGCTTTTCCACCATCAACTGTAGGTATTTCAATAGATGTTCCTAATGCTGCATCTGCAATAGATATTGGACATTCAAAAAATAAATTTTCATCTGATCTTTTAAATAAGTCATGCGAATAAACATTTACAAATAGATAAAGATCTCCATTTCCTGCTCCTCTGGAACCAGCTTCGCCTTTTCCCGCCAATCTAATTCTTGTACCATCATCGACACCTTTTGGAATTGTTACTGAAATTCTTTTTGATGCTTGTTGTTTTCCTTGTCCACCACAACTAGTACATGGATTTGTAATTTCCTCACCTGATCCTGAACATTGAGGGCAAGTTTGTTGAACGGTAAAAAACCCTTGACTTGATCTAACCTGACCATGACCACCACACATAGAGCATGAACCAACATTATGACCTGGTTTTGATCCTGATCCTTTGCATGTATCGCATTTTTCAGATGTTGAAAATTTAATGTCTTGTTTTTTTCCAGTATAAGCTTCTTCTAAAGTAATTGATAAATCATATCTTAAGTCAGAGCCTCTGTTGTTAGACCTTCTAGAGCGTCTTCCTTCACCAAAACCTTCTCCAAAAAAATCTTCAAATATGTCTGAAAAAGAACTAGAAAAATCAAAATTACCAAAACCACCTCTTCCACCACCACCATTTTCAAATGCTGCATGACCAAAGTTATCGTAACTTTGTTTACGCTCAGAGTTTGAGAGAACGTGGTAAGCCTCGGATGCTTCTTTAAATTTTTCTTCAGCTGCTTTATCACCTTTGTTTTTGTCTGGGTGATGCTTTACAGCTGATTTTCTATATGCTGATTTTATTTGATCTGGAGTTGCACTTTTATTTACACCTAAGACGTCGTAATAATCTCTTTTTGCCATAACTAATTAGACAAATAGTTGTTAGCTTAGGCGCTTTTTTCTTTATTATCGTCTTTTACTTCTTCAAAGTCTGCATCAACAACGTTATCGTCTTTTTTTCCTTCTTCTTTTACTTTTGCATCTTTTGGTGTGTCACCAGGTTTAGCACTTTGTTGAGATTTATAAATTGCTTCACCTAATTTCATCGAAGCTTGGACTAAATCTTGTATTTTTTTCTTAATGTCTTCAATATCAGTTCCTTTTAGCGCATTTCTCAAGTTGGCTGAGGCAGTTTCAATTGCTTTTTTATCAGCATCAGAAACTTTACTACCATGCTCTTTTAAATTTTTCTCTGTAGAGTGTAATAAAGTATCTGCTTGATTTCTTGCATCTACTGTTTCTCTTTTCTTTTTATCAGCCTCTTTATTTGATTCTGCTTCTTTAACCATTTTATTAATTTCTTCTTCACTTAAACCACCCGAAGCTTGAATTTGAATTTTTTGTTCTTTTCCAGTTCCCTTATCTTTTGCAGAAACATTTACAATTCCATTGGCATCTATATCAAAAGTAACTTCTATCTGAGGAACTCCTCTTGCAGCTGGAGCTATTCCAACCAATTCAAAATTTCCAAGTAATTTATTGTCTGATGCCATTTCTCTTTCACCTTGAAGCACTCTTATGGATACCGCAGGCTGGTTATCTTCTGCAGTTGAGAAAACTTGACTTTTTTTAGTTGGTATAGTTGTATTTTTATCTATAAGTTTTGTTGATACTCCACCAAGTGTTTCAATTCCTAACGACAATGGAGTAACGTCCAACAACAATACATCTTTAACATCTCCTTGAAGTACTCCTGCTTGAATCGCAGCTCCCATGGCTACTACTTCATCAGGGTTTACACTTTTATTTGGTTCTTTTCCAAAGAAGTTTTTGACTTCTTCAATTACTTTAGGCATTCTTGTCATTCCACCTACCAAAATTATTTCGTTAACTTCACTCGCAGATAATCCAGCATCTTTAAGTGCAGTTTTACAAGGTGGAATTGTTCTTCCAATTAAATCTTCAACCAAAGCTTCTAATTTTGCTCTAGTCATTTTTAAATTAATGTGTTTTGGACCTGTTTTATCTGCAGTTATAAAAGGTAAATTAATCTCAGTTTGTGCTGCAGAAGATAATTCAATTTTTGCTTTTTCAGCTGCTTCCTTTAATCTTTGTAATGCAAGTTTGTCCGATTTTAAATCAATTCCATTTTCTTTTTTAAATTCGCTTAATAAATAATCAACAATTGTGTTATCAAAATCTTCACCTCCTAAAAATGTATCACCATTAGTAGACTTAACTTCAAAAACTCCATCGCCAAGTTCTAAGATTGAAACGTCAAAAGTTCCTCCACCTAAATCATAAACTGCAATTTTTTTATTCTGTTTTTTTTTATCTAAACCATAAGCTAAAGAAGCTGCTGTTGGCTCATTAATTATTCTTAATACTTCTAATCCAGCAATTTTTCCTGCATCTTTAGTTGCTTGTCTTTGTGCATCATTAAAGTAAGCAGGAACTGTAATTACAGCTTTTGTAACTTCTTGTCCAAGATACTTCTCAGCAGTTTCCTTCATTTTTTGTAAAACAAATGCTGAAATTTGAGAGGGAGAATATTTTTTACTTCGAGCTTCAAGCCATGCATCACCACTATCTGAGTTTATAATTTTAAATGGAGATGTTTCGATATCTTTTTTTACCGTTGGATCTTCAAAGTTTCTTCCAATTAATCTTTTAACTGCAAATATTGTGTTTTCTGGATTTGTAACTGCTTGCCTTTTTGCAGGTTGACCAACTAATTTTTCTTCTCCTTCAGTAAACGCAACAACAGAAGGGGTAGTTCTAGCACCCTCAGCATTTTCTAAAACTTTTGGTTGCGTACCTTCCATGATTGCGACACATGAATTAGTTGTTCCTAAATCTATTCCTATTACTTTGCTCATAATTTTCTTTCCTCTTTCATATATGTGTTATTTTTTAATCTACAAGTTATTTGAAAAACTAATTTTCATTAGATTTTGATTGATTTTCCTCACTTTTCTGATCTTGCTTTAAATTTTCATCTTTTTTATTTATTTTTTTTGAAACTGCTACTAGAGAAGGTCTAAGCAACCTATCTTTCATCATGAAGCCTTTTTGGATTTCCTGAACTATTGTTCCAGGTTCCTTATTATCATCTTCAACTTCCATCATTGCTTGGTGTAAATTAGGATCTAATTTTTGATCAATTGATTTTATTTCTTCTATGTTATTTTTTTTTAGTATTGAGATCATGTCTTTTTGAATTACATTTAAATGATTGACTGTTTTTTTCAGTGCTTCAGAATTTTTTAAATTTTCATCACTTTCTAATGCAAGCTTTGATCTTTCCAAATTATCAATTAAATTTAAAGTTTCTCTAGCGAGTGAAAAACCTCCATAATCAAATGCGTCATCTTTTTCTTTTTCAAATCTTCTTCTTTGGTTTTCAATTTCAGCATAAGCCCTAGCAAGTTTGTCTTCCAATTCTTTTATTTTGTCTTCTGGCTTTAGATCTTTATTTTTAGAAGTTTTTTTTGGATCTTTATTTTCCTTAATTTCTTCTTTACTATCAGAATGAGAGTTTTGGTTTTCTTCTTTTTCCATACCCTTCTATATGGTAAGAAAAATGATAATTTCCAGATGAAAAAAGAAAAAATATTAAATTTATTTGTTGGGTCTAATAATCAAGGGAAAATAAAGGAAATAAGAGATTTATTGCCTAAAAAAGTACAAATATTAACTCCTAAAAACTTTAATTTAAAGAGTCCAAATGAAAATGGCAAAACTTTTGAGAAAAATTCGTTTCTTAAAGCAAAATTTTACTCAAAAAAAACTAAAATGATTTGCCTTGCAGACGATTCAGGACTTGAAATTGATAGCTTAAATCGATTTCCAGGAATCTTTTCTGCAAGATGGGGAGGTAAGAAAAGTAATTTTAATTTGGCAATAAAAAGAGTTTATGAAGAATTGAAGAAAAATGATGCGAACTGGAATAAAACAAAACAAACTGCTAGATTTGTTTGTGCACTCACAATTTATTGGCCAAATAATAAATTTATAAATGTTAGTGGTAAGGTTGAAGGAACTATTTCGAGATTTAAAAAAGGCAATAACGGATTTGGTTATGATCCTATATTTGTACCTTTAAATAAAAAACTTACTTTTGGTCAAATGAATCCAAAGGAAAAATATAAAATTGATCATAGAACAAAAGCTTTTAAAAAGATTAAAAAATTTTTTTAAAATTATTATCTTCAGCAACATAAAAATTTAATATGTGGTTTATTTTGTTTTTATTAATTTCAAAAATTCCTATTTTTCCCTTAAATTTATTTTTTTTATAAAAAATTTTATTATTAATAATAAAATCATTTTTATAAATTAAAAAATATACTAACCCTACTAAGTCAAAGCTCAGAAAAGATATTTGATTAGGATATTCGTTGTAGATGCTAAAATATTCTGAAACAAAATTATCATAATTTTCTTTATTTATTGATGGAAAATAAATTGGCTGTAGATTTTCTTCTTTAAGAATTGATTTATCAAACCATTGATTGAGAGTTATATAGCTGACTCTATTAGAGGATACATCGGTATATAAAAGTGAAGTAGTAACACTTTTTAAACTTTCATCAAAATCAGCTATAATCACAGAATCAAAATTAATTCCTCCTAATGTGTCTTTTTTTTCTAAATTAGAAATTTTTTTTTTTATATTGGATTCGTTGGAATTTTTTAATCTTATTATTTCATCCTTCAAATTTTGTTTTCTTTCAGGATATCTTGTTAATTTTTCTATTTGAGATGTTAAAATGGTTGGATCTGAGTCATAAATAAATTTATCTTTTAATTTTATTTTTGTTTTTTTAACCGCATCTTCAATTTCATTTTTAAATTCTGAGTTTGGAACTAATAGAATACTTCTTTCTAATTTAGCAAATTCTTGAAATTTTTTTATCGCATTTATTTGAGAAATTGCATTTATACCACCACTAATAACATTCTTAGGATTATTTATATTTGTATTTGATAAAGATAAAAATGTTACTTTATTTAATTCATCTAAATAAATTAAATTTTTATTAAAAACTGGTCCAATGATTATTTTTATACCTTGTTCGTAGAGTTCTTTGGAAACTCTTAAAGTAGTTTCTGGATTAGATTTAGTATCTCTTGGAACAATTTCTATCCTCAAGTCATCTATTTTGTTAATTGCTAATCTTGCAGATTTTAGTATTGAATTACCAACTTCTTTATACTCTCCCGATAAAGGAACAACTAAGCCTATTTTAATTTTTTCATCAGCTAAACTATGAAAAATATTAAGTATTAAACCTATAAATGTAAAAATAATAAATTGAATAAATTTTTTCATTTTAATGTTAATATTATAATCAATTAAAATAATGAATCTACAGACCGACTCACAAAATGATAATTTAAAATATGGTTTATATATTGTTTCTACACCTATTGGAAATTTAGAAGACATTACCCTTAGAGCACTGGAAGTACTGAGAAAATCAGACTATATTTTGTGTGAAGATACGAGAGTTTCAAAGAAATTATTAGCAAAATATAAAATTAAATCAAAATTAATCTCCAATCATAAATTTAATGAGAAAAAAAATCTTCAAAAAATTATTGATATTTTAAAATCGAATAAAATTGTGTCTTTAATATCTGATGCTGGAACTCCTACTATTTCAGACCCAGGAAATATAGTTATTAAAGAGTGTATAAGTAAAAAAATAAATTTAATTCCCATTCCAGGGCCATCGGCACCTATTGTAGCTCTCTCGATAAGCGGTTTTTCAAATAAATATTATTTTTATGGTTTTTTTCCTGAAAATAATTCAGAAATAAATGAAAATTTTGAAATTTTATCTAAAATAAATGGTTCAATTGTATTTTTTATATCTGCAAAAAAATTTAATAGATCAATAAGTGTAATTAAAAAATATTTTTCAGACAGAAAAATTTTAATTTGTAAGGAAATAACTAAATATTTTGAAGAATATTTTAGATTTAATGTAAGTGAGTTAGATCAAAAAAATATAGGTTTAAAGGGAGAGATTACACTAGTACTTTCAGAAAAAAAACTTGTAAATAAAATTACGAATAATTTAACCGAATCTGATAAAACAAAAATAAGAAAGTTAATTAAAAAACTAAGTATCAAGGAAATTGTAGATTTAATTAAAGATGGAAAAAATATACAAAAAAAAGTAATTTATAATTATTGCTTAAAAATAAAAAATGAAAAGTGAAAAATAAATTAATTAATATAATTTTAATTCTATTTCTATTAAATGGTTGCGTAGGAGCATCATCCAAAGGAATATTTGGAACTGGTGTTAGTATTGCTTTAGATCCAAGATCAGTAGGTACTCAAATTGATGATGGAATCATGGATAAAAATTTGGACGCAAAATTATTATTAATGAATAAAAATTATTTGCTAAGTATAAGCACACAAGTATTAGATGGCAGAATATTTATTACTGGAAAAGTGGAAGATCCAGAGGAAAAATTAAAGATTACCAAATTAGCTTGGGAGATAGAAGGAACAAGGTCAGTCAAAAATGATTTAAAAATTAAAGAAAAATTTAGTTTTAAACAATCTGCGAAGGATATTTTAATAACTTCACAATTAAGAACAGCATTAATTTTTAATAAAAAAATAAAATCTGCTAACTACAGTATAGATACATACAAAAAAAAAATTTATATTTATGGAATAGCAGAATCAAAAGAAGAACAATTATTAGTTATAGAAGAAGCAAAACAAATACTAGATGTCGAAGATGTAATCTCAAGTATTCTTTTGGTTGAAGATTTAAGAATTCAGAAAAATTAATTTTTTTTATTATAATCAATTACACCTGCCGAGTAAGCAGCGACTGAAGCAAGATTTATAATATCCGAAGTTGATGATCTTAAAGGAGCAATTTCTATTGCTTCTCCAAGGCCAATTAATAACGGTCCAATAACTTTTGAACCGCCTAAAGTTTTCATAATTTTATAAGAAATTGCAGCACTATGCTGTCCAGGCATAATTAGTATGTTAGCGTTTCCAACTATTTCAGAAAATGGATAAAGTTCTTTATATTCTTCATTTAGCGCTACATCAGGCTGCATATCTCCATCAAATTTAAAGTCTACCTTTTTTTGTTTTAGTATATCTACAGCATCTCTTATATGTTTTGTTCTACTAGTTATTGGTTGTCCAAACGTGGAATGAGATAAAAAAGCTACTTTAGGATCAAATCCAAAAAGCCTAACTACTCTTGCAGCAGATATAGCAATTTCTGCCATTTGAGCTGAAGTTGGATATTCATGAACTGTGGTATCTCCAATAAATACTGTCCTTCCTTTATTTACTATCATATTGAGACCAAACATAATTTCCCCAGGCCTTGAATCGACAACTTTTAAAACTTTATCTAAAGATTGGCCATATCTTCTTGTATTACCGGTAACCATAGCATCTGCATCACCACACGAAACCATACATGAGCCCCATACCACTCTATCATTCCTTATTAATCTATCACAATCTCTTTCTAGCAAGCCTTTTTCTCTATGTAATTTTCTAAAAATATATTTTGAGTACTTTTCTCTCCTATCTTTTAAAGTTGAGTTTACAATTTCAATATCGAAATTTTCTCCATATCCAATATCTTTAAGTCTTTCTTTTACTACTTTTTCTTTTGCAACTAAAATTGGAATACCTAAGCCACTTTTTTTAAATGATATAGCAGCTTTTAAAGTATTTTCATCTTCTCCATCAGTAAAAACAACTCTTTTTTGTGTTTTTTTAATTTGTGAATTTATTCCTTGCATAATTGTTAATGAAGGATCTAACCTTTGTTTTAATTGATCAGCGTATATATCAAAGTTTTCAATTTTTTTTCTTGCAACTCCACTTTTTATTGCTGCTTTTGCTACGGCAACTGGAATGACACTAATTAATCTTGGGTCAAATGTTGATGGGATAATATAATCTCTACCATAAGTTGGCCTTTCACCGCCCATTGCTGCAGCTACTTCATCCGGCACTCTTTCTCTTGCTAGCGATGCTATTGCATTAGCAGCTGCAACTTTCATTTCTTCATTAATTGTTTTAGCTCTTACGTCCAAAGCACCTCTAAATATATATGGAAAACCAATGAGATTATTAACTTGATTTGGATAGTCAGATCTGCCAGTAGCTATAATTGCATCATTTCTAACTTGTTCTATTTCTTCAGGCTTTATTTCAGGATCTGGGTTTGCGCAAGCGAATATAATTGGATTTTTTGCCATTTTCTTTACCATTTCTTTTTTTAATGCACCTGCCGAAGACAGCCCTAAAAATACATCAGCATTTTTAATCGCATCAACAAGAGTTCTATTCTTTGTTTCTATTGCATGTGCTGATTTCCATTGATTTAAATTATCTCTACCTATGTAAATAACTCCTTTTCTATCCAACATAGTTATATTTTTTTGAGGAATCCCTGTGTGTTTAAAAAGATTTGCACAAGCCATTGCAGAAGCTCCTGCTCCGTTAATAACTATCTTAATTTTTTTTATATCTTTTTTTGCTATATCTGCTGCATTTTTTAAAGCTGCGCATGTAATTATTGCAGTCCCATGTTGATCATCATGAAATACCGGAATATCTAATATCTCTTTTAATTTTTCTTCAATTATAAAACAATTTGGAGCAGCAATATCTTCTAAATTTATACCACCAAAACTTTTTGAAAAGTTTCTTATAGATGAAATAATTTCATCTGAATTATTTGAATCTATCTCAAGATCAATCGAGTCTATATCTGCAAATCTTTTGAACAATACAGCTTTTCCTTCCATAACTGGTTTTGATGCTAATGCTCCCAGGTTTCCTAGCCCCAAAATAGCCGATCCGTTACTTATAACTGCAACTAGATTTCCCTTAGTTGTATAGTCATATGCAAGATCAGGATCTTTTGATATAGCTTTAACTGGAGCTGCTACACCCGGAGAATAAGCCAAAGCCAAATCTCTTTTTGTTGTCATAGGCTTTGAAGAAATTATCTCAATCTTGCCAGATTTATTACTATTATGAAACTCTAAAGCTTCTTTATCTGAATAATGTTCAATTTTATTTTTTTTCATTTTATGTAATTAGATATACAAATGGAGCAAATTTAAGACTAATATGGTTTATGAACCTAATTAAGTCAACTGGTACATTTAGCTTTTTTACTTTAATTAGTAGATTAACAGGATATCTAAGAGATATACTAATTGCAATTTTCCTTGGAGCAGGTCCAATTGCTGATGCTTTTTTTGTAGCTTTTAGACTTCCCAACACTTTTAGAAGATTGTTTTCAGAAGGTACATTTAATGCAGCTTTTGTTCCTAGTTATTCTTCAGAACTAAACAAAAGTAAGAAAAGTGCAGAATTATTTGCAAATAATATTTTCAATATTCTTTTTTTATCTTTGCTAGCAATTGTTTTTATAATTGAAATTTTTATGCCATTATTTGTGGCATTAATTGCACCAGGATTTACAGAAGATTCAGAAAAATTAGAAATTGCAATTAATCTTACCAGAATAACTTTTCCATTTTTATTATTTGTAAGTTTGTCATCTTTTTTTTCTGCAATATTAAATTCTCATAACAAATTTGCAGTCGCATCAGCAACACCAATTATTTTAAACATTATTTTGATTTTGGTTTTGTTATTTGGAAAATTTTTATCAGACAAACTCGTGTACTACGTTTCTTATGCAGTAACTTTTGCTGGATTAATTCAATTAATTTTTTTAATTTTTTTTGTTAGAAAACATTTTATTCCAAAAATTTCTTTTAAATTTAAAAATAATAAAAAAATAAAATTGTTTTTTAAAAAATTATTTCCAAGTATTTTTTCTTCAGGCGTTACACAAATAAATATTTTAGTTGGAACAATAATTGCTTCTTTTCAAGCAAATGCTGTATCTTATCTTTATTATGCTGATAGAATTTACCAGATAAATTTAGCTATTGCTGGAATAGCAATTGGTACAGTTTTACTTCCAAGTTTGTCAAAATATATAAATAGCAAAAATAATGCTAAAATTGATTTTATACAAAATAAATCATTAGAGTTAAGTTTATTTTTAAGTTTACCTGCATCCGCAGCACTATTAATAGCATCTGATGAAATTACCTCCGCATTATTTGGATATGGATCATTTGATCTAAATAGTGTGAACAAATCAGCACATGCATTATTTTATTTTGCTCTAGGCTTGCCTGCATTTGCATTAATTAAAATATTTTCAAGTTTTTTATTTGCAAGACATAATACAAAAACACCTTTTCATTTTTCAATATTTTCTGTTTTATTAAATATTTTTATAAG
>Ga0208278_1001272_pt1 | contig 12107 bp, 10 predicted proteins | sample ETN01SmetaG_FD_185794 | JGI IMG/M metagenome (GOLD analysis project Ga0208278, IMG submission 185794) | Marine microbial and viral communities from oxygen minimum zone, Eastern Pacific Ocean - ETNP2014F12-01SV259 (SPAdes) (version 2) | ecosystem: Environmental > Aquatic > Marine > Oceanic ...
CCACCGCATTCGCCGCATTCGTCTACTACAGCACTGCCGCCACATTCACCTGTACAGTCAACTTCTACTGTACAATTGCCATCACAATCATAATTTTCCTGCGCATATTCACAGCTGCCGTCATCTCCCGTGGAATCTGCATTATAATTACATGCTGTCTCATCTGTGCAGCCCAATATTATTTCCACCTGCGAAATAGTGAAACAATCCGTGATTTCATTTTCAATAGCAACTCCAAGAGCATCTGACAGTACTACACCTGTGAGACAAGCTGCACTTGCATCGCCCTGTACTTCAACCTGGACAAGTATACCGCTTCCAGCGGGTATTGTGGCACCTGTAAATGAAAAAGCAAGAACGGTATTATTACCTGTGGATATTGTAAACCCAGCATCTGCTGCACCACCACCGGAAGCTCCGGTCACAGTAGCTCCATCTACATTAAACTGAAAACCGCCAATATCTGTTGTCGTATTATATAAAATGTCAATTGTCGATGTGGCACATGAAGATCCGTCACCACCGCATTCGCCGCATTCATCTTCTACGGCACTTCCGCCGCATTCGCCAGAACAGTCATCTAAAGCACAGCTGCCGTCATCTTCTGTGGCATCTGCGTTATAATTACATGCATCCATATCCATACAGCCATATACATCGCCCCCATCATAAGTAAAATCCAGAGCAGTTCCAGTCGCATCAGAGACCACTATCCCGCTTAGGGATACATCTCCGGTAATGTCAGCAGCCACTACCACCAATGTTCCGCTCCCAGCAGGAATCACTTCCCCTGTCATAGAAAACCCCAGACACATGGTAGAATTGCAGGATAACATAAATCCATTAGCTCCAGAATCGCCACCGGAAGCTCCGGTAACGGTAGCACCTTCCACAGTAAACTGGAATCCGCCAATATCGGCATCACTGTTATATAGCACATCAATAGCGCCATCACCAACTTCTATAGATAAAGTATTCTGAGCAACGCCAAATACGATAAATATGCACATAGTTATGATTGATTGAAAAAGTTTTGAATTTGTAATAGTAGTAGTTTTCATTTGAATCTCCTTTTTGGCTTGATTAATCTGAAGTTTCTTAGCGTAATTTATATATATTATTTTAATTTTCAACCCTCCGTTACATACTCTTACACTATAGTTACAAATTATTACAATTCAATTTAAAATACAGATTGGCTCCTTAAAAAATGTTGATTCCAATATTGAAAATTATTTTATCCACCTAATTTTCAATTGCAGGACAGGGTGTACATATTTGTATATTCACCTGCCATGATACCTCACGAAACCATTGAAATATTTAGTCTGCTATGGTGGCAATCTAATATTATCACTATTGGCATAATTTTTTCCCTATTAATTTTGGGGAAATGGTTTAACGCTAAAAATCGAGAGCAGTTAGCAAAATTCATTGGCATAATTCTCATAGTCCGTACCATTGGAATTCACTTTTATTGGGATTATTTAGGGATTTGGACAATTGAATCAAGCCTACCACTACATCTATGTGGCTTATCTGCAATTCTATCTGGAATCGTTCTCTTCTTTAGAAAACAATGGGCCTATGAATGTCTCTACTTTTGGGGAATTCCAGGTGCGTTTCATTCTCTTTTGACCCCAGAATTCACTGTGGGGACTAGCGGGTTTCTTTTTTATGAATATTATCTGTCACATGGTGGAATTATCCTCTCAGCAATTTATCTTACATGGGTTTTGGGTATGAAACCAAGACAGGGTTCCTGGCTGAAAATATTTATTTCTAGTCAAATATTATTTCCATTTATTGTTTTTATAAATTGGATATTCAATGCAAACTATATGTATCTCTGTACCAAGCCAATTGTGAACAATCCCTTTCTCATTGGTGAGTGGCCCTGGTATATTTTAGGGATTGAGCTGGCAGCCCTGCTTCATTTTTTCATAGTATATCTACCATTTGCCTACTGGTACCGCCAGGTAAAAGTGAATGAACAGGCTAAAGGGGTTTCTGTATGATTATACCAGATATGCCTCCCTTTATCCGGTTTTCTACCAGTCATCTGGCAGCTATGTTTCTATCCGTATTTTTGTTTATATATATTCCCTATCGAATTTATAAAAACCCCAAGGCTTCTTGGGTGGATATGATCTCTAAATCTTTGGGAATTCTTCTTATTGGGAATGAACTGGGCTGGGTAGTTTATAAATTGAGTCTGGGGCATACATACTGGGCTGAATTTATGCCGTTTGAACTATGTACAATCAATGCTTATCTCTTAGGGATTCTCCTCATATTCAGACCTTCGTATGCAATTTTTGAAGTGGTATACTTCTGGGCCATGGCTGGTACCGTTCAAGGCATTATCACCCCGCGGCTCTTTGCAGGGTACCCTCATTATCTTTTCTTTGAATATTTCATTACCCATACCGGCATTGTTCTGGCGGCACTGATTTTAGTTTTTCACTATCATTGGAAAGTGACCTGGCTATCAGTCTGGCGAGCATTTCTCTGGTTACAGGTTCCTGCATTTATCAACTTGGTATTTGATTTTACTTTTAATGTGAATTATATGTTTATGCGGGAACTGCCCAAAGTATCCTCTGTTATGGATTATTTTGGCCAGTGGCCATGGTATATATTTGCCTGTGAAGTTTTTGCGCTTATATCCTTCATTTTTTATCTTTTGCCCTTTTTACTACTTAAAAGACTAAAGAAAGCTACTTCTTAGTTTAGTTTTTTTCTAGAAACATCTTTAATCACACCGCTGGAACTCTGTACTTTTAAGCAGTTAATTAAAGAGGTCCCATGTTTGGAAAAGTCTTATCCAGTGCAGTATTAGGAATAGATGCCTATACTGTTGAAGTTGAAGCCCATTTAGAAAACACTACTCCTGCCGCATTTTTTACTGTAGGTTTGCCTGAAGGTGCCGTAAAAGAAAGTAAAGAACGGGTGCTGGCTGCCATGAAAAACTCTGGCTTTCGCATTCCATCAAAACGCATAACAATAAATTTGGCTCCGGCAGACATCCGTAAGGAAGGTGCGGCTTTTGACCTTCCCATTGCCGTAGCAATTCTGTGTGGACTACGACATGTTGACACCCATTTTCTGGATAAAATTATACTTATTGGTGAACTCAGTCTGGATGGGGAACTCCGACCCGTAAAGGGGGTACTTCCCATCTGCATTAATGCTAAAAAACACGACATAAATGGTATAATTGTTCCCCCTGAAAACCAGAAAGAAGCATCTTTTGTACCAGGACTTAAAATTGCACCTGTTGCCACATTAAAAGAGGTGGTGGAAATATTGAATGGTGAAAAGGCTATTCAAGTTGTAAAAAATCAAGAGCATTTTAATTTAACCACTAATAAGTATCCTGTGGATTTTTCCGATGTAAAGGGGCAGGAAAATGTAAAGCGGGCAATGGAAGTTGCCGCAGCTGGCTCTCATAATATTCTGCTTATAGGACCACCCGGAAGTGGAAAAACCATGCTGGCAAAACGTCTCCCGACAATTTTACCGGGGATGACTATGGAGGAAGCATTGGAAACCACAAAAATTCACTCAGTAGCGGGATTAAATAATTCAAAGATTGGGGTCATTACTATCCGACCATTCCGATCGCCCCACCACACGATTTCTGACGTAGGGTTAATTGGAGGTGGAACAGTCCCTAAACCGGGAGAAGTTAGCTTATCCCACAATGGAGTACTCTTTTTAGATGAACTCCCAGAATTTAAGAAAAATGTGTTGGAAGTACTTCGCCAACCATTAGAAAATCGGGACGTTACTATTTCCAGGGCTCGATTGACACTTACCTACCCCGCTACTTTTATGCTTGTGGCAGCTATGAATCCCTGCCCATGTGGATACTACACCGACCCCCGGAATGAATGCACCTGTAATGATGGTATGATTCAAAAATACCTCTCCCGAATTTCAGGCCCACTTCTTGACCGGATTGACATTCATGTGGACGTTCCGGCAGTTCCCTTTGAAGAATTGACTAATAAAGTCGCTGGTGAAAAATCAGAATCTATTCATCCACGCATTCAAAAAGCCAGAGCCATCCAGACCATTAGATTTAAAGGGAAACAAATCCATTCCAATGCCTCCATGGAAAAATCAGATATTCGCAAATATTGTAAAATTGATAAAGAAGGTGAAGCACTTCTTAAAACTGCAATGGATAAATTAGGACTGTCTGCTCGAGCGTATGACCGCATTTTGAAAGTTTCCCGTACCATTGCAGACATGGAAAAATCAGAAAGCATTTCCTCCCAACATCTCAGTGAAGCTATTCAATACCGCAGTCTTGATAGAAGCGGATGGATGGGGTGAAAATAACGATTAGAGAATTTAAACAGGAAATAGGTAATTGAATTGCAGAATGCTGATAGGGGAAATACTTCCAATCCCAACATGATCCTTTTATTAGAAATATTCACCCATCCTGCCTTAATATTCCCACCCCGAAAAAATCAAATGAATCAAGGAGGAAAATGAAACTATTTATCAAACCCCATAATGAAACCGCATGGGAGTTCTACCGCAATCATGGTCACTTTCATGATGGTGATGCTGGTCTAGATCTCTATGTGCTAGAAAATATCCTATTTGAACCCGGTGAAACCAAAGCCATAAAACTTGGCATATCCTGCGAACCGGAAGATGGGAAAGCATATTATCTATTTCCACGATCCAGCATTTCTAAAACACCCCTCAGAATGTCAAATTCTATCGGCCTTATAGATGGAGGGTATCGAGGAGAAATTATGGCTATGTGTGATAATATTAAATCTGAAACATATACTGCCGAAAAAGGACAGCGCCTATTTCAATTGGTGGCGACTGATAGTTCTCCAATTCATTTTGAATTGGTTGAAGAATTAGAAATGACTACCAGGGGAACCGGAGGTTTTGGCAGTACAGGAGTTTAGTATTTCGAATTAGAATTGGCATCTTTTGTGAGCAATATCACAAAAGTGTGCCTAAATGGCAGACAAAAATTATTGGCATGGAGTTTGTTATTATACGCCTATCGGAGTAAAATCTAATCAATAAAATAAATTGAACTATAATAAAAGGAGATCAATACATGAAAAAAGTACATATTGACCCACTATCAGATCGTGTTGTGGTAATGCCAGAAGAAGTTGATGAAATGACTGCTTCAGGAATTATACTTCCAGATACTGCAAAAGAAAAACCTCAAATGGGTAAGATCATTGCAGCGGGACCTGGTAAGGTGAGTGAAAATGGAACGGTTGTTAAAATGACGCTTAAAGCAGGTGATACAGTTTTATACGGAAAATACTCCGGAACTGAAATCAGCTTAGAGGACAATGAGGTTCTCATTATGCGTGAAAGCGATATTTTAGCAAAATTTAAATAAAAAATAAGGAGTTATAATAATGGCAAAAGACATTAATTATGATGTTGACGCAAGAACTTCACTTAAAAGAGGTGTTGATAAACTTGCCGATGCAGTCAAGGTTACACTGGGGCCAAAAGGACGGAATGTAGTTATCGATAAAAAATTCGGTGCTCCAACCATGACCAAGGATGGTGTAACAGTTGCAAAAGAGATTGAACTGGAAAATAGTGTAGAAAATATGGGCGCACAGATGGTTAGAGAAGTTGCTTCTAAAACCTCTGATGTTGCTGGTGATGGTACAACTACTGCTACTGTTCTGGCTCAGGCAATCATTACGGAAGGTCTTAAAAATGTAACAGCTGGTGCAAACCCAATGGATTTGAAGAGAGGCATTGATCATGCAGTTACCCAGACAATAGATTATTTAAAATCTATTTCTAAAGATGTTTCCAACAAAGAAGAAATTGCTCAAGTTGGAACAATCTCTGCAAACAATGATAATTCAATTGGCGAACTTATTTCCGAGGCTATGGAAAAAGTTGGCAATGAAGGTGTTATTACTGTTGAAGAAGCTAAAAGTACGGAGACCTTTTTAGAAACTGTGGAAGGTATGCAGTTTGATAGAGGATATCTTTCACCTTACTTCGTAACAAATGCAGATAATATGGAAGCTGAGTTAGAAAATCCATATATTCTTATTCATGAGAAAAAAATCAGCAATATGAAAGAACTTCTTCCTGTATTGGAAAAAGTGGTTCAAGCTGGTAGATCTCTCTTGGTAATTGCTGAAGATATTGAAGGTGAAGCTCTTGCTACATTAGTAATGAATAAGTTACGTGGATCTTTCAAAGTTGCTGCTATCAAAGCTCCTGGCTTTGGTGACCGAAGAAAAGCAATGATGCAAGATATTGCTGTTCTTACTGGTGGTATTGTAATATCTGAAGAACAAGGTTATAAGCTAGAAAATGCTGATATCTCTTACTTGGGTGAAGCACGAAATGTAACTATTGATAAAGATAATACAACTATCGTTGAAGGCAAAGGTAAGCAAGATGCTGTATTAGCTCGCATTAACGAAATCAAAGTGCAGATTGAAAAATCTACTTCTGATTACGATAAGGAAAAACTACAAGAGCGTTTAGCTAAACTTTCTGGTGGTGTTGCTGTACTAAATATTGGTGCTGCTACCGAAGTTGAGCTTAAAGAGAAAAAAGCTCGTGTTGAAGATGCACTGCACGCTACTCGCGCTGCTGTGAAGGAAGGTATTGTTGCTGGTGGTGGAGTTGCTCTGCTACGTGCTATCGATGCTATCAACACTAAAGGATTGCCTGCTGATGAAGCTGTTGGCGCTGGAATCCTCAAGAAAGCTCTGGAAGCTCCTTGCCGCATGATTGTTAATAATGCTGGTCTTGAAGAATCTGTAGTTGTAAATAAAATCAAAGAAAGTAAGGGTTCAAATGGTTTTGATGCACGACATGAAGAATATGTTGACATGCTGAAAGCTGGAATCCTTGATCCTACTTTAGTAACCCGTACTGCTGTGCAAAATGCTGCTAGTATTGCCGGTTTACTTCTGACAACGGAAGCTACCGTTTCAGATAAGCCTGAACCACCTTCAGCTGCTGCTCCAGCTATGCCTGGTGGAGATATGGGTGGTATGGGCGGTATGGGCGGAATGATGTAATTGTTACATCTTTCTAACTGTATTGTTAAAAACGCCTCCTTTTAGGGGGCGTTTTTATTTACCCATCATTCTACCTTTTACCAAATTATCATATAAACAAAAAAGCCCCTGAAATCAGGGGCTTTTACTTTACAGCAATTTAAATATTGAGGTTAGATCAGTATACTTCACTCCGGTAATCTTCCTGGTCAATCATTTTTTTTGCATCTGTGAGCCAGCTGGTAAATCCCCGAGTACGTTCAGTATTTAATAATTGATCTCGAATAGAAGTAAAATTATCTTGATATAATGAATCATTAAACTCATCTCTGGAGCTCATTTTTAAAAGTAAGACTGCATTGAAAGTCTCAATAACACCTGAGGTCTCTCCGGCATTCATAGCAAGGAGTGTGCCCGTTAGTTGATTGCTTTTCCCAATGCCCGTAAAGGACCCACCTAAAGTTGAGGATTCACCTGAACTAAATTGAAGTAATGAATCTGAACTAGCCAACGCTTCCCAGTTATCTGTTCCAGATATGGCATTCAATTTATTGGCGGCATATTCTTTTTTATTATCTCTCAGCAATGATCTGCGGATGCTTTCTTTCACATCAGCCATTGGTTTAAATCCACTATTTTTTTCACCTATTAAGTGGAAAACTGCTATTCCATTATTTGTAGTAATAGGGTCAGAAAGTGAACCCATTGAATTATCAAAAGCAAAACGCACAGCCGGTCTTAACACCCCCATTTGAAATGGAATACCTGAATTTGCCTCAAATGTTTCATGCACATCAATTGTATCAACAGAACTTACTTCATGCTTTGAAACTGCTTCAGCAAAAGAATAATCTTCCGCATCTGCAGAAAAATCTAACACTAACTGCATAACACTATCTTCAACGGCAGATACCATTAAACTATCATCACTGGTTACCGGTTTTGGAATTTGAAATACAATATACTCTAATGTTTTACGTTCTTTAACTGTATAAGAATCCTCTTTGTCTGTGTTGTATTTTTCGGAAATTTGATCATCACTTACTTCAATTAATGAATCTGGGATACCACTTAATGTCAAATAAAGATAGTCCAATGTACAATTCACATTTTTCTTAATAAAATCTCTCTTCACATCTTCATCATTTACAGAACCCAAATTATTATAAATGGTCTGAAGCTTTCTATCCGCTAACCAAGTCCTGAGATAATTTTCCCAATTAACAAGTAGCGGATTCAATTCAACGGGAATATTGCCATTTTCTACTGCTTGTTCGTAAGAGTCCGAATCAAATTTTCCATCCTCATTTAAAAAGAATCCTGCATTTGTAAGATCAGTCTGGAAAGCTGGAGGTGGAGTTATTAGAAGAAAATCATATATTTCATCCAATGAAACTTCTAATCCCAATTGTTTAATTTTTTCATCTTTTAGTTCGCGTTCAATAATTGCATTCCATGCAAAGTCTCCCGCATTTTGGTAGGCACGATTATCAATTGCCTGCCCCTGTCGCCGCATTCGGTTTAGCTGGTTTTCCCGTTGTTGTAAATATCGACTATGAGTAATGTTCTTTCCATTTATTTTGCCGGCGTTTAAACGAACATTTTTTCCACCGAAAACTAGATCCATAATATTAGCGCCTCCTACAAGTCCGCCAACTGCCATACTTAAAATAAAAAAGAAGAGTAAAAGCCATAATACTACATGGGATCTTTCTCTCAGTTGAGTCATATTAAACACTATATTTGCTCCAAATAATTAATGGTTTAGTTCCGTATTTCTCCTTGTGGAGATAAGCGGGATCGAACCGCTGACCTCTTGAATGCCATTCAAGCGCTCTCCCAGCTGAGCTATATCCCCTTTTTTCTTTAGTGAAAATGTTATTATTCTCCAAAAAAGACAGCCGTAAATTTATTTTTTCTACCTAACTCTCTCCAAGGAAAAGATTACAATTGGGGGAACCTTTTATCCTGAAAACAGTTTGAACGTTCTGAATAATCCTTATAAATTTCATAAACTGTGGCACATAAAAAACAAATTATATTCATTATTTTGCTGACAATTGTTCTGGGGCTTATCCGTTTTTCACTCCTGGATGATCCTGAGTTTACCCTTATTAAAAAAGAGCGAATTGTGGAAACTATCAGTTCATTTTCTGTACCAGAGAATATGACTTCACCTATGGCAATAAATATAGAATTTGCCCAAAATCTTTTCAATGAGAAATCAGCCATTTTTATTGATGCCCGCGATTCTGAGGATTATAATTCTGGACATATTGAGAATGCTATTAATATCCCCTTCGATTATTACGAAGATTACGAAGATATTATAAATGAACTGGATGATACTGCCCCCCATGTCATTTATTGTAGTGGTGAAGAATGTTCTCTCAGCATGGATTTGGCCGATTACTTTTTTAATGAATTGGCTTTTGAAAATATATTGATATTTGAAGGTGGCTGGCCTCAATGGAGAGATGCCGATTTACCATCATCACTCAATATTTCAGCTATTATTGATTCGCCCCCTACAGAAACTATTATTAATTTAGATGTTATAATATCCTGGATAACCCTAATCTCAGCAATTTTCATTGCCCTTCACTTTCTTTTAATAAAAGGATATATCTCAATCTCAATTTCTAGTATCAATTCTTTGGATATCACTATAATTCCTCGAATAATATTGGGGGCAGTATTTATTATTGCCAGTTACCATAAAATTTTAGACCCTGCCTCCTTTTCGAATAATATTCATAATTTTCATATTACACCGTCAGCAGTAGAAAATCTTGCTGCACTTTCCATTCCCTGGCTAGAATTGATTCTTGGTGTATTTCTCATTTTTGGGGTATTTTTAGAGGGTAGCATAAGCCTGACAATTGGACTATATATCTTTTTCATATTTATATTATCTCAAGCAGTTTTTAGAGGGATTGATGTGCATTGTGGGTGTTTTAAAACAGAAGCTGATGCTGGGGTCGCAGATTTGAAAATGGGCTTAATAAAACGAATTGGGGAAGATTTCTTGCTTTTAGGCATGGCTTTTATTTATAAAATGAAAAACAAAATTACATTATCAAATAAGGAACACGAATGAACAAAATATTTGGAATGATTATACTGATGCTTTTTCAGATCGGTTTGGCAGAAACTGTCGCTTCCAAACAGATACGAATTGTCGGCACCGCTAATGTGCATGGTGAAACCGACCCTTGTGGCTGAAAAAAGAAACCTCTGGGCGGTCTTGCCCGGAAAGCTACAATTATTGACAATCTCAGATCGGACGGATTTGATGTCATCATTTTAGATGCGGGGAATCTCCTCTTTAAAAAGGAAACCTTAGGTCCAGGATCTCCAACTGAAATTGCCAAAATGACTGCTGAAGTTATTGTTTCTACTTTTAATGAAATTGGCTGTCATGCATTCTCACCCGGCTCAAAAGATTTTGCAGCAGGACTTGCATTTATTCAAGAAATGCAAATGCTGGCAAATTTCCCATTTATATCAGCAAATATTCTTGATGTTAATGGCAATCGCCTTTTTGACCCTTATGTAATTGCTGATGTTGAAGGCGTCTCTGTTGGCATTATAGGTTTAGCATCTAACTTTATTCATTCAGATGTCTATATTCAAGATCCTATTGAAGCATTAAACGAACTAGCAGGTGAAGTGAACAGTCAATCTGACGTATTGGTGCTAATGTTTGATTCTGAAGAAGCTGATATTATAAAAATGCAAACCTCTGGATTTCCTATTGATTTGGTAATTCGTAGCAAATCTAAAACCCGATCCCAAGATGGTGGTAAACGCGACATTCCATCATATTCTTGTGGGGATAGAGGTAAATATCTATATCAGTTTGACCTTACTGTTGCAGACCCAAATAAGCAATTTATAGATTTGGCGGTATATGAAAATCAGATGTCTCAAGCAGAAAAAAAACTAAATAAAATGAGAAAAGGAAATCTGATTACAGATTTACATAATGTCTATAAAGATGATCCCCCAAGCTTGAAGAAAATCGAAACGTATGAATCTCAAATCCAATCTGCGAAAGATGCCCTGAAAAATACTGTGAACTCAATAAAAATGAGTAAACATGAATTGGGAAAAACAGTAACAGACCGTCCGGATATTTTACAAATAGTCGATAATGGTAAGGCCAAAATCAATAACTCATATGGACCTCAACCTCCATCTGGTACACCACCGGGGAAAAATCAAAAAAAAATTGGACATGATCATGATGGTGATGGAATTCCAGATCACTAATTTGTTTGGAATTTGACAGTAATATCTGGTAAGATATCCACCCCTGAAATTCAGGGTATATTTGCGAAAGTAGCTCAGCTGGTAGAGCATAACGTTGCCAACGTTAGGGTCGTCGGTTCAAATCCGATCTTTCGCTCAGTAAAGCCTCTGATTCTTCAGCATTGAGTTTGTCGAAATGTCGGAGAAAAGGGGGCTTTTTTTCAGGCGTCGTACCCAAGCGGTAAGGGAGCGGTCTGCAAAACCGTCATGCACCAGTTCGAATCTGGTCGACGCCTCTTCTAGGGGGTTAATTTGATCCCCTTTTTAATTGCCCAATAATTTCCACTTATTGGGCATGTTTTTGCCGAGATGGTGAAATTGGTAGACACAAGGGACTTAAAATCCCTCGGACATATATGTCCATCCCGGTTCGAGCCCGGGTCTCGGTACAGAAAAACCCTCATCAATAGTCGTGGATAAAGTGAAACCAAACGGCGGAAAATTAATTGAACATACCCAGAAAATTGGACAGCACGGATTCAGATTCATTATTTTGGATATTATTTAAGGAAAACATATGAACATACCCCATGATATAAGCCAATACAATCACCATTTTAGGGATTACACTGAGCTTCGGGTTCAGGAAAATCGTGTTACCCGAATATCACTCACCAATGGGGATGTAACTGGAAATGTCTCCAGTGCCCAGAGCGGTGTGTCCGCGCGGGTATTTAAAGATGGAAACTGGGGGTTTTCATCAGCACCTGAATTTAATGATGATAGTGTTGGCCGTGTTGTAAAATCATC
>Ga0208278_1001283_pt1 | contig 12031 bp, 9 predicted proteins | sample ETN01SmetaG_FD_185794 | JGI IMG/M metagenome (GOLD analysis project Ga0208278, IMG submission 185794) | Marine microbial and viral communities from oxygen minimum zone, Eastern Pacific Ocean - ETNP2014F12-01SV259 (SPAdes) (version 2) | ecosystem: Environmental > Aquatic > Marine > Oceanic ...
GCCTTCTTTTTAGGTCCGCTGTATCCAGCTGTGTGAACCCATATGCTCTCAAGCCCTATCATGCGCTCGAAAAAATTCTGGCTTTTTTCCACGTTGTGTATTTTGTCGTAATTTACGGATCTATCTCTGTATCTGAGGATACCGCCTTGAAAATTAACTCTTTTACTAGTCAAGGTATAAACATATGTTTTTTGCAGAAAAGATATATATATGAGTGCAGCAATAAAAATTACTATCACTGCCAAACCGGCCAGTAAAATACCTACCACCCCTGCCGGGTGGATATAGACAGTATCAGAGGGAGCGATATCAGCACCTGGAGATAGGATTGTCCCAAAAAAGGTAATTGCCCAGAACACTAGAAATCCGCCGATAAAAGCAGCGGGTATACATTTAGTGAACAACCATATTTTTAATACAGCGCGTTCTGGACGCATCTCCATTGTAAGAGTTTCACCATTTTGCAGTCGCATGGTCGCGCCCTCCATCCCAACATTATTATGGGCGTTATTGCATCCGTAGAGTATGCAAATAAAAAGGGATTTATATTGTCATTATAAACCCCCTTAAGAGGAAAGTCTGATCTCCCGTTCTTAATATTGCCAAAGGCTTTTTTCCTCCAGAATCAAGGGCTGGAGCCCGGAAAAATATGTCATAAAAAAATGCCTGGGATCGAAGTGCCGGGGCAGAGTCAAGAGATGTGATACGCATTTCCGGCAATCGGAACTGCCGAAGCCGGGAATGGGCGCAACTACGTTACCTTGCGTAAGTAGCCCGGATATTATTTTACATTCGTCTCCACCCGGAAACAGGGCAATGCAAGTGATGCGCCCCTTGCGGGTCAGGTAGTCCACATGCCAGTGCGGAAACTTCGAGGGCCTGAGATGTCTCCGGACACGGCCACGCATTCCACCCGCGCCCCTGGCGTTTCCTGCATAAAGATAACGGCCTGGAACCAGGTTCCCCGAAGCCAGCCGCGGCACCGGAATTATAATTTCCGTCTCGGATTCAATCACCAAGGCGTAGGCCCCCCGTTTGTCGGGAATCCCGGTTTCGGTGAGGTCAATTGGCGTGGGGTGTTCGGCCATCCAGTAGAACCCCAGGATGTGAAGGTAAACTAAATCTTTCTGGGAGTGCGGTTTCAGAATTAGGACAACATGAAGACCCCGTGGGAAAACCTGCTGGGTTTTTTGCGTTCCGGCCACGTCCGCTTTGGGTCATTAACTTTAAATTTTTCTCCCATTGAAATTCTTGGTGGGCGCTGAGGGACTCGAACCCTCGACCGTTCGATTAAAAGTCGAATGCTCTACCACCTGAGCTAAGCGCCCTTGGGAGGGGAAGCGCGCCAGTTTCGTCGGCGCCCTTGCGTCAAGAATCCCTTACTTAGGCTCCACCTACCCGCCGGTCAAGCCCGTATGCTTTTATTCGGAAACGTCGGCGGCCACCTTCATGGAAACGATTACGTCGGGATTCCTGAAGACCCTGCCGCCCCTACTTTCCGAACCTTTTTTGATACGGTCCACCAGATGCATGCCAGAGGTTACCTGGCCCCATATGGAATACTGGCCGTCGAGGCTCGGCTGATCGCGGTAGACAATGAAGAACTGGCTGTCAGCGCTATGTATATCATCCCCGCGCCGGGCCATGGATACGGTGCCGCGCTCGTGCTTGAGGTCGGAGAATTCGGCATCAATATTTTGACCGGAACCGCCCGTTCCATCCCCCTTGGGATCGCCAGTCTGCGCCATAAAGCCGCTGATTACGCGATGAAACGTGATCCCGTCATAAAATCCTTCACGCACCAGTTTTTTGATATGGGCCACGTGGCCGGGGGCCACATCGGGAAACATTTTGATTACCACCCGTCCACTTTTAAGCTCAAGATAAAGCGTATTTTCAGGGTCATTCATCTTCACCGGCTCCGCCATTGACTGAGAAGCGGCAACCATACAAGCCGCAAAAAGACACATAATAATATTCTTTAATTTTAAAATTTTATGGCAATTTTTATTATGCAAAAGATTAACCTTTTCTAATCTGTTTTGTGATCCGTTTCGCCACCCTGGGGGGAACGAAGTCCGAGATGTCGCCGCCCAACTCGGCAATCTCCTTGACCAGCCGTGACGAGGTAAACTGGTGTCGGTCCGAGGCCATCAGGAAGACGGTTTCGATGGCGGGATCGAGTCTGGCATTGGTGCCGGCCATCTGAAACTCGTATTCGAAATCAGACACGGCCCGCAACCCCCTTATAATAACATTGGCGCCAACCGAAGATGCAAAACTCACCAACAATTCCTCGAAGGGCCGGACGACAATTGACTTGCCGTTGCCCTTGAGGGGGCCAATTTCGGTTTCCATCATGTCAATCCGCTCGTCCACATCAAACAAGGGCGATTTTCCCTTGCTGACGGCGATGGCGATGATCAACCGGTCGACGATGGGCAGGGCGCGCTTGATGATATCGAGATGGCCGTTGGTCACGGGGTCAAAGGCACCCGGATAGACGCCGGTATGGGTTCTATGTTTCGTCGTCACCATCACCCGTTTCTTCCCCTTCTTGCGCCGGGTCTTCTTCTGGAGGTTGGGCTTCGCTCTCACCTGCCCTATTACCATTATCGCCACTTTCTTCCGTCATTTCAGCCAACCAGGCCACGGAGACGACTTTTTCGTCTTTTGCCACCTTGAACAGGGTGACGCCCTGGGTCTTGCGGCCAGCGATGCGGATATCGTGGACAGGGCAGCGTATCAGCTTACCGCCGTCGGTAACGAGCATGATGTGGTCGTTTGCACTTACAGGGAAGGAAGCGACGACGGAAGCTCCGTTCTTTTTCGTCAGGTCCATATTGGCCACGCCTTGTCCGCCCCGCTTCGTGACCCGGTATCCGAACGCGGAGCTGCGCTTGCCGAAGCCCTTGTCGCTGACGGTGAGGATGAATTCCTCCGCGTCGGCCAATTCCGCGATCCGGGCCTCGGAAAGAACCGGCAGGTCGTCGTGTGTAACCTGGCGGCTGTCGGCATCGTCACCTTTGGATTTTCTGCGGTCCTCTCCAGCTCCCGTTTCATCATCGCCGTTTTCACCACCGTTTTCAGCGCGGCGCTGGGCATTGGCGTAGCGCAGATAGGCGTTCCGTTCCTCGATCTCGAAATCGGCGTGATGAAGGATGGTCATGTTGATCACCTCATCCCCCTTGCCGAGTTTGATGCCGCGCACCCCGGCCGAACTGCGGCCCGAAAAGACACGGCAGTCGGTGACGGGGAAACGGATGCTCTTGCCAAGCCGGGTGGACAGCAGAGCGTTTTCAATTTCGTTGCATGTATGCACCCCGATCAGGCGGTCATCCTCTTTGAGCTTCATGGCGATCTTGCCGTTGGCCATGACATTGGTGAAATCGGAAAGGCGATTACGGCGGATATTGCCGCTGGCGGTGGCGAACATGATGAACATGTCTCCCCAGCTTTCCTCGTCTTCGGGCAGCGGCATCAGGGTGGAGATGGTTTCACCCTCTGACAAGGGGAGAAGGTTGACCATGGCCTTGCCCCGCGCCTGGGGGCTTCCCAGGGGAAGTTTGTAGACCTTCATCTTGTAAACCATGCCGCGCGACGAAAAGAACAGGACCGGCGTATGGGTATTGACTACGAAAACCTGGGAGACGAAATCCTCCTCCCGGGTGCTCATCCCGGCCCGCCCCTTTCCGCCGCGGCGCTGCGCGCGGTAAGCCGACAGCGGCACCCGCTTCACATAGCCGCTGTGACTGACGGTGACCACCATGTCCTCGGGCTGGATCAGGTCCTCGTCATCCTGTTCGTATTCGGCTTCCTCGATGGCGGTGCGGCGGTCATCGCCAAAGGTGGTGCGGATTTCCACCAGTTCGTCACGGAGAATCTTCAGCAACAGTTCTCGGGAACCAAGAACATCGAGATAATTGGCGATCTGGTTCACAACTTCTTTCAGTTCCTCGGCTATTTTATCCCGCTCCAACCCAGTCAGGCGGTGCAAACGCAGGTCGAGAATGGCCTTGGTTTGGGCTTCGGAGAGCCTGTAATTACCTTCCTCGTCCACGGCGCGGCCGGGTTCGTCAATAAGCGCGATCAGGGAGCCAATTTCCTGGGCCGGCCAGCCACGTTCCAGCATCTTTTCCTTGGCCACAGCCGGATCCTTGGCGGCGCGGATGAGTTTGATCATGGCATCGAGGTTGGCCACCGCTAGCGCCAGCCCCACCAGGGTGTGGGCTCGTTTGCGGGCCTTATCGAGTTCAAAGATGGTGCGCCGGGTGATGACCTCCTCGCGAAACTCGATGAAGGCCTCCAAGGCGTCCTTGAGGTTCAGCATCATCGGCCGGCCGCCGGTCAAGGCCAGCATGTTGACCCCGAAACTGGACTGCAGCGTGGTATGGCGGAAAAGCTGGTGCAGCACCACTTCGGCAATAGCGTCACGTTTTATCTCAACCACCACCCTTACGCCGTGACGGTCGGATTCGTCACGCAGATCGGCTATCCCCTCCACAAGCTTGTCGCGCGCCACCTCGGCGATGCGCTCCACCAACCGTGACTTGTTGACCTGGTAGGGGATTTCGGTGACGACGATGGCCTCGCGGTCCTTGCGGATTTCCTCGATCGCGGTTTTTGCGCGGAGGATGACCGAACCGCGTCCGGTATGGAATGCGGAGTGGATTCCGGCCCGGCCCAAGATAATCCCGCCGGTGGGAAAATCCGGCCCTTTGACGTGAGCCATTAGGTCTTCGATGGAGATTTCCGGATTGTCAATGCAGGCGCAACAGGCGTCAATTACCTCGCCCAGATTATGTGGTGGAATATTGGTGGCCATGCCTACGGCTATTCCACCCGCGCCATTAACCAGAAGGTTGGGGAGCTGGGCGGGAAGAACCGAGGGCTCCTCCACCGAGTTATCGTAGTTGGGCTGGAAATCCACCGTGTCCTTGTCGATGTCTTCCAACAGCGAATGGGCGGACAGAGCGAGACGGGTTTCGGTATAACGCATGGCTGCCGCACGGTCGCCATCCATGGATCCGAAATTGCCCTGCCCTTCCAGCAACGGCAGGCGCATGGAAAAAACCTGGGCCATGCGCACCATGGCGTCGTAGATGGCTTGGTCGCCGTGGGGATGGTACTTACCCATGACGTCGCCGACCACGCGGGCCGACTTGCGGAACGGCTTGTTATGGTCGTATCCACCCTCTTTCATGGCGTAAAGAATGCGGCGGTGGACCGGTTTCAGACCGTCTCTTGCATCGGGCAGCGCCCGTGAAACGATCACGCTCATGGCGTAATCGAGATAAGACCGGCGCATCTCTTCCTCGATGGTGACCGGAATGCTGTCTGACGGCTCTGAAGTCTGCGTGAGATTCACTAAATTTTACAAGTAAAATCAATATGATAGTAAAAAAAGCCGACGATGGCGCCGGCCCCTTTTACGAGGCTCTCAAATCTAGCAGATTTTGCCATCCGGAACAACGGAATCAGGGCGTGAATCGGGGACTTTTTTGAGCGTTTTTCTGCCCTGATTCAGGCTCTTTGGAAGCTCTTAATAAAAACCCGAAACAGAACTCCGCAGCGCTCCCTAAAAGGGAATGTCGTCGTTAAGATCGGGAGAAGGACCGGTGCCACCGGACTGGTCTCCGCCTCCCGTATCGCCGTCCGTATCGCCTCCTGTATCGCCGTTCATATCACCACCGGAGACGCCGCCGGAATCGCCTTTGGAATCGAGCATGGTCAGGACCCCGCGGAAGCGTTGCAGGACAACTTCGGTGGAATATTTCTCGACACCGCTTTGATCGGTCCATTTTCTGGTCTGGATCTGGCCTTCGAGGTAGATCTTGCTTCCCTTATGGACGTATTGCTCCACCACATCGATGAGCTTTTCATCGAAGATCACCACCCTGTGCCATTCGGTTTTCTCGCGCCGTTCGTTGGCCCGTTTATCGAACCACCTTTCCGAAGTGGCCACGGAAAGATTGGCGACCCGGTTGCCGTTCTGCATGGTGCGGATTTCTGGGTCACGGCCCAGATTACCCACCAGGATGACTTTGTTAACGCTGCCTGACATCAATAGCTGACCTTATTCTTGGCCGCCGCGGCGGCCGGGTGGAGAAGACGTTTCGCACTCTACACGCAAAGGAAAGCTTTTCGCCACCGCCTTTGCGTGGATGGAGAATTTTATCCCCGGAATACCCGTCAAGGCTCGCCATTGCCCCCCTGCAATGCTTATAGTGGGGGTTTCCCTTTTTCTGGAAAGACAGGCGAAAATTTCCTTATGGCATCGAAAAAAAGCTCAAAAAAGTCCCCTTCCAAGGCCCTCGGGAACAAGAAAGTCCGCACGGTAAAGAAAGCCAAGGCCCCAAACGATGATCACGTTATCAGCGTCAGCGGCGCCCGTGAACACAATCTCAAAAATATCCATGTGGATATCCCCCGCGACAGGCTGGTGGTGATTACAGGGCTGTCGGGGTCTGGCAAATCGTCGCTGGCCTTCGACACCATCTACGCCGAGGGCCAGCGCCGCTATGTGGAAAGCCTGTCGGCCTACGCCCGCCAGTTCCTCGAGCTGATGCAGAAACCCGACGTGGATTCAATCGAAGGGCTGTCTCCGGCCATCTCCATCGAACAGAAAACCACCTCCCGCAATCCCCGTTCCACTGTGGGCACGGTGACGGAAATTTACGATTACCTGCGTCTGCTGTATGCCCGCATAGGGGTGCCCTATTCCCCGGCTACCGGGCTTCCCATCGAATCCCAGACCATTTCCCAGATGGTGGATGGAATCATGACACTGTCCGAAGGCACGCGCATTTACCTGCTGGCGCCGGTGGTGCGGGGGCGCAAGGGGGAATACCGGCGGGAACTCAAAGACCTGCAAAAACGCGGTTTCCAGCGCGTCAAGGTGGATGGCGAGATGTACGAAATCGATGAGGTGCCGGCGCTCAACAAGAAGATCAAGCATGACATCGAGGCGGTGGTGGACCGTCTCGTGCTGCGCGGCGACCTGGAAACCCGGCTCGCCGACAGTCTCGAAACCGCGTTGGGGCTCTCTGACGGGCTGGTGTTCTGTGAAAACGCCGACAGCGGGAAGCGTCAGACTTTTTCCGCCCGTTTCGCCTGTCCTCAATCGGGGTTCACCATAGACGAGATCGAACCGCGGCTGTTTTCCTTCAATAATCCTTACGGGGCCTGCCCCGAATGCGACGGGCTGGGGGTGCGGCGTATGTTCGATCCCGAACGTATCGTCCACGACGAACGACTGTCTCTGCGCGAAGGAGCCGTGCAGCCTTGGGCCAACGCTCCTACCCGTCATTATGCCCAGACCCTGGACGGGCTCGCCCGTCATTACGGTTTCAGCACTGACGTCCCGTGGCGGGACCTGCCGGAGTCCGTCCATCGGATTATCCTCTACGGGTCTGGCGATGAGGCCGTGACCATGGATTACGAGGACGGGTTCAAGAGCTATTCCGTCACCAACCCCTTCGACGGGGTGATTCCCAACCTTGAGAAACGCCTGCGCAAGGGTGACACGTGGCTCAAGGAGGAACTCTCGCGCTTCATGAGCGACTATCCCTGCCAAAGCTGTAGCGGCAAGCGTCTCAAGCCGGAAGCCCTGGCCGTGAAGATCGAGGGGTTGGACATCACCGAAGTGACCCATATGTCCATTTCCGAGGCGCTGGCGTGGTTCTCGGGGCTGGGGGCTAAACTCACCTCCAAGCGCCGCGAGATTGCACGGCGCATTCTTCGTGAGATCAATGAAAGACTGGGGTTTCTGAATAATGTGGGGCTGGAATACCTGACCCTGTCACGGGCTTCGCGCACCCTTTCGGGGGGCGAATCCCAGCGCATCCGGTTGGCCTCGCAGATCGGGTCGGGGCTCACCGGCGTGCTTTACGTGCTTGACGAGCCCTCCATCGGACTCCATCAACGCGACAACCGGCGTCTTCTCGACACCCTGATCCGGCTGCGCGACCTCGGAAATTCGGTGCTGGTGGTAGAACATGACGAGGAAGCCATCCTGTCGGCCGATACCCTGATCGACATGGGTCTGGGGGCGGGTATCCATGGCGGCGAAGTAGTGGCCACGGGCACCCCGCGGGAAGTTATGGCCTGCAAGGAAAGCCTCACCGCCCAGTACCTGACCGGGGAGCGCTTTATACCGGTTCCCGGGTCACGGCGCCCTGGAAAGCTGGGGCAGGCCATCAAAGTCCACGGGGCGCGGGCTAACAACCTCCAGAACCTCGACGTAACCATCCCCCTGGGCTGTTTCGTCTGCGTCACCGGGGTCTCGGGCGGCGGTAAGTCGTCGCTGATTATCGAAACCCTGTACAAGGCCCTGGCACGGCGTATTTTCGGGGCACGGGAACATGCCGGGGACCATGACCGTATCGATGGCATCGCCTTCATCGACAAGATCGTGGATATCGACCAGTCGCCCATCGGCCGCACGCCACGCTCTAACCCGGCCACCTATACCGGGGCCTTCACCCCCATCCGCGAATGGTTCGCCGGGCTGCCCGAGGCCAAGGCCCGGGGCTACAAGCCGGGGCGGTTTTCCTTCAACGTCAAGGGCGGCCGCTGCGAGGCCTGCCAGGGCGATGGCATGATCAAGATCGAGATGCATTTCCTGCCCGACGTCTATGTGCAATGCGACGAATGCAAGGGCCGCCGCTATAACCGTGAGACTCTTGAAATAAAGTTTAAAGACAAGTCAATAGCAGATATTCTTGATATGACAGTTGAAGAAAGTGCTGTCTTTTTCAAGGCGGTTCCCATCATCCGCAATAAGCTCGATACCCTGCACAAGGTGGGTCTCGACTACATCCATGTAGGACAGGCCGCCACTACCTTGTCCGGCGGCGAGGCGCAGCGCGTGAAACTGGCCAAGGAACTCTCCAAGCGGGGCACGGGACGCACCATGTACATCCTCGATGAGCCCACCACCGGCCTCCATTACGAAGATGTGCGCAAATTGCTGGATGTGCTCCAAGCATTGGTGGACCAGGGCAATTCGGTGGTGGTGATCGAGCATAATCTGGAAGTCATCAAGACCGCCGACTGGATTATCGACCTCGGGCCCGAGGGCGGCGACAAGGGCGGGCGTGTCGTCGCCGAGGGCACGCCCGAGGACGTGGCGCAGGTGGCGGCGAGTTATACCGGACAGTATCTGGCGCCCATTGTGGGGGCCAAGCCCCGTCGCAAGAAACGGGCATGATGGAAGCAAGTCCCGTTCACGTGATCGGCGGCGGGCTGGCGGGCTCGGAGGCCGTGGGGCAGATCTCCCACGGCCCTTGTTATTCCTCGCTTTTGCCGGCTTGCAGCCTGGCCCTAGCCGCCTTGATAAGGGGATGATCCTCGGCGCAAGCGCCCTCCTCCGACCCGCCTTTCGTTCCCAGCCCGATTTCGCCCGCCATCACGCGTGAGGCAAAGGTGGTTGCCAACTCCGGATCATTGGCGGGATTGAGCCTCGCGGCTAACTCTCTGGCCGCCGCCACGGCCGTCCCGGGCCAGAGCCAGGAAAGACGAAGCTCCTCTCCGGGGTGGGGATTTTGCCAGACGTGCTGGAGGCTTCGGGCACCTCTTCCCGTTTCCACCACCTCAAGAACCCCCTCAACATACTCACGATGGCCGTTGTCTAGGCGGAACAGGGCATTTTCTGGGCAGGGGCCTTCAAATATCATGTGTATGTCGCGCTGATCCGTGGGGTCCCTGACCTGGAAAGTGAATACCGCCTCCTGGTTCCGCAAATCGCACAGGATCTCCATTTCCTCGTTCAGGGTGAAGACCCCGCCCGCATCCACGGGGTGCGGCAATGTAAAATCGAGCATGAGGGACCGCGATTCCGAGATCTCTGGCACCGGCTCGATTGCTCCGGTGTTTTCCATACGGCATCTATAGCCCCAATTTTTAAGCAGGGCAGTGGGATCAATACGGGTGGGTTCGGTGATGAATTTCTGAAGACGCAGGCTCGTCAGACCGTCGCGCCGGGACTGATAGGTGGTTGCGGTCTCGATATATCCGCAAACGGCCCCCTCTTCACCTCTCGCGCCAAAGGTAATGGTGGTCTTGTCACGGAGAATCCGCACATGATGACGCCCCCTCATATACCGTCCGACTAGAGTAAAAAAGGCCATGCAGATGATATTTTTTAATCTTAAAAGATAATTTTTCAGGACTAACCCTCCAAAATAAGAGATGAAGCCTCAATTATGGCCATGAGGAATACCCTTCATTTATCTGCAAAGAGTTGAAAGCAGCGGGCCATGACCAAACATATAGTCCACTCTCAAAGCAAAGGCCTTCGGAAAAGACGGATTGATACCAGAAATAGAATGTATAATCGTTGAATCCACTAGATTTAGTATTTAAAATCGTTCTGATTTATTAAATCCCTTTCCCGAAAGAGGCACCTCAAACGCCATTCAACGAAGGAAACAGTTATGAAGCAACCGCTTGAATCCCTGAATATGACGGTCGTTCTCGGCCTCGTGCTCACTCTCATCATGACCTGTGTGGTGGCCTCCACCGGCTATTCGTCGGCCATGGACCTCTATCAGTCGCCTGTCATCATCCGCTGGCTGCACGTGGTCAGCGGCGTCATGTGGGTCGGCCTGCTGTGGTATTTCAATTTCGTACAGATCCCCAACATGCCGAATATTCCCGATGATCAGAAACCCGCCATTGGCAAGATTATCGCCCCTGCGGCCCTTTTCTGGTTCCGCTGGGCTGCCATGGGCACCATCATCTTCGGCCTCTATCTTGCTCAGCTTAACGGCTATCTGGCCGAGGCCCTGACGCTGAGCGGTGGACCCAACACGGTAGCTATCGGCATCGGCATGTGGCTGGGGCTGATTATGTGGTTCAACGTATGGTTCGTGATCTGGCCAAACCAGAAAAAGGCGCTGGGTATCGTCGAAACCGATGCCGACGCGAAAGCGGCGGCGGTCCGCACCGCCATGTTGTTCTCGCGGACCAATACCCTGCTTTCCTTCCCCATGCTACTGGCCATGGTATCGGCCCAAAATATCTAGAACTCATAATATCTAGTCTGAATTTCCAGATATTAGTCCAACTGTCAAAAGCGGAAGCTTTTTCCCGGAGCCCTCTGAAATTCAGGGGGCTCCGGTTTCTTTCCCGCCCCTATTTCTCAGGTAAGGGCTAGAATGGTTTATTGCCACCGGAGATGGCGGAAGAAAATGGGAGCAGCGTGGTGCTGGCTAAAATCTACGCTGGCTGAGACCCTGGATTTGCTACCAGGATACGGTTTTTACCGCCGTTACGGGAGGGTTTCCTCGCCGGTCGGAGCCGGGGCCGTAGGGCCTTCGCTGAAATCGCGGCGCAGCTTCAATTTGATCAACAGCGGTGCGGCCACGAATATGGAAGAATAGGTGCCCACGAAAACGCCCCAGATCATGGCGAAAACAAAGTCGTGGATCACCTCGCCGCCGAAGAAATAGAGGGCGAGAAGCGCCAACAGGGTGGTGACGCTGGTCATGGTGGTGCGGGCCAGAGTCTGGTTGATACTCCGGTTGAGAAGATCGGGAAGCGCCATCTTCCTGAATTTGCGCAGGTTCTCGCGGACCCGGTCATAGACCACCACGGTATCGTTGATGGAGTAGCCAGCGATAGTGAGGATAGCGGCAATGGTGGACAGATTGAACTCAAGCTGAAGGATGGCGAACAGGCCGATAGTAGTAATCACGTCATGCATCAGCGCCACCACCGCGCCAATACCAAACTGCCACTCGAAACGGAACCAGATGTAAATCATGATTGCCAACAGCGACAGGCACACGGCCCAGGTCCCGGCCTCGATCAGTTCCGCGCCCACCTTGGGGCCAACGAACTCCGTGCGCCGATAGTCTGGCCCCTCTCCCAGGGCTTCCTTGACGGCGGTAATCGCCGCCAATTGCGCCTTTTCGTCACCTTCCTGGCGCTGGACACGGATAAGGATGTTTTCGGGTTCGCCAAATTCCTGGATTTCCACCTCGCCAAGATCCAGCCCGTCAAGCTGCGTGCGCAGGGAAGGAATATC
>Ga0208278_1001285_pt1 | contig 12012 bp, 24 predicted proteins | sample ETN01SmetaG_FD_185794 | JGI IMG/M metagenome (GOLD analysis project Ga0208278, IMG submission 185794) | Marine microbial and viral communities from oxygen minimum zone, Eastern Pacific Ocean - ETNP2014F12-01SV259 (SPAdes) (version 2) | ecosystem: Environmental > Aquatic > Marine > Oceanic ...
ACCTTTTAGACTATGGCGAAGTTACAAATGCTATCGGTGGTACAGGGGGAGGCACACAGGATATCGACTTGACTTTAGGTAATAGTGTCACGGCTACAGTGGATACATCGGCCAACACATTCACCTTCAGTAATCCAACAGCTTCAGACGAGCTATGCGGGTTTGTTTTAGGTTTGACCAATGGCGGCAGCCAAACTGTGAATTGGCCAGCTGCCGTTGATTGGGCCGGAGGTAGTGCGCCTACGCTAACGACCTCAGGCGTAGATTGGCTGGTTTTCTGGACCGCTGATGGTGGCACAATTTGGAATGGCAGCTTAGTTGGTGCTGCATTTGCCTAGGTTTTAATGGAGTAAAAAATGATAAAAATATATGCACTCATAGTTGTTCTTGGACTTGTCGGCGGTGTTGTTTATGGTGGATGGTACTACTATAAGGACACACAGGCACGTATTCAGATATTAACTGAAAAGAGCGCAAAATTGGAAACTGCTACAAAGCTGCAAAAAAACACTATTGACACTCTCCAAGCAGATGCAAAGAAATACGCAGAACTAAATAGTGAACTACAAACAAAATTAGTTTCGGCTACAGAATATAAAAACAAATTGCTTACTAAGTTGCGTAAGATAAACCTTACTAAAGTAAGTGCAGAAGAACCAGCTGTTTGGGAAAGGAAAATAAATAATGCATCTAAGAAAGTACTTGAAAGTTTCGAGTCTATTACTGCTGTCCCTCCTGTTAAGTAGTTGTTCTTCTTGGCCCAAACTCACTCAAGTTGAAGTACAGACTGTAGAGGTAGAAAGAAACATACCTATACAGAATCGCCCACAACAAATTAGAATTAATTCTGAAATGAGGTGGTGGGTTGTTACAGAAGAAAATTTTAAGGAATTTAAAGAGGCGTTCCAAAAAGAAAATGGTGATCCTTTAGTTGCATATGTTCTTAGTGTAAGAGATTATGAAACACTTGCATTAAATATTGCTGAAATTAAAAGATATATAGAACAGCAAAAACAAATAATCATATATTATGAGAAAGCGGTTAAACCAAGGGAAAAGAAAGATGGGAAAGTTCAATAATAAAATCTCAGCAGAATTTCACCCACCTCGTAAGTGGATTTTAGAAAGAGCGCTGTCTTATAAAAATGAAGATATTGATGTAGAAGCACTTAAACTTATTGGTGTAAAATGTCCAGCACACAGAATAAGTGTTAAGAAGGGATTTGTTACTGACTTAGCATCTACTCCCAAAATAATGTGGAACATTATTGCCCCTTGGGATATTGCTCGTGCAGCCATTATTCACGACTTTTTATATAAACGTATTCGTCAATATCGTGCAGGTCGGAATAGTGGATTAGGAACAGAGAATAAGGAAATAGTAAGGACAGCAAAGAAGGCTGCTGATGATGTTTTCCTTATGGGAATGAAAGATGCCGACCCGTCTGTTTCGACTTGGAAAATTTATTCAGCATATTATGCTGTGCGTATGTTTGGTAGATGGTCAATTATACCGAATGAAGAAAATGTATGAAAACATGTTGTCAAAACTGCGGCCATGAATCTCATTGTGGTATACCCCTATATAAAGACTATAGAAGAGAACCTTATAATCATGGAGTTGAAGGACAAATAAAAGTTTGTGAACATTGTAGATGTGAAGATTGTGTGAAAAATGTGGTACTTTCTAATTAGTGCCATTGCATCAGGAATTATTGGTAATGCTGCCAACAATTGGTTTGCAGATACTAAACTAGGAATATGGTTCTACAAGAGAATTGATGATGTTGCATCATGGGCTTCTAGGAAGTTGGGATTGAAGGTTTTACAAGATGAAAAAAACTGGAAAGTAAAATACCCAAATGTTAGTAAGAAAATTGATGAACTAGAAGCTAGATTAAAAACATTAGAACAAGGAGAAAACCATGATAAGTAATTGGATTTCAGATCGAACTAAAGAAGGATCAAGTCATCAAGGAGCAATAGTTGCTGTAGCTGCAGTAGCCGTGTTATTCTTTGGTGTTCCCCTCACAAAAGTGATACTTTGGGGTGCCCTAGCTTGGGGCGTTTGGTCTATGCTTAAGAAAAGCTAGAAATGCCTGAGTTGGAAATGTGTCCAACCATTTCAACATGCGAATTGGAAACAGAGGTTGCAATTCTCAAAAAAGAAGTAGCTTCCCAAACAAAACTACATGAACGTTTGGATGTTGCAATTGAGAAATTGACCGATGTTTCCAATTCTGTGCATCGTATGCTCGCAGTACACGAAGAGAAAATTACAAGACAGGAAGAAGCGATTTTTCAGGCGGAAGAACAAATAGAGATTAGACGTAGTGAACTTATGATAAAAATTGATGATCTTCATGGACGTATCACTGATAATACAAAAGATATAATGGCAGCCGCACAATCACAACATTTAGCACAAAATGCAGAAATTCAAAAATTACACGTTGAGATAAACCAAAGAGTTGGTGTTTTAGAAAAATGGAGACATGTGCTTGTAGGTGGTTCTATTGTAGTAGGATTTTTATTGCATAAATTTCTGGTTTTCTCTTGACATTTTAAGTTAAACACGTTATAATGTAATTATTATGAACTCATATATTGATGTTAAGTATGTAAACTTAATATCTCCCTATCTTCAGCAATTCAAGAAGAAGGGAGATTTTCTATGGAATTTTCGCTGTCCTTACTGTGGAGACTCACAAAAGTCTCGCACAAAGGCAAGAGGATTCGTGTATCGCAAGAAAAACGACCTATTTTACAAGTGTCATAATTGTGGAATGGGTACAACTCTTGGCAACCTTATTAAGAAAATTGACTTAAAAACTTATGATGACTATATAGTAGAACGATATAAAAGTGGTAGTCAAAATAACACGCCAACGCCGGAGTTCAAGTTCGATGTTCCTATCTTTCGCAAAGGGGGGGTTCTCAAAGGCCTTAAATCAATCGCAGATTTACCAGAATCCCATCCTGCCAGAAAGATTATATCAGACAGACTTATTCCAGAAGAGTGTTTTAAAGACCTCTACCTCTGTGAATCATTTTACAAATTCACGAATAATTTAGTTCCTAACAAATTTCCTTCCTTGGATGGGGATCATCCAAGGTTGTTGATACCGTTTAGAGATGAAGAAGGAGAAATGTTTGCATATCAAGGTAGGGCCTTTGGTAAAGAACAACCAAAATACATCACCATCAAATTAAAAGATGAGGATAAGATTTTTGGGTTAGATAGAGCTACAAAAGACAAACATATATATGTTGTTGAAGGACCACTTGATAGTTTGTTTATAGATAACTGTATAGCGTTTGCTGGGTCAGACTTTACCCGTCCATTGTCCGTGGAGGGCAGACTTATGCTAAATGGTGAAGTGACGATGATATGGGATAATGAACCAAGAAATAAAGAAATCTGTAAACAGATGGAGAATTCTTTGAATGGGGGTAGAGGACTTGTTATCTGGCCCGATTCAATAAAACACAAAGATATTAACGATATGATTGTAGCAGGATATTCACAATCACAAGTCCAACAAATAATAAAAGATAACACCTTTATTGGAGTAGCCGCTCGGTTGAGGTTTGCAGAATGGAGAAAAATCAATGTCTAATAACCACCTACCCACATCATACCAAGAATTTATACACTTATCGAGATACTCAAGGTGGTTGCCAAATGAAGAACGAAGAGAAACATGGAACGAAACAGTTACAAGGTATTTTGATTTTTTCACAGAACATCTAAAAGATACGCACAATTTTAAGTTTACAAATACATTACGAAAAGAATTAGAGACTGCAATTTTGGACCTAAAAGTGATGCCATCTATGCGTTGCCTTATGACTGCTGGTGAAGCATTAAAACGTGAAAATATTGCAGGGTATAACTGCTCATATGTCGCTGTAAATCGTGTTCATGCGTTTGATGAGATTTTGTATGTTCTTATGAACGGCACAGGTGTGGGGTTTAGTGTAGAAGCTCAACATGTTACACAATTGCCCCATATTGCAGATGAATTTCATCATACTGACACTACTATTGTGATTGCAGACTCTAAACTGGGGTGGGCAAAAGGACTTAAAGAGCTTGTTGGTATGTTGTATATTGGTCAGATTCCTTGTTGGGATTTGTCCAAAGTACGTCCTGCGGGAGCCCCCCTCAAAACATTTGGTGGCAGAGCATCTGGCCCAGAACCACTAGAGTCTTTATTTAACTTTGCGGTTAATATTTTCCAAAATGCAGCAGGTCGTAAATTATCCTCTATTGAGTGCCATGACCTTGTTTGTAAGATTGCAGAGGTAGTTGTAGTAGGGGGTGTAAGGAGAAGTGCGCTTATAAGTCTCTCTGACCTCTCTGATGATAGGATGCGTAACGCTAAGACAGGTCAGTGGTGGAATACAGAACCACAGCGATCCCTTGCAAACAATAGTGCATGTTATACAGAAAAACCAGACATTGGTACGTTTATGGATGAATGGAAAGCCCTCTTTGATTCTAAATCTGGTGAGCGTGGCGTATTTAATCGTGAAAGTGCAGTTAAACAGGCTGGAGTAAATGGTCGTAGAGATATAGAACATGAGTTTGGTACAAATCCTTGTTCTGAGATTATCCTGAGAAGCCGAGAGTTTTGTAATCTGTCAGAAGTTGTGGTACGTCCAGATGATACGAAGGAGTCTCTTTTGGAGAAGGTTCGCCTTGCAACGATTCTAGGTACAATTCAATCCACTCTTATAAACTTCAAATATGTATCTTCTGTATGGAAAAACAATTGCGAAGAAGAGAGACTTCTGGGCGTTTCTCTCACTGGCATTATGGATAATCCTCTCCTTAACGGCACTGAACATCAGGAGGTATTGACTGATTTATTGCAAGATTTAAGGGATGAAGCAATCAAAACAAACAAGGACTTTGCAAAAAAGATAGGAATCAACCAAAGTGTCGCTATAACGTGTGTTAAACCCTCTGGGACAGTCTCTCAGTTGGTTGATGCTGCATCTGGTATCCATGCAAGGCATAATCCTTACTATATAAGAACTGTGCGTGGAGATAAGAAAGACCCCCTTACAAAAATGATGACAGATGTAGGGTTTCCTGTAGAAGATGACGTTATGAATCCAAGCCACACAGCAGTATTTTCCTTTCCTATGAAATGTAATGGTACGTCCGTGTTTCGTACAGATATGAGTGCGATTGATCAATTAGAATTATGGAAAATATATCAAGAAAATTGGTGTGAACACAAGCCATCTGTAACTATCTCTGTAAAGGAGAGCGAATGGTTAAGTGTTGGTTCATGGGTATATGATAATTTTGATATGATGAGTGGCGTAAGCTTTCTCCCATTTGCAGAACATACATATAAACAAGCACCATATCAAGATTGTTCAGAAGAAGAATACGAGGTTCTTGTTGATAAAATGCCGAAGAATGTGGTGTGGAATAAATTATCAGAATATGAAAAAAGTGATATGACAATAGGGGCACAAGAATTAGCTTGTGCAAGTGGGTTCTGTGAAATCCAGTAATGAAAATTATTGTATGCGATTCCTGCGAGGCGGAATATAAAATAAAACATAACATGAACGAAATGTATTACGTTATGCAATATTGTACTTTCTGTGGCGAGGATCTTTCCGATGAACTTGAAGATGATATAGAGGATTGGAATGAAAACCAGTAGTGCAAAACAAAAAGGTCGTAAGTTTCAGCAATGGGTTCGTGACCAACTTATAGAACAATTGGATGTTCATCCAGAAGATATTGAATCAAGAAGTATGGGTTCTCAGGGTGAAGACCTTATCATGGCTCGAGCTGCAAGAGAAAAGTTTCCGTATTCCATAGAGTGTAAGAATCAAGAAAGTCTGAACATATGGAAAGCATATGAACAGGCGACTGAAAATTCTGGTAACTATGAACCTATCGTTTTTATTAAACGCAATAACCAAAAACCTTTAGTGGTTGTTGATGCTGAATATTTTGTGAGATTACATGATGACGAATTGGTGGATTAAAGAATATAAGAAATACCATGCAGAGAAGGATACCAACTACCCCGGCGATAATTTAAAACCACAATTACATCATATAAAGGATTTAGTGCAAGATACTAAGGCAAAGACGCTCCTTGATTATGGTTGTGGTAAGGGGTTGCAGTATACAGAATGGAGACACCATGAAGAGTTAGGTGTTATGCCATCCCTCTATGACCCTGCTGTACCAAAATATGAGAACCTACCAGACGGCCCTTTCGATGGGGTATATTCTACAGATGTGCTAGAACATATACCAAAAGAACAATTACCAGAAACCTTTGAACAAATATTTTCCAGAGCAGACAAATTTGTGTTTTTGTCGATATGCACTAAACCAGCTATCGCAATACTTCCTAGTGGGGAAAACGCACATTGTACTGTAGAGCCTATAGAATTTTGGGTTTCTATGATTGAGAAATATACACCCAAAAAGGTATATACACACGTAAAAACATACGGCAATTGTAATGGTTATGAAATTCTCAACGAAGATATGTATTTGGAGTGGTTTATTGAAAATCTTGAATAGAGTTAAAAAGGGTATTGACAAAGCCCCCCTTTTAGTATATTATGATACTATGGATGAATAAAACGGACAAATTGTGATAAATAATATTATGGATATTTCAATTACTTTAGCATTATCAATAACCATTCTAATGGCATCATGCTATTATATTGGTCGATTTCTTGCATTAAGATATGCATCAGAAGTGTTTCCAGAATTTTTTTTAAATTTACTGGAAAAAGAGGGCTTTATTGTCACTGAAACTGATGAAGATGGAGATAAAGAACTGATTCAAGTTTCTTCAGTGGTGGCCGAGGCGTTACGTGGCCTCCCCAAAAATGCCAAATCTAAATCTTAAAATAATAACTGCTACATTTCTGCTCATGTCATCTACTGCATTTGCAACATCTCCCTGTGATTATACGGCAGATAATACCGTAGAATATCAAGGAAGCATAGAAAGTGTTAGATCGGTTAAAAAAGAAGTTTGGAAGGTAAATCCTGACTTTGAGGATATACGAAAATGTGTGATATCATTAGATGCTCAAATTAATGGTAAATGGTATCCAACAAAAGGTGAATATATGTTTGGGCCTGACATGTCAGAAACCAAAGCGTGTTCTTTTGCAGAAAATAGAGCAAAAGTTAATATTATAAGAAAAATGCTCCCCGAAAAATTAACAGGCAAAAAAAATCTTAAATGTGTATTGACAAATACACACCGAAAGTGTAGTATTATAAATGGAAGCGTATATATGAAGACGAATATTGGTAGAGTCAAAATTCCGGCTCGCCTCAAATCAAAAGGATGTGAAAAAATATGAAATATATTATGATAATGGTTCTTGTATTAGGGCTATCTGCTTGTGGAAGCACTGTCGTTGGTGTCGGTAAAGACATTCAAAGATGGGGTGAAAATTGGAATGATTCTTCTACAGAAAAGGTTCCTGTAGAGAAGGTTCCTGTGAAGAAAGAAACTAAATGATGTTTAAATTTTTTATTGGAGCTGTATTTGGTATGGTGTTGACAGTATTTTATCCTGACATTGTTCCTATAGTTAAAAATCTATTTCTAGACAGTGGTGCTAGAGATATTGCGGTTGAAACATTAAAGGAGATTAAATGATGAACGCAAAATTACTAGCAGGGGTGTCTATCCTTGCTCTAACTCTTGGTGCGTGTAGTGCCAAACAACCAGAATCCTTAGTTGATACTCCCGAAATTAGGTATAAGACTGCTAAGGTAGAAGCTGCAGTTGCACAAATTCCTAAGTGGTATAAAGAAATGCCAGAGGAAAAAAATGCAATCTTTACTGTAGGCGCTGCAACGGCCCCTGACCTTCAACTTGCGGTTGATATTGCTACTTTGAATGGTAAGGTTGTTCTTGCTGACCGTATTAACGGTAAGCTAAAAGCGATGACCAAATCATGGATTGCAAAATTTGGCCAATCTGATGTTGATTCCCGTGTTTTAACAGAGATTGAAAAGGTTGCAAAGAACGTCATTGCAAATGTTGATGTTGCTGGTTATAATCCAGTTGAGATTGAAGTGTTTCCTGCTGGTACACAGTATCGTGCTTTTGTTCTGTTAAAATATTCAGACAAAGAAGCATCAAAAATTATTATGAATCGGTTACGCAAAGACCGTATGGTTTATTCACGGCTTCGTTCCACAAAAGCGTGGGAAGAGCTCGAAAGAGAAGTTGAAAAATCAGAAAAAAAGGATGAAAGTGAGTCACTTAAAAATCTGGAAAAGATTATCAAACCAAAGGTGACGGATGAAAAAACTACTACTTAGTTTTACTGTAGTTTTCTCTCTAAGTGGATGTTTGATGTCACCAGGCACCAACTCCACTCTTGGCTGTAATCCTATAACTGGATGTTCAGAAAGAAACCATTATCATCAATCAGTACGTAAAGCAAATATAGGCGCAGCCGCAATAGGTTTGGCGGGTGCTGTTGCGGGTGCATCAACTGGTGATCCTTTTATCACCGCAGCCGGAGCTCTTGGTGGGATGGTTTTAGGTTATAGTATTGGTGATGCTATGGATAAGGTTGATGAAATTTATGCAACCATTAATCTTAGAAATGCACTTAATAATAACCCTGATGGTGCGTATAGTGTATATACAAATCCAAATAAACGTGTGGCTGTCGCTGCAGCGCCAACTTCGACAAATGGTAATTGTAGAACTTTTGAGAATGTTCAAACAGTTGAGAACACTCAAAAGAGAGTTACCGGCACGGCTTGTAAAATTAACGGCGAATGGATTTTAAAGGAGTTAAACGGATGATATTTTTGACTATAATCGGTGGTATTGTTGTAGCAAATCTTGTTGTTGGTAGTGTAATATTAATGGTACAATAGATTTATCAGGGGGTATAGCTCAGTAGGGAGAGCAATAGCTTTGCAAGCTATAGGTCGTGGGTTCGATTCCCTCTGCCTCCACCAGAAAGGAAATGAAAATGGCGATTGAACCACGTTGGACAACTGGTGAGGAATTTCAAGATGATATTACTCACTTAGGTAATCACCTATCTCTTGACCAAACAGGGTATTGGTTTTGGGATGAAACAGAATCATGGGCCTTTGGGCCTTTTTTAACACAAGAAGAAACAAAACTTGCTCTTGATGAATATTTTAAAAGTTTAAATGCAACTGATGAAGATATTCTGGCTGCACGACAAGAAAATGATGATGAAGAATATAAGTTTGGAGTTGATGAATGAGTGAACATTTTAAATTCACAGGAGTTACAGTTCGTAATAATAACGTTGACAAAGCACTCAAAGTTTTAAAAAAGAAACTGACGGAAGAGGGATTATTCAACGAACTTAGAGAACGTGAATATTATATGACCCGTGGAGCAAAACGCAGAAGGGCCAATGCGGCTGCTAAACGCCGACAAAAACGGACATTAGAAAAAAGAATGAGAGAAGAGGGTTATTGAACCAGATGTCAGAAGATAATAATGTTATTGAAGGTCCGTGGCCGGATTCAATTGTTAATTTAGAGGAAGAAGGCAAATCGCCAGAAACACAGCGACTTAAAACAGAGTGGCTTATGCGACATGCTGAAGAGTTTACACAAAATTTAATTGTTCAAATGATACATTCCATGAGTGAACATGGCATTGATATATCCGAAAAAAGTTTTGTTCGTGATACTGCAATCATAATTGAATTTGTTAATGGTGTTATATATAGAGATATGGGTTTACCCCATCACACACATGGTTTTGTAGAAACTTTTGTTGAGGTTTATATTAATGATGAAAATAATATAGAAACAGATATTAATATTGATTTTATGAAAGAATGTATTGATGCAATTAAAGAACAAATGGATGATGACCCAAAGCCTGCTTGAGATAAAATATGATATTAGTTGATATGAATCAAATATCAGTTGCATCTGTAATGATGCATCTGAACATGACCAAACAAACCAAACCAGATGAGAGTATGGTTCGCCATATGATCTTAAATTCTCTGAGAATGTATCGCACACGATTTGTTGAAGATTATGGTGAGCTTGTTTTGTGTTATGATTCCAAACATTATTGGCGTAAGGACTATTATCCCGAATATAAATATAGTCGTAAAAAAACTAGAGACACATCAAAGCATGATTGGGATGCAATCTTTGAAGTTCTTAACGTAATTAAGGATGAATTGAAAGAGGTTTTTCCTTATAAACACCTTGAGGTTTATGGTGCAGAGGCTGATGATATAATCGCTGCATTGTGTTTTGAGCTTGAGTTTGATAATGGTAAAACGTTAATACTCTCTGGTGATAAGGATTTTATACAATTACAGAAATTTAGTAATGTATATCAATACAGCCCAATTACTAAAAAGTTTATTAATGGTACTGACCCTGATGATTATCTAAACGAGCATGTAATGAAGGGAGACAGCAGTGACGGCATCCCTAATGTGTTCTCACCAGATAATACTTTTGTAGATGGGCTACGACAGAAACCATTAAGTAAGAAAAAAATAGCAACTTTGATTGAAGGTGTTTTCCCAAACGATGAGGTCAAACGTAATTATCAACGAAACAAAAAATTGATTGACCTAACCCAATCACCAAATGAACTTTTTCTTGAGTGTCTACAAGAATATCATAAAGCACCAGATGGTGATCGTAGTAAACTGTTTAACTATTTTATACAAAAGAGGTTAAAAAACCTCACTGAATCGATAGGAGATTTCTGATGATTAATACATACACCCCAAGTTTTTCTGAGATTTTTGAGAAGCTTGGTAAAATCAAAACTAAGAAAGATAAGGTTGCATACCTAAAAGAATGGAACACTGATGCTCTTCGCATGGTAGTGAAGGCTTCATTTGATCCAAACATTGAGTGGTTACTTCCAGAAGGTAGTGTTCCATTTGAACCTAATGATGCGCCTGAGGGTACAGAACATACTACCCTACAGATGGAAGCGAGACAACTGTACCGATTTATAAAAGGTGGCGACAACACTATCTCTCAAAATAAACGAGAAATGATGTTTGTTCAAATATTAGAGGGCCTACAAGAAAAAGAAGCACATGTATTGGTTGCAGCAAAAGACAAAAGACTCCACCAAGTATATAAAGGACTCTCTAAAAATGTTGTGATGGAAGCCTTTGATTGGGACGAAAATTATATGATTATAGGGGATAGGTATCCTCAAGCTCCTGGGCCTGCTGCAGGGTAATAATTTTTAATGAATGCTTTTGTTTCTACAGTTGTAGCAGGGGTTATGATGATATCTCCTGTTATTAACGGCCCACCAACAAAAATAGATAAGTCAGTTGAGTGTCTTGCGTTAAATATGTATTATGAGGCAAGAAACCAAGGGATAGCAGGATTAGTAGCGGTTACTGCTGTGGTTCTTAATAGGGTTGATGATTCTAGATTTCCTAACACAATATGTGGAGTTGTTTATCAGGGCCCAACTAGAGAAAGCTGGAAAACCCGAAAGATAAAAACCTTACCCCCAGAAGAACGTAAATATTATCCTATAAAAAATCGCTGCCAATTCTCTTGGTATTGTGATGGAAAAAGTGATGTGCCAAAGGATAAAACTACTTACAATAAATTTTTAAGTTTAGCCGAAGTTATCATAAATAATGATATACCATTTTTAGACATAACAGATGGTGCTACTTTTTATCATGCTGATCATATATCGCCTGCATGGGCAAAAACTAAAATTAGAACTATAGAGATAGAGGATCATATTTTTTATAGGTGGAAAGAATGAGTTATTACAGGAATCCTATTAATATATAAATAAGTAAAAGGGGGTAATGATATGGTAAGAGAAGGTTATTGGGATTTTATGGGCAGAAAACTGCGTGAAGAAGGTCCCAAAACAACCAAAATTGATATGGAAGGCTTATTAAAACGAGATATTACAGAAATGCAAAAAACTGTGCATTTTTTACAAACTAGGGTCCGTGATTTAAC
>Ga0208278_1001289_pt1 | contig 11971 bp, 5 predicted proteins | sample ETN01SmetaG_FD_185794 | JGI IMG/M metagenome (GOLD analysis project Ga0208278, IMG submission 185794) | Marine microbial and viral communities from oxygen minimum zone, Eastern Pacific Ocean - ETNP2014F12-01SV259 (SPAdes) (version 2) | ecosystem: Environmental > Aquatic > Marine > Oceanic ...
CGGAACAGTAGTCACCTGGACTATTACCGAAGCTGCAACTGGATCAGGAGGCACAGAGTGGTCATTAGGTGCGTTCAGCGACACAACAGGATTCCCAAGCGCAACTTGTTTCTTCGAGCAGCGTTTGATTTTTTCTGGAACAAATACTGAGCCTCAGACATTATATTTTTCTAAATCAGGCGATTATGAAAATATGACTAGCGGTACGGAAGCCGCTGACGCGATGGTTTATACTATTGCTTCAAACCAGGTAAACGCTATTCGCTACTTAAAAAGTCAACGTACATTAGTTATTGGCACAACCGGGGGAGAATATACCCTGTCCGCCGAGGGTACAGGAGCTGCCGTTACGCCTACCAATATTACGATTAAGAAACAATCTTCTTATGGAAGCGCCAATGTTGATGCTCTCACCGTTGGAAATGCAGTTATCTTTCTCCAACGTGCGAAGAGAAAACTAAGAGAGCTAGCATACAATTTCGATCAAGATTCTTACACCGCTCCAGATTTAACCATTCTTAATGACGTGGTTACAGAGAGCGGCATAAATGAAATGGAATACCAACAATCTCCAGATAGCATTATCTGGTGTGTACGAGATGATGGCGTACTTGGTTCACTTTGCTACCAAAGATCAGAAAATGTGGTGGCTTGGACCAGGCATAAACTTGGCGGTCATTTTGGAGAATGCACAATAACGGTAACTGATTATTCAGGCATTTCTACTGCAACCAAATTAAAGTTGACGAAATCCGATGGAACATCGGTAACATTTACTTCTGAAGCATCAGGTGGAACTGCTCCAGACGAAACATTAGGATTTAGACCAAATCAAGATAACGATACAACAGCCGATAATATTTTTACAGCGATCAATGCTCACGAAGATTTTACAGTAGAAAACCCAGCAGCAAATATTGTGACAGTTAGGGAAACAACTCATGGCGCTGGATTACTAACGATTACAAGCACAGACAAAGTAAGGCTTGCAGTTACTAGCGAAGGAAATGCTGTTGTTGAAAGTATTGCCTCAATATCAGGATCGCTCAATGAAGACGAGCTGTGGTGTACATGTAAGAGAACGATAAACGGTACAACAAGACGTTATGTAGAAGTATTTTCAGATTTTGATTTTGACGAAACTGATTCAGAAGTTTTTCATTTTTTAGATTCAGGATTAAGTTATGACGGAACCGCAACGACAAGCATTACAGGTTTAGAACATTTAGAAGGCGAGACTGTAACCATCCTTGCAGATGGCGCTACGCACGCAACCAAAACGGTTAGTTCAGGAGGAATTACATTAGATAGATCCTCAAAAAAAGTAAAAGTGGGATTAGCGTACTCAAGTATATTACAGACGATGCGATTAGATGGTGGAGCGGCAGAATATGCTGGAACCGCACAAAGCAAAATTAAAAGAATAAGCAAGGTTACACTTCGGCTTTTTAATACTGTGGGAGCCAAGGTAGGAAATAGTTTAACGAATTTAGATACAATACCATTTCGTACAAGTTCAGATCCATTAGATACACCGGTAAGCACTTTTTTAGAAGGTGATAAGGTAATAGAATTTCCCGGAGATTATGACTCCGATGCCTATATCGTGGTGAAACAGGACCAATGTTTGCCTTTAAGTGTTTTAGCCATTTATCCTGAACTTGTAACGCATGATTAAAGACTGGGAATTAAAACCATTCAAACAAGAACATGCGGACAAGATTGTAAGCTATGGCATGAATCATAAATTAATGGAGATTGATGCAAGTTTTAAGGATAGCAGAATATGTCTTGCTGATAGAGGAGACGCTTACACATTATTTTTAAATAAGAAACCGATTGTTGCTGGTGGAATTTGTTTACTTTGGGAAGGTGTGGCTGAAGGTTGGGTATTAGCAAACAAGAATATTTACGAAATAAAATTTTTAGCACCAAAGCTAATTAAGGTTCACACCATTAAGCTTTGCAAAAAAAATAAAATTAAAAGATTACAAACATCAGTTAAGGCAGATTTCATTCAAGGAATAAGATTTGCCGAATGGCTGGAATTAAAAACAGAAGGAATTATGAAATCTTATGGACCTGATGGATCAGATTATTATCGAATGGCGAGGATATTTTAAATGAGTTTTATAGGAAATTTAGTAACTGCGTATACCGCAAGAGCAATAGGCGATTTCAATGCTCAAATGTATTGGCAACAGGCTGATTATGCTAGGAGACAGGCTGAAGTAGCTGAAGCTGCCTACAATAAACTTGATCGACCAAGAATAGTTAAGAAACAGTCTTTAGATTATTCTAATTTTTTTGTGAATGTTATGAAGTCGGGTGTTGAATTTACAGGAACGCCTTACGAAGTTGCTATGGCATATAAATTCAATCAGGCAACCGATCTTGCCATCGCTGACTACAATCAAAACATGGACAATATCGATATGGTTAATCGTTCTTTATTACTGCAAGCAAAAGGTATGGGTGCAGAATTTGAAGGAAGATTAATTGCCAGAGGGGAATATATAAAAACCGCTGGAAGCTTATTAGGTTCTGCCAATCTAGGAGGGAGTGCTTCATAATGGCAAAGCTTAAAATTTATGAATCTCAACTAGCTGTAAAGAAAACTCAGCTTCCTGATGTTGGAGCGTTAGCATTACCTTTTTCTCTTGCTAAAGATCAAGGAGATGCCTTTCAATCTTTTTTTAAAGATGTATCAGATATTCGTAAATCTCGTAAAAAAACACAAGATCAAAATGATGCACGAAAAATAATATTAGAAGTTGATAAGGATATTCAAAAAAAATTTAGTACCTATCAAACAAGCAGCAATGAAGATCATTATAAGGATTTTATAAATAGTACAAAATTAAGTAATTATAGTGGTATTTTAACAGGTCATAACAAAGAAGTTAAAGCTTTAGTTGGTGATCATATATTTAAAGAGCAAACCGATCATGGAACAAAATTATATGCTAAAATTTTAAAAAATCATATTGATGAAACAAAACTTGGACACGATAAAGACTTAAATAAAATTCTTTTTAAAATGGCAGCTAACGATGATCTTACAAGGTCAATGGGTTATCGGGAGTTCACAAGCTGGTTTAATAATTCTTTAAACGAACAAAAATATACCAAAGCAGAATTTCAAAAATTACATGATGATAAGCTTGCTTTAGCCAGAAAACTCCAACTACAGTTTCAGATCAGAAACGATCCAATGAGTGTCATTAATAATATTGATGAAATTAAAGAAGAATTTGGAAAAGATGGCGGAACTTTAATTTTAGATAAAGCAGCTAAAAGTTTTGTAAGCAAGGAAATCTCAAAAGATTTAGACGAAATTCAAGCTGAGAAAGCTGACACAAAACAAAAGATTTATAATTTTGCAGAAGTTTTAAAAAGACTAAATAATAAAAACGATCCAGATTATATAGAAAAACTACCAACCTTAGACGATATAAACGATCTTTTTAAACTCGATCAAATCAATTCAGCTCAGTATGCAGCTTTACTCGATTTCTATGACAATCCAGAAAAAATCAGCAATGATCGAGTTTTTGATATGATTGTTGCTCAGTATGCTGTTGCTAAAAGCGTTGAGGATATTGATGCTTTAGAAAGACAGATTAATTTTGATCCAGAATTTGTAACTCAATTAAACATTAATGACTTTTCTGCATTCAAGGAAATCTTTGAAAAATATAAAAACAATCAACCTGGAATGCTAACCAATCAGCATTTCTTAAAAAAACTCGACACTAATTTAGGAAAAATTGAAAACTCAGGTGGCTATTCACTAGGTAAAAGCAAAACCGATGAAAGTGGAATGCAGCTTACCAGGATTGACGGTCTGAAAATGTATAACGATTTAATCAGGAAAAATGTGGCTCCAGGCGATGCTTATATTCAAACGCTTAATGCATATAAAAACGAAATAACATTGCCAACGATTTATCAAATAGTTCAGCCTACATCGATTAAAATATTTGAGCCAACAAAAGGAGCTGTTAAAGATCCGGAAAAATTCTTTGAAGATAAACGATTAGAGGTTTTAGAAAAATACAAAGCTGGAACTGCCAGCATGGAAACTTTCCAGGATGATTTATCAGCCATCGATATTATAGAAGATTATTATAAAGTAAGGCAAAGTATTGGTGGTCCTGTATTTGGTTTTGCAAGTGAAGCAGTAGAAACAGCTAAAGCGGATACATCAGGATAATGCTAGAAGAAAATTTTGATATAGTTGAAAAATTAGGCACCCACAATAATTTCAAGGAACAGCGAAATACCAAAGCTTATAAATTATTGGTAGAGAATAAAGTTGATACCAATGAATATCTTAACATTGATAAGGAAAATGGAGCTGGCACTTATCCTGTTAAGGAAAAAGATACTGAAATTCAGAAAGCAAATGAAGAAAGTTTTTTAAATGATCTTTTGGAATTTGGTAATGAGTTGAAAGATTCAGATGTTGTTACATCTATAAAATCAAGAGTTCCAGAAGCATTTGTTAATATTGCTGATTTTGGAACTAATATTTTTAATACCTTTGATAAACTTTTTAGCATTGATGAAAATTATGATAGATCAGAAATATTTAATAAATGGTCCGATAATTTAGAAAACGCCAGAAATAAACTTCAAGAACAAAGAGAAGAGATTGAAGGTAAAAAATCCGATTGGGTTGGTATGATAGTTCAGGATATGCCAGCTTATTTTATAATCGACAGCATATTAAAAAAAGCTGGTATTAAAAAATTAAAACACAGAATGCCATTAGCAATCGGTATTAGTTATGCAATGTCGTTTGATGTGGAGGGTGAAAAAGCTACCCATTATGTTCCTAGTGAATGGATTACAAAGTTAAAGCATACACTTGGCGTTTTGCCAGATACACCAGAGGATCAACTAACGGATGATTTTTTTCAATTAGCCGAAGCCTATGGAGCTGCATGGATATTTCAAGGTGTAGTGCCAGCTTTAAAATTCATTAAAAGAAATACTAAACCACAAGCGGTAACTGATCTTGCTAAAGGAGCAGCGGCAACAGGCGTGTTGGCTAAGTCTGCTTACGATACTTTAAATCCGAATGAACAAGTAGAAATTCCTCCAATTGATCCCAACAAGCCAATCATTGATGTAAGCGATCCTAAGCTTTTGGAAATGGGTATGATCCCTTCAATAGAAAAATTATTATCTACCAAAGCTGGGGAGGTGATTCCTTCACTAAAAAAGTTCGGAAGTGAACTCTTCAAAAAAAAAACCATAAGTAGGTTTTCAAAACAGGCAGAAGAAGGAGAATTTGGAAAAAATTGGTATAAACAAAGTGGAGAAAATATTTTAAAATATGTAGGTGGAGATAAAAAAGCAGCAGATCAATTTGCTCAAATTTTAGCAATCTATTCACCACAAAAAGAAATTCCACATAATACTCTGTTTGCGATTAAAGCCTGGAATAGATTTAAATCAGGACAAAAAATTTGGGAAGGTGAAATATTAGAAAAAGCTAAACTTCCAAAGAATTTAAATACTACGCAAGAAAATAAATTTAAAAAAGATTTACTTGCAAAGTATGGTGGAGGCGCAAGAGTCAAAGGAGAAAAATTCACAGGAGTAGAATTAGTTGATTTAGAAGATGGAAATCTCATGGTTGTCCGACATGGCACCTACGAAAATATTGCAGAGAGAGCCAAAGACTTAAAAGCTCATTTATTATTAAACGAAAACATTCCTTGGGGTGGTCGTAAAACAAATAGTTTTTATGGCAACATCATGAAGGAAATTGATCCAAGTATAAAACAAGCCGCAACAATTGATATGTGGATGAATCGAGCCGGAGGTTTTGTTAGTAAGGAATTAAAGGATGGACCAAAGTATAACTTTATTGAAAGCGTAGTTGATACCGTTGCCAAGAAAAAGAAATGGGATATTGATCAAGCTCAGGCAGCAATCTGGGTATCCACAAAAGCACGATTTAATGCAACAAAAAGTTTATTTTCTGAGAAGGCATTAAAGTCTGGTGTTGGAGTGAGAAAGGGTGGACATGTTGTTCCAGCTAAAGGCAAGAATAAAGAATTTGCGGATTTAAGATTTAATACCGCAATGAATTATAAAATTGCATCTCAAGATATAGAGAAGGCTGCGATTAATTTTGCAGATGCTCTGGATGACAATTTAGCTTTTGTATCTTGGGAAACTGTACCAGGTAAATATACTAAGCATCTAGATGGTTTAGAAAAAGCTTCATCTCAAATAAAATCTGAATATCATTTTAAAGTTTCTAATTTATTAACCGATGATGTTGGTCAGGATGTTTTAGCTAAAAAATTAGGAATTTTATCTCCAGGTCATTTTGAAGGTCCTGGATATTATAAAGGAGTTTCCAGTCCAGCCAGTCATACTAAAATAGCTACCACAAGAATTAAAGGCGCTGGAAAAGATGTAACAACAATGGATGCACCAAGCCAAACATTGTTGGAAAAATATGCAGCTTTAAGAGGTGTAATTCTTTCTCAGAATGAAATTGGCTATCACAGAATTATAAGAGCTGGTTCAAGGAAGAATGCTAATGCAGCAGCTGTTCAAGTTAATAATGAATTAACAGCAGAACAATTTAGAAAATTTGGATTAGCTTTGGATAAAACATTTGGAGTTGGTAATCATGCATTTATCTCCAAAGAAAAAGGTGTATTAGTTTTAAATACTAGCAAACTAAATAACACAGAGTTTCAAAAAAGACTCGAAAAGCTAGTTGAAATAGCCATTGAATCAAAGGCACAAATTATATATTATAAGAATGGTAACCTAATAAGTAGAGAGGCTACAGACTATGGGAAAAATTACAGCGATATACTTGGACAAATTCGACGAACCGATATTCGACAGCTCGTACGAGATTTACTCACCAAAAAGAAAAATCTCGACAAAGAGTTCTCAGAAAAATACGGATTCAGATACGAAGAAAAAGCCTTCGAAGAAATCGAAAGTTTTATCCAAAGACGATAAATAGTATCAGATAATATCCAAAATAATATTATTTCAAATCTAACATTTTAACAGTAAGAGAAGAGTATCCTCAGATATTCTTATTTCAAATCAGGTAAAATTTAATGGTAGGACCAAAAGTAACAAAAGAATTTGTAACAAAAACTGTAATACCTACAGTTAAAGAACTAATTGAGGGAGGTGGAAAACTTAAAAAAGCTCAAGATTTATTAGAAAAGAAAAAAACACCAGTTAAAATAGGCGATAAAGAGACTACCGTTGTTGATGGTGCTGAAACGGTTACCAAGATTACCAAGAAGGATATTAAGGTTAAAAAGCCTGAAGCTATTACAGCGGAAGCTGCGGATGAAGCTTTATTCCAATATACCAAAGGAAGCAAGATACCACCTTCTGTCTTAAAGAATTTTAATATTAATAATATAAAGACAAAAGATGATATTTTAAGATTAATTGAGATTACTGCAAAATCTATTTCAGGAGAAAGAACCAGGGGAGTTCATAAACACGAACTAACAAAAAGGCTTGCAACATTACTTAATAAAAATCCTGAAAATTTACAAAGAACTTTATTAGAATTAAAACCTGGTCAGACTTTAAATGCTGAATATATTTTAGCAGCAAGAGAATTATTAGTAGCCGGAATGACTAGGCTCGATGAGATGGCTATTAAGATTACGAGCAAAGAACTTAAAACTAAACCAGAAGAAATTTTAGCCTTTAGGCAACACTTTGCCTTGATGGCTGAGTTTCAAAAGATTTTAAAAGGTGTTCAAACTGAAACGGCAAGAGCATTACAACAATTTAGAATACCAGCTCGAACCAAAAAATATGCAAGCGTTGACCTGGATGATCTTAACAAACAGAGTTTATTAATCGAACTAGGTGGTGCAGATGATATTCAAGCTGTTGCTAAATTATATATAAATGCTGGCAACCAACAGGCTAAAATAAAATTTACTTCAGAAGTAGGTTTAAAAGCTAATTTTATAAAAGCATCCGATAGTATTGCGGAAGTTTTTTTAAATGTCATTTTATCCAATCCGATAACTCATGTCAGAAATACCGTTGGCAACTGGGTAACGATGGGTATCAACAATTTTGAAAGACGGGTTGCATCAAAACTTCATGGTGGCAAGGATGCTGCTGGTTTGGCTGAATACGAAGATATAGTTAAAATGTACGGCAAGACGATGGCTGCACAGGAAATGAAAAAAGCCATAGCCGAAGCATTTAGAACAAAAGGTTTTGCAAAATTTTTCAAAGAGTTTGATCAAAACATAGCCTCCAATTTTGGCGGAACATCAAAAATAGAACTGCATGGAAGAAAACTAACAGCAGAAAATTTTAGTGTTGGAAATAAATTTGGTGCAACAACCATAGATTCCATTGGTCAGCTATTAACTTTAGGAAGGGTTCCAACACGTTTCCTAACGGTGATGGATAACTGGTTTAAAAACCAGGAATACCGATCCGAACTTTATGCAATGGCATATCGAGAAGCTTTGCAGATGTATAAAGAAGGCTGGCTTAAACAAAATAATATAGCTGCTTATATTGCTGATCGAGTTGTTAATCCGACAAAGGCTATACAGAAAACCGCTTACGATGCAGCTCACTATGTTACCTATCAGACTAAATTAAGTAATCAGCCTGGAAATAAGTTAGCGCAATTTGGAAATATAATTCAAAAGGGAAAAAATAAAGCAAGCTACATGAGTTGGCTTTCAAATTATTATTTACCTTTTGTTCAGACACCAACAAACATTGCTAGCTTTGTTACAGAACGAACACCAATTCTTGCAAGCTTAGTATCCAGATATAGTGCTGAAATTGCAGCCGGTGGTGCAAGAGCGCAAATGGCTAAGACACGATTGCAGCTAGGCTATATGTTTTATATGGCAATGGGTACTGCCGGATACTTTGGAGCAGCTTCAGGAACAGATATTAATATTCCAGGAGCTACAACAGGCGGCAAATACGAATTAATGAAAGGTTTTGGCTATCAACCAAACTCTTTAAGAATACCGATTGGAGAAGATGATTCTGTGCAGATTAATCTGACTGGTCTTGATCCATTTAATTTGTTGATTGCAAATGCAGCAAATACTGGTCAGGCAATTAATTTGGCTTTGCAATCAGGCGCAGATCCACATGCGCAAGCAGCTCATTTATTTGCTTTGACTTATGGATATGGAGAACTGCTTTCAAACAGTACATTCTTAATGGGTGTTACCAACCTGGCTAAGGATACAAGTAATTTTACAAAATTTTTAGCTGGAGACAGGACTAACAAGGGTGCGCAAAAATGGTGGAATAAATTTTCATCTGCATTCGTTCCAGGTCTTTTTAAATGGGTTGGAAAAAACGCTCCAACTTTTGAAGAAGGAAAAATTGATTGGCTTAACGATGATTATCGAAAGATATTCATAGAGTGGGATGAGTATATGCTCAGAAATATTAACGAAGAAAACCTGGAGTGGGATTACGATATGTACGGAAACCGAATAGAAAAATTTGGTTTTCTTTCATTCATTAAAAAAACAGACGTATCAAGAGCAGTTGAAAAAGTCATGCCTAACATAAGACCAATTAAAAAAAGCGTTAATTACACTTATGCAAATGGCTTGGAAGTTCAAATACCTTTGAAATCCGATGAACTAAGATTTTATAAAAAAAATGCTGGACTGCTTTTTGTAAAGAAAATGAAAGAAGAAGTTTTTAATAATCCTTTATGGAAGGAAGAAACAGAAGAAATTGTAAAAAAGAAATTAATTACCAATGCTTTAAGCAATGCAAGATCGGAAGCAAAAGATTTGCTGCTTAATGAAAAATACGGATTTTTAGAAAATTTACAAATCAGAGGAGATGAAATTAAAAATAAAAAAATACTAAATGAACAGGGAGGAAAACCAATAATCGATAACAATTTGGGTTTTGTAGATCCAAAGGCTACGGAATTGTGGAGTAATCAATAATGACAATATCAACAACAACAATCAAAGACAGCTATTCAGGCAATGATTCAACTACGGCATTCACCTATAATTTTAAAATAGCGGATGAAGATTTTATCCAGGTTATCATAAGGGATAGCGATGGAAACGAAACTGTAAATACTAAGACGACTCATTATACTGTCTCAGGCGTAGGCAATGATAGTGGAACCGTTACAATGGTAACAGCTCCAGCAACTGGAGAAACTTTAGTTTTACGAAGATCAACAACTCAAACTCAAGCTTTGGATTTAATAGAAAATGATCCAATGCCGGCTGATAGTTTGGAAACCGCTTATGATAAAAACTTATCCATATCTCAAGAATTACAAGAACAATTAGATAGAAGTTTTAAAGTAAGTAGAACGAATACTATTTCTTCAGCTGAATTTACAACATCCGCAACAGACAGAGCAAACAGAGCAATTGGATTTGATAGTTCTGGAGACTTAACAACCATTGCAGATTTCAATCCAGTTGGTGGAGATTCAGCTTTATTCCAATATTCAACAACTACAACAGATGCCGATCCAGGTGGAGGCTTTCTCCGTTTGGATAACGCTACGCCAAGTTCCGCAACCAATATGTACGTTGATGATCTTGAATATAACGCAACAGACGTATCCGCATGGGTACAGAGTTTTGATGACGTTTCAGGAAACGCAACAAATAGAGGAAGAGTAAGAATACATAAAGCAAGCGATCTAGGCGTTTGGAATGTTTATAAAGTTAATGCAGCGGTTACAGATGCCTCTGGTTATACAAAAATTCCATTAACTTTTATTGATGGCGCTGGAACCTTAACGGATGAAGATAAAGTTTTTCTATCCTTTACACCTTCTGGTGAAGATGGATCAATACCTGGTTACTATTACACATTTGATACAAGTACGACAGACGCTGATCCTGGTGCTGGTGATATACGTTTCAATCACGGTACTTATGCTTCTGTAACAGCAATCTATATAGATGATGATGATGCTAATGGAGCAACCACATCGACAGATGTTTTAACTTGGGATGATTCAAGCTCAACCATTAAAGGATATTTACACATCGTTGATATTAATGATTCAACAACATATGCAAGATTTTCGATAACTGGTTCTTCGACAGATGGATCAGGATATAATAAATTAGCAGTAACACATTTAGTTTCAAATAATACTTTTTCAGCAGCAGATGAATTATCTGTTCACTTTACAAGACAAGGAGACAAAGGATCAACTGGTTCAACTGGTTCTACTGGAAGCACAGGATCAACTGGCTCAACAGGAGCAAGTGGAACGAACTCTCAACTCTCTATGACTTGGGATAATGCTACAGCGGATTCAGATAATGGTGCTGGAAAAATAGCATGGAATCACGCAACGATAGCTTCAGCAACAATTTTATATGTAGATGATGCTGATGACGCATCAGCAAATATACAGCCTTATGTAGACACTTGGGATGTTGTATCTAACTCAACAGCATCAGGAATTGTAACGATCACTAAAGAAGGAACAGCATCAACGTATGCTGTCTTTAAAGTTTCTGGTTCAGTTACGGATGCAGCTGGTTATTCAAAAATACCAGTAACTCATGTTGTTAGTTCTGGATCATTTTCAGATGGCGATGGAGTTGGAGTTCACTTTGCTTATAGTGGAGCAGATGGTTCTGGATCAATGTCGAGTTTAATTTTGGCTGGAACGTCAGGATCAAATCAAACTTTAACCGATGGTAATACTTTAACGATTGCGGCTGGTACTGGAATAACAACGACTGGCGGAGCAACAGATACAGTAACAATCGCTGGAAGCGATGCCGATACATCCAATAAAGGTGTTGCATCTTTTAGCTCATCAGATTTTGATGTTAGTTCAGGAGCGGTTTCCATTAAAGACAATGCAGTTACTTTGGCATACATGGCTGGAGGAACTGATGGTAATATAATTTCATACGATGCAAGTGGCGATCCAGTAGCAATAGCAACT